>Ga0065711_1026177_pt1 | contig 101017 bp, 55 predicted proteins | sample Hoacrofraction12_FD_59098 | JGI IMG/M metagenome (GOLD analysis project Ga0065711, IMG submission 59098) | Hoatzin crop microbial communities from Cojedes, Venezuela - Epithelial fraction 12 v2 (version 2) | ecosystem: Host-associated > Birds > Digestive system > Esophagus > Crop | place...
CGGTGCCCCGTCAGCTGCGCGAGCCCTGCGGGTTGGTGCGGTCGGGCAGCCCCCAGGCGCCGGTCTCCGGCCTCCGCTGCACGGAGCGCGAGGGGAGGGGGCGCGGGGCCAGGGCTTCTGCGGGTCCCTGAGGACCAACGCGGGGGCAGCGGCCCAGGCACTCGCGGTGCCGAGGGGAGGGCAGCGCGTGGCGAGGCCCCTGCTTTGTGCGACACGCGGTTACCTGGGACGCGGTTGTTTTTCCTCATGGCTGGGCCAGAGGAGCTGCAGTGAGCTGCGGCGAAGGGTCCCCGCCCCACCCCCAAACCACTCCGTCTTGTTTGTTGACTGTCCCGTGTACCAGACTGCCACGTTTAAAGCATGCCAACCTATGGAAAAGAAAAACGTTAAGCTTAAAAAAAACCAACAATACTTGAGTATATTAATTATTGTACCAGTGTTAACCTCTGCGTGGGGGAAAGGTGTTTAGATGCGGTGCTTTTGGGAGCCACAAGCTCTCTGTCAGTCGTGACAGGACACGGACTTCTGGCTGAACTGCCACCAGGTGACGTTTGCCCAAACCCAAACCGCTGGTTCAAACGCTTGACGTTAACATTGACTAGTCCAAACCCCTCGCCTACAACAGCACGATAGGTAATGATAAAGTTAACTGAGTCCTGTATGACTAGGCGGCTGGAGGATGCTTTCCATGTGGAAAGAGAAACAAAGGCGGGAGAGGAATATGGCACCAGCACTACCCACCACGCGCACTGAACCCTTGGCCTTGGGCTTTTCTGTCCAGGGGCAGCTGCAGTCTTTCACCTTGCCAGCTACATCACTGTTTTCCTTCTGGGTCTTTGGGCATTTCTTACACAATGAATTGCCTAGGAGGAAGCACTTAAAATTTAATTCAGGTAGGGAAGGCAGCACAGGTGAATGATACAGATGATTCAGCGAGCCCTTGTAGATTCTGTGATTTATACATTCAGTCAGACAGCAGTGAATGAACAGTCTTACAGCAGGCAATATGCTACTGTGCTGTTACTTCTATGCCTTGTCTTTTTAATGAAAGGGTTTATACCTTCAAAGTTAATTAACTCATTTCTCAAAATCATTTACACATCTGCTCTGTTTCCAGTAAAACTTGTTTCACATTACTGACTTCAGAGTTATATTAGAAAAAAGAAAAAAAACACCCCACATCAGATATGCTACTTCATTGGTAATGACTTCAGACGTGGAGTTGCTGATAACGATGAATTTCATGGCTGAAATTTGGCCTGTGACTCTGCACCGGTTGCTGCTTCAGAAGGACAACCGGATAAACACTAGCCAAGAGCCTGTGTCGTACTCCCTGTCACATCGGTGGTGCAAAGCCAGACTAAAGCCAGCAGAGCCAGTCTTGGGGTGTCGCTGGCGCCCGCCTGGGCACCACGGCCCCTCTGTCGCTGGCAGGCAGCACGGTAGAGCTGAGGAGGTCTCCCGTTCCCGACTGCGCCTTACCTGCCATCGTAGCCTCTGCGGCTACCTGGCACCAGTACGCTATGAAGAGCTTTTCCATCTGACTGCGGGGCCTGTTTTGGTTACTGCTGGCCAAAACCCAAGACTGCCGAGGGGAGTGCTGAGTGTTGTACGGGTCTCAGCCAAGCCCCACTGCGTCCCCCTCCTCCACAGAGCTGGCCAGGTGCTGTCACAGGGAGGGAGCAAGCGGAAGGGCAGCACCAGGAATGGCAGCGCTTGAGAAGAGCAATGCAAACAGGGCTGACACCGCCCCTACCCGTGCCACACACAGGGAGTAGTCCCACTTACTTCTGCTAATGGGCGGACGTATTATTTTAATTGAGCTATTATTTCAATAACCATTACCACGTGTGGGCACGACTTGGGAAACATTAAAACCAAGGTAAACAAAGAGTCTAGCACTCCATCTGCTTTTAACCCCACAGTTCAGCAACGCGACTGTTTGGGCAGCACACATAGCTGAGTACTGTTAGTATTTACAGTAGAACACATCATGCCAAGTTTAGCCTACAAGCTGATCACAGGCATGAAGTTTCATTTTTTAAAGTGATTTATTCTTTTCTGATGCACAGAACACCACTTCTCTGCTCCAAATGCTGCCTGTGAAGTCTGCTTTTCCACTTAAGGGATGCTAAGCAGAAGCTAGCCAATGAAATGAAGGTAAATTTCATTACAAAAAATACAAGGTTCTTCCAAACCAACAGCTCACTCCCTCTCCAACATGGAAAAATACAAATAAAAACCCTTTGGCAATGCAGAAGAAATATCTGGGGCTGAGGTGAAAGGGACACAGCTTGACGAGTATGCTGAAAGCTGAATGTGGATTACCCGTGAGTGCAAAAATGAATAAATGTGTTTTATTCCATTATATTAATGAAATGGTTAATTCGGTTGCTATAGCAACAAAGAACAGCCATGCTAAAAAGCTAAAGGGCTATACATAATGCCAGATACAAGGTCTCTAATTCTAAAGCTGATTTTCTTAGCTACAATAGAAGTGATGTGTGTTTTCAATATCATCTTAAGCTTTTGCATCAAATCCTCAAGCTAATCCAATAAATAGGCTAGTAGCATAAAATAGCGTATATGTTTGCACCTCATAAAACTTATGAAAGGGCTTTACCTACGCACAGTCATAAGAAAGGATCCATAGAGTGCAGCGTGGGGCTCTTTAAAAAGACTGCTCTGCATGTGATGGTGAACCAGCAAACGTGTTACAATGGGAAGTTCCTGCAGTTACGAAGCAGGTGACTGCACGGGAAATCACTGCAGCGCCAGCCCAGACACCAAGACAAAGTTATGCTTACCATCCTGCTAGCTATTTCACCTTATAGAAAATAGACTTTGTATTTTTTTTTGCTTGCATTTCACATGATTGTGTTTAAAAATAATAATTCTGAAAGACTTCAGTAAGGAATCCTGCAGTGCTTGCTTTTGTTTTAACATTAAAGTCACGGAAAGGGTGACCCATGGTCTTGCCAGCAGTGCAGAGGACAGGCTAGCATTATTAAAGTCTGCGCCAAAGCCAAGGGAAGAGGAGTGCCCATTCTGCCCGTCAGAGGGGCCTGGGGCAGCTCCCGCACAGCCGGCGCTGCCTGGAGAAGCAGCTGCTGGGGAGGGCTGCCCGTGCTGCCCAGCCCCAATACCTTCGTCAGGCCGGAGCCCTACACCGCAGCACAGGATTGCTTCCATTCACTTCGGCTCCCTTTTGTTGTAGCTAGATTTGTCAAACTGTGCATCACTCACTGCCTAAAATAAATAAAACAGAGTATAGCACACCCATAGGAGAAACAGAAGGCACTGACTTCCCTCCACTGAACCCTGGCTTGCAAAATTTGGCGTCATGCACTTGCACAAAGGGGGTGACTTTTATCTTCAGGCCATCTGATTTTGCAATAACAGGAGTTCAATTCCCAAGAAACATTATTTCTCAGCAATTGAACATGAATACAAAGATTTCAGTGACGAGGCCTAAACCTGTCTCCAATAAGCAGAAGTAAAACCTGTGACGATAAGTAGTGTCTAGACTAAACAGTTGAGAAAAATATTCTTTAGGATGAAGATTAGCTCTAGTTGTTGGTGTGTGACTTGTCAGCAATTACCACTGCAAGTCGCCAACTGGAGACATTTGCTGCTGACTGCCACTTGGCTGAAATGCAACACGACCTCTCACCACTGAAGACAGTAATACTGAGGAGCAAGTTTAACTGTATTACAATGCTGAAGAAGTAAAATGTTTGGTCTTAGAAAAGACAAGGCAGATCAATGGTTGCCACTGTTTTAGTCAACTTGTATGAAAATCATGTATTAAAATTCTCCTGAACTTTACATAGTACCTCCAAAACAGGTGAGCAGCAGCTTGAAACTATTTGCTGCCCTTGTCTGAAGGATCCTGGCTGCCAAACATGTGGAAAGGGCCATGGGATGCAGATAGATGAGTAATGTCTAACCTCCACATCTGGAGGCTTGGAGGGCGCTGCCATGGCTGTCCCCGCAGAAGCAGTCCCCGCCATGTAAGGTGCAAAGGCAGCTCTCCGCAGAGCACATGAAGTCTGCGCTGTGCTCACTGCACTGCCCTGCTGAGTGTACGCGGGACAGTTGGCATTGCTGCAGCACCACAATAAACCCCAGTGAGTTCAGAGGTATGTTAGCATTTGGCAAAGCGCAGATAAACTGAACAGCTACAGTTTTCAGCTGCTGAGCCACAGCAGGAAGAACTTTCTTACATCCCAGTGATCAGTCCCAGTTAATTCATATGTATTGCCCAGCCCATGTCTGATAGCACCCAGGTAGGCCTATCAGGGTAAAGCTTAACAACTTGCAGGTCTTAACACGGCAAATGAGCAATTGCATTTCCTTGTGGTAACTTTAGTTTGCTTGAACTAGAAGAGAAGTATGTGTGTGTGTGTGTGTGTGTGCGTTTGTGTGTGTGCGTGCATGCATGTGTTTACTGCTAAGAGTTGAGATTGTTTAGGGCTTTATTTGTGCAGAGGCAGTACATGTCCACTTGCCAAAATGACCTCCAGCTTCCTGCTTGGTAGCAATGAGCTATGCTCCAGCACCACAAAAAGGCATGAGGTACAGATTCAGACCTCCAAGAAAGAAGGAAGGATAAAAGCAGGGTTCCAGCCTCTGGGCAAGGCCAGCATGAACGTTTGCACAAAACCCAGCAGACCAACCTGAGGAAGAGTTACTCAAAACTGATCTCCTGGAGAACGAACTGCAGAGCTTACAGTTCCTCAGAAAAGAAAGGACATTGCAACAGCAAAGACGAAGTGACCCAGATGGCCCATAAGCAGACTAATTACATGAAAGACCCATAAGCAACTCTGAAGTCACCAATCCAGCTGCTGAGAGAGTCTGCCAGGTTGCCAGGTGTTGCCAATGCAAACGTATCTTCCACAATTCATCAAAGAAGTGGAGCAGCCTGGTGAAGTGAAACCTTTGCCAATAAAATAAATATTTTATCTAAAAAAATATTTTCTACTAGGAAACATGGTGAAAAATATAAAATTTTACCAACATGCCCAACCCCATGTTACAGTAGATAAATAATGAAACATACATACAAAATGTGTTAGCAGGATCTTCTTACTGATAGGAAATATCTATGCTTAACATTGCATTTCGAACGCTACAGTCTTGGACTGTGTTAAACAAAGTGGGTTTATGAGGGATAGGGTTGATGGCATCCAGCTGGGATTTGAGTCATTTGCCTTGAATCTTGCAATCACTTTTGCCACCTTGAGCTAAAAGACTTAAAGACAACAAAGCTGGAGGAGCCAAAGGTGACAGTGATACATGTAGGAAGGTGGGGAGACTCTGAAGAGGCAGCGAGTCGCTTTGCCCAGAGGCCACAGGGTGGACAGCTCTGTGTCCTCCAAGACGCAACAAAGAGGGGCAGCGATTCTAGGCTGGTAACTTGCATTTTGCTCCTCCTAGGTTTTATGAATTAAGCAAATGGGTGTCTGCAAAGAAAGCCTCCTCTAGCCATTGGTAAAGCTTCAGAGCAAGGAGCAGTATACACGTACATTGGCTTCAACACTGGAGATACAGGTTACCCATCAGATTCATGCACACAAGCTAGTTTTAATTTTTCTAAGGGATCAAATTAGTATTTGCTTTAAAATCAGGAAATTATGTATTTCAGAAGTCCTGTGTAATTTTTCAAATGTGCCTATTAACATTGCCAATCCAATGCCTTGGAAATATTATGTCTGTTCATCCTAGAGGCCACAACCCAAACTGCCTGCATAGTCTGTTAGCAAGGCAAAACATCTCTTTTTCCAATGAACATGTATGAGTGCATTGGGATTCACACAAGCGGATTTGGCAGCTTTTTCAAGTATTTCTTGGACTGCAGACCACACACTGAACACGGGGGGCTTTTTCTGTTTGGGAATATGATGTGAATAAGAATGTGCTACTGGAGGATAAGCTATGGCATTTCCATCATAATTTAATTTGTCAATATAGTTTATAATATAATAGTAAGCAATAGGACAACATGTCTAAAAACTGCAAGGGCTAGCGTTGCAGGATCGCACCCAGCATGTCTTTAATAATACATAATTCCTTAAACGTGCAACTAAATCTCTGAAATATATGAGCTTAATTTGGAACCTTTTACACTTTGAAAATTCATATCCCTTTTTTAATAACTGGCTACAGCATTTGCAGAATAGACCAGATTTTTCTGATTTGTTTGTTTGGCTCTTGAAAATGCTGAATGGGATGGATTCCCCAAGGAAGATGTGAAAACCTACAAAACCCAGGAGTATGTTCTTTGTGGCTCCCTCCCCTGCCTGTTTACACCTCGCCTTACCCTGATGACTTACAGACAGTCCTGCAGGAGACCTAACTGTGGCCATTTCTCTGAGTTCCTGCCACACAGATTTATTGCTGTCAGAAAGTATTCACATTCATTTGGGAACGCATTTCCCGAAACTGTTAATGGACTTGATAGAACAAGAGTAGGGGAGAGGGCAGGTAGCGAGAAAGAAATGTGCATAATACAGCCCGTTATTCCTTCTTCGGTAAACAAATTATAGGCTTGATTATAATCTTGATTCACAATGTCTCTACTCCTCCAAAGATTACTTTATAGCTACTTGGGAATACTGGATATCATCTGATACTGAATATCCTAGGAAAAGCTCTGATTTTGCTGCTACGCTTATGATGTACATGTGCTTATCTACTTAAATTAGGTCTCCTGGCATTGTCCTGCCTTTAAAAGAAGCCACACTACCAGATGTGATGCCTTCAGGATAGTAAGGTAATCAGGTCTCATGATGCAGCAACAAAAGACCCGGAGAAGCTGGCCGGTTCAGTCACAGGTGACGCACCACTGCTCACCCTCAGGGTTCATGGTAGGTAGGATACAAAATAAGAAGTACATGGTAACAGCCTGGGAGAAGATAACTACTTTTTCTTGCATCTGCTAACTGAGAACATAAAATATTACCTGCAGATGATCTGATTTTGATGTTTTTTTGCCCCACTCAAGGGCGTGCTGCCTGTCAGCCAGCTCCTCAGGAGAAGTACTAGTACATGCAGATACTTTCCAAACTTTGCCCCTAACATTCACAAAACAGCTTGTTCTTCCTGTGAGTCCTTCATAGCTCATGTAAGATAAGAAACTACCAGAAACCAAGAGCTTTAAAGAAGTTTCAGGCCAGTGTTTGCGAAGCAGTATGACGATCTGTTCCTGTTTTCATCTGAGTGTGAAAAATTCACAAGGAAGAGAAAAATTAAAGTATGAAGAGAAAGCTGCTAATGGAGACACTGGGCTTGAGCCTGCCAAGGGATCAGAGTGCAAGCCCAAAGTGTCAGCAAAACAGTGTTGGTGGCGCAAGGATACTGAATGAAATGACACTTCAGAATGTTCGGGTGGCACAGTGTGTACATATGTGTGCATGCAAGCGTATGCATGTGGCGAAGGGATGCGAAAGGAAGACAAGGCAAAGGCAGACAAAGAGGTACCAGAGTGGGGCAAAGAGCACGCTACGTTCTGCACTGTAGGCAATTAATGGAATCATCTACACATGAATTAACTCATTAATGATTCCTGGAGTGAATCTTAGAGATCATGAAACACCACCTGACAAGCCTGTACAAGAAAATCTGTTTAGTAAATGAAAAAAAATCCCACACACAAACCCAAGTTGGTTCCCAGATTTATTTATAATTTGGTCACAATTCATATATCAAGAAACAGAAGTCAGGGTATATTTTTAATCAAAGCTTTTGCTGAGCACAATATAGGGTATAAGAAATTGAATTGATAGATCATTTATTATTATGAAATTTAAAGGCTTTACATTCTGCGTAAAGCAGACAGTAATACATTCATATTAGAAAGTTCCTACTGTGCGTGAAAAATGGATTAAAACTGAAGTATTGTTTAGCAAGACAGACAAATCTATGTTTCTTTTTGGTTGCAAAACTATTATAACCATACAAAACCAATAAGTATGAAGAATTGGCACTGGGGGAAATCATCTTGCCAGTTTGCCCTATGTGTCTGTGTTTGGCAAATGCAGTCTGCAGGGTGTGTATTCCATTTGCACGTAATCAGATCTCTGACCTGTAACATGTATATTCTGGAACATTAATTGGCACAATTAAAAAGTTATTTAGAGGATGAGCTTGGAGAAAAAATAGTTGTCACATCTCAGAATCCTGAAATGCAACCTGGACTTCCTAATAAGCCGATTCAACCATTTTTAGAGAGATGTTATGAGTGTTCATTGGGGGGAAAAAGTAATGATCAAACTACCCATGCAACACACAAATGTGAAGAGTCCAGCATGTGTCAGTGCACAGCAAATTTATTCTATGAAGTGACTAGTGTGAGAAAGAATTAGAAAGGATTATAAAAATACACTACCATATGCTGTAGTAGTTGAAAGTGATTAATCCAGTTCTTAAATCCTATTTTAAACTCCCTTTCATTTCTTCCCATAGAAAAACAGAAGCCACGTTGCTTTGTTTGAATGCTATGTAGTTAATTACATCTTCTAAGAAACTCTTTTAAAACTAAATGTAATGTTTAATTAAAAAATGCCTCCTTGAAAACAGTTAGCTTGTACACTGATTTGTAGTTCATGAAAAATGCTTTCTTAATTATATTTACAGCCAGAAAATACATAGAGATTAAAGAGTCTATAGAGAAATTTTGAAATTACAGCATGAATTGTGAAGAGAAAGTTACACTTCAAATAGTGGACAACTGACAGCCACGACTGACTAATTGCTGCCTTTCTGTAATTTCAAAACTTAATGGTTGTAAAAATAATAATAATTGGAAAACACAGTGTTCATTTTAATGGCTATCAATATTGCATTTTTTTATAAGAGAAGATTTTCAAGGACTAATTAGAAAGCAAATCAACTGCATCAAACAAGTGTAAAGTTCACATGAGCTGTCGGACCGATCACCTCAACACATGGGGTTCCTGGCTAAGGGCAGCCCGCGCTTTGGTTCATAGGGTGTTGTCCTGGAAACCATGCGGATGCAGTCGATAACAGGGCAGACACTGAGACACAGGGTGCAGCCTGTACAGCTGTCAGTAACCGCGGGCAGGTGGGTTTCGGGATCAAACTGGATAGCCTGCGAACAGGAATAAACATTATTGATGTCACTCATGGAAAAGGTCAAAATTGCTCCCATTTTAGTGTCTGCATTTCCTGTGCTACAGCACTTGGAAACATCTTGGTGTGATTCTGCACTGCAGCTACAGCAACTGTTCAACTGGCAGGGAACAAAACAACCCCTCTCTCGACACTCTAAAATTAGAAATATGGGCCAAATCATACTGTGGTGAAAGCTCACGGGTCACACGGGCTGGTTACAAAAGGAGGAGTTTGGCCCATGATGTTTAAACTCCCAGAGCGGTATTTCTCCTTCGTGTGAAGGAAATATTTTGTAAGACAGCAATGTGGCAGGGTGTGGTGCCTGAAGGGCTTCAGCGAAACGCTGGCCACAATGCATGCTTCTGACTTTTATTTTCAGCACAGCATAAACAATGTAATCTAATAAACAGCCCAGAAAAACACAGCATGCTGTGCCTCGTGATTATTTTCCTTTGCAAATCTTCGAAAGGGATATCTGCATTTTAGGCAGGCAGAACTTGCTTTAGTTCTCACGTTTCCATGCAGTGAATCTTCATTACCAGTTAGGGTGATAAAGTGTATTTGAATGCAAAAGAACAATTGCAGTCTCAATGAAATAAGCTCCTGGTATAATGCAAATGTCAATCAAAAGTGAAAACAAAAGCATTACACAACCACAAAAGCTTCAATATCTAAGAGCCAAGCCTAGAAAAGTAAAAAATAAAATAAAAACCCCCAAAATATCTACTTTTAAGAGTTTTAGGAAAGAAAAGTCAGGCCTGAAAGCTGAACTCTCACTTGTCTGCAAACAAGTGATGCCTTGGCAAATCTCCCTGGGCATCGCCAGCACCGGGGAGCCCGGGAGGAGGTGGGAGGTACCCAGGGGTGCTGTGGGCTGGCTCCCGAGGCAGGCTGGCTGCAGTGGGGCTTTCACTACTAGCAAAGCACAGAAGCTGCTGTAGCAACCAGCAGGGCATGAAGTAGGTACCAACTGCTCCGAACCTACAAGTTTTAGTTTAGCTTGAGCACAAAGAGAGCTTTGGCTTGTGAGTATTTAAGAAGGACTCCTTCCTCTCTCCCTAACAATGTGCATCTTGAAAGGGAGTTCAGGGAGGCAGAGGAAGTCAGGGCCGCAGTGCTAACTTTAAATTAAGGAAAGCTTTTCTGTTGGAGTCATACAAGGTGATAGCTCTGTAGAGATGCATGGGTATTTTTGAAACAAAGAGAATCATAAAGCAGATGCTATTTTGAAGGGGGGTGATTCTTTGCAATTAAGAATTTCTTTGCAATTCTTTGCAATTAATTTCTTTTCCATTTCCTTAATTAATTAAGGAAAAACCATTTTTTTGTGCTGAGTAAACCTCCTGGGGTTTTAAACTTTGGTTCTTCTGGTGCTGATTTTTTTTTCCAGTTATAGAAAAGAAAGTTTTACTAAATATAAACACAGTCTTTTGCTCTCCAAGGACTATATCCTCCCCTTCACTGGGAAATCTGACGGAAGAAGAGGTGAAGACTGCAGTGTCAAGAAGAAATTTAGACAGTTCAAAGGCTACTGTAGTAATCTAATCTGGTATAAATGCAGCATTAATTTTCTCATATCAGTGGAAAAAAATGTGTCTACCTTTGCTCTGACACACTTGTAATTGCAGGAGTTGATTTTAAATGGGAAGACTTCTTTCTTTGACTGTATGTAGTTAAAATCATCAGACCTACGATTGATTAGACTGAATTAAGGATAAACAAAAGGTCCTGGTGTTCAGAGGAAACTTGGTCCTCGGTTAAAGTATTTGTTTCTCACAAACTATTCTTGTACTGGGATGAATGGAAAAATTCAGGTAAAAATTATTGCTTACTGCATAATGGATTCCATGGGGCTTATGCTACACTGTATTTTAGTTTGCTAAAAGAACATGAGTCCTCCTGTGCTGCCCTTTTTACTGCAGACCAGTTCATCAGCTCCAGTGGACATGGCAAGGAATGGCATGTAGCAATGCTGACACATTTCATACAACTTGTGTTACCATACTGAGCGGAAAACAGAGAAATACTTTGCTGCAAACAGGAGCCCCAGCTTAGAATTGTGCTATTTTCTGGTCACAATGATTTCTGCAAACTTGAACCTGCTGCTCTAAACCCTGGCAGCTATCCTGGAGAAAGGATTTGCACCTCAATCAAAATCAAAACAAAAACCCACCCGCCTGAAACCTGAATTAGTTCAAGTTCAGTAATGCTGATGGAACAAGGACTATGCTTCTTAGAAAGCACTCGGCAGTAAGAACAGCTCTTGTCTCCCTGCATCCCCTTGGTGGGAAGGGATGCATTCTTCCCTTTCTCCCTCACGTACTTTAAAACCACCAGATAACTACATTTACTGCCATCTGACTTGGGTCCCCCTCATTTTCTTCCTCTTAAAAAGAATCCCACTTCCCACTTGCAGGTAGGGAGAGTCTGGGAGAGTGACCTAGAGCGAGCCAGTGAGATGTGGTACACTCAGCGTGGCCCTCCAGAAGCAGCCATGCTGGGCAGTGTTCTCACTGCCCCGCAAACAGCTCAGGCAGGGCCTGGGAGCATGCTGGGGTTCAAATCCAGTATTTAAGACATCTGTTTTTACCACCTGCTCATTAACAGAAGGTGGTTTCTTTCTTCCCAGCAGCAGAAAGATAACTTATTGTGCCTTTCTGCTAATTACAGCTGTGCTCTTACCTGGTAGCCAGAATCATTACAGGTCATGTAACATTTGCCACAGTTGATACACATTTCCTCGTCAATCAGAGCCACAACTTGCTCTGTGTTGCAGAGCTCACCATATGTTCCAATATACTGCAGTGCTTTTCCAATTACATCCTAGGGAAAAAAAAAGTGATCAACTAATTTAGAAGATAACTAAGCTGTTTCTATAGCTGCGCAGGAACACTCTCTAGTACTTCAATATGGAAGATTTGGCCATGCATTCTGATGGTGTTTAGGATTTTTCTTATGAATTTGCAAGTTGCTGACCTTCATCCTGTAAAATACAAAGAATGCTCCATACAGGCACATTTTGAATGTAGGCAGCACTAGAAGTATATATTTGTATAGAAATATGTTCTACAAATAGGTTACATATTTAGTACTTGATTCTGAATGCACTGGTGTTTTGCCATTATTGTGTGAAACTCCAGGGAACAAAATGGAGCACAAAACAGGAGTGACATGCTACAAACGATCAGATCATCCTTGGTCATTTCTCATTAGCACAGATTTAGGAACTTACAGCAAGAAAAGAAAGGGACATGATCAAATAAACTGACATAACAATAATTGCTTTTCTCTCTTTAGTAAGGTGCGCAAATGACATGAAAATCATCAGTTTATTGCAAATATTGTACAGAAGTAAGATGTGAGTCTAATCCTGCAAATCTTGATTCAGTTCTGCTAACTTCACAGTGAGAAATTTGTGGCATCAACCTTACACAACTGTGCTGCGAAAGTAAAGGTATATGGCAGGACCATGTATGGGTACATACCACAAGGGGAAGTCACGCCCTCTATAGTAAGTTGTTGGGGATCTACCTAATGCAAACCATTTCTAGCTTACACAAAGAGAAACTGCACAGTTCAGTGGCAGTTCAGCTTCACTGAGTCAATGGAAGAGATGGGACAAGTTCCAGGTCCTTCGGACTACCGCTATCCCTCAGTTAAATGAGTTGAACTTGTGGAATTATAGCATAGATGATGAACATGACTGCATTTTAAAGATTCACTCAGTGGCACTGTACTGGTGAGTTTACTAAGCACGCTTCTATAACAGCTCCCATGTTGCAAAACAAGCTAGATTTTATGTGCAAGATTCTACATTGTTAAGATAAAGTTGGGCTTAGTAAATGAAGGTTATGTGATAAAACAATACATTTCACTTTTGATTTAAAAAGGAGTGTAACTGTTAAGTATTCCAGAAATCTCATTGAATGATAAGAGAGCAGAACTGGCTTCAAAATCATTCTACTGTAATAAACCAAGAAGTCATTACGATTTTGATTATGGAATGTGATCCAAGTCAATTGAAAAATGCTCAAGATCAAGCCAAATACAAGACACAGACAAGTCTGCCCAGAATTATAAGCTTCAAAGTGTTTACCTTTGGTCTTGCATTGCCAAGAAACATGATAAGGATTTCTTTTTGTATTCTGTTTCTCAACATTTTTTGAAGAAGCAATACTTACCTTATTCCTATCAGTCAAAAAAAATGTTCTGAAATGATTAGCAACCATTTTAAGTGTGCAGTAGCATGCTATATTTAACCTGTATAATTCATAATCATACACAATGCTTTATATTGTTTTCAATTCTCATTGAATCAGAAGAACTAGATTAGAGTAACTTAAATTTTCATTGCATATCTTATTTTGGGCAGCCTTACTTTCAGACAAACTAAGCATCCCTAATTATTCTTATGCCACGTAAGAGCAATAGGGTAATATGGATTTATCAATGTTAGCTCTAAAGAAAAGCTCTGCTACATGAATTAAATGCAAAAATGGGTCCAACCTTGTCTCCCTGAGCCTGCTGAGAACTTCCAGCAACTGCTCTGCTTCCTGAATGAATGACTCCTATTCGTATCAGTGAAGTTGTAACTCTGAGGCCTACCTGGCCTTCAGCATTTAAATTCCAATAATATCTTTATACAATGAGACAAATTCCTTTGTTCATTGGATGCAGTGGTAGAATCTACGCTCTTAATGACTGTTCAATAGGAAATTCAACCATATCCTAAGCCTAGGAAGAAGGACAGGGAAATTGTACTGTTTTCTTGTTCCAAAAACATTCAGAAGTTTTCTCTCTGCTAAACCCCTAAGTTGCTGACGAGAAATACCTTGGTTGCATTCATTCAATGCTAAAAGCCTTCCAATTCTTTCCAGCATAAACCAGCTATGGCACATTGCTAAAGGCAGCATGATGAGTGTGGACAGATGACTGTAAGTAAGCAAGTTATCACAGCTTAATGAGTTAGCACTCATAAATAGAGCTGTGCAAGCTGATTATGTGCATGATCCAAATTCACGGCAAATCTGAAGTAAAATCTGTTTGCTTAAACCACTGTAAAAGGTCAATTAACTACTATGAAATTGTTTCAGCAAATGCTTTTTACTTTGGTATTGCAAAGGACTAGACTTGAACACATAACCCTTTACTGTGCCTCCACTGATGAGCTACAGTAACTCAATCAAATGTGATCTCTTAGGAACTGCTCACATCTCTGTATTATCATTTCCATGTCTCACTCAGAAATGTTCATGGATTTACTGGGAATTGCTCAGCAGTTTTCAGGTTGCTACAGTTCTCAGGTTTCTGCAGTCTTCTGTATCAGTTGAAAAATTCTCCAGGTTTCAAAATACAGGTGTCTTTGTGTGATCCACTGCCCCCAGCAATACTAAGTATCCTACAAGCCTCTCTGTATATAGCCCCCAAACATTCAACTGCATGTCACAAATGCAAGTGTCATCTGCAAGTACTGGTCTGTCTACTGAAGAATTTGAAGAAATTATGTAAAACTTGTACAACATACAGTGAAGTAGCCTTCCACTGCCTAGTCATGTTGTAAAAGTATCAACATGGGGAGATTCCTGATAGTGAAGGGCTTTTTAATCTAATAAACGCAGATGTTTAAACAGCATAGTTAATTACCAGTTTTCTCAGGGAAGTTCTGGATTCACATTTGTATTCCTCAAATATCACTTGGATGTTCACAAAACCCACAAAGCTCAAGCAGGTTGCAGAGAGGGGCTATTGAAATAATCATGTGATGGAGGGCCTTGCTTAGGAGAGAAGACAAAAAGAGCCTAACAAAATGTTTAGCCTAGGAAGATGAAGGCAGAGCAGGAGTATGATGTCGCTTTATATATACATCAGGGAGGGAAAAGAGCTGTTTAAGTTAAATGACAATGTTGGCACAAGAACACATGATTATAAGCCAGCCATGAATAAATTTGAAGCTGGAAATTAGAAAAGGCTTTTTAAATGGGAAAGGAGTGAGGTGGTTAATGGCCATCCAGAGAAACACCTGGGGGACAAGGAGGAGACAGTGTGAGGTTTAGGATCGCATTAGATAGCTCAGGAAATGGTTGCTCAGAAGAACATGATCACAATAGATTTTTCCAGCTACAAACTTACAAAGGCAATAACAAAAACAATGCATATGGCACGGTGATTTCTGAATTTGCAACCAAGTCTCACTTCTCAAAGCTTACAAAAGACACTTTTGGGGACTCAAAATCCCAAATAGGGAGGATGATGGCATTTTAGAGGCCTGAAAGTGATTTCAAAAGACCGTGGCAATGATTTACTGCTCATTTACACTCCTGGGTGTTATGTCTTTTAATCACTTCTTTCTCTCGAGCAAAAACTGTATCTTTATTCATTTGCAAAGTTTCAAGGCTTTATTGACTAAAAAAGCAATGGTATTTAAAAGATGTTTTGCAGGTGCGCTCTTTTACAGCATCTCAAGCTATCTCAGAGCTTCTTGTTTCCATCAAATCATAATCGTTCAGAACAAAATAAACAGTGCAGCAAGAAATAATCAGCTTTCACTGTTTAAAGCGCAGTTTCACTCCAAAAAGCAACTGCCTAAAATGGCACTATGGGATTCCACACTTGTTATATCTCAATGGCCTCCAGATCAAATTTGCACTGTTTACAGTATAATGGTTTTTTTGCCAACTGCCAGACCTGCAAACAGAAGCCAGGTTCTGAAAGTCAAGCTGTGTTCTTTCTGGCTTATGCATTACCAGCAGCAATAACAGAAAAAAAAAGCTGGAAGTTAAATTTTGTACTAAGTTACACCTTTGCAGTCTTGGGGACCTAGAGTGCTCCTTTTGACTACTGCTGTGCTGTCCCACTCTTCTCAACAAAACTGTACTGAACGAACTGGGAGAGGAATTTAGTCCTGCCACTGGAACTGGCAGGGAATTCAGTTGCTATGGAGAGAATCAGAGCAGAATCCATTAGTTCCATGTTACTAATGAGTACAGAAAAAAAATTCATTTTTTCACTAATCTAGGCAGATGTGGTTTTGAGTATACACAAGGAGCAGATCTGTTCATTAGGATATTATGTTTCCAATGCTATTTTTATTACCATAGCTGCATTTTTACCGTTAATATATCAAACATTTTATGGTGATTAGCTTTTCATTAGCCATCATGTTAATAAACCTATATTTGTAAATACAATTCGTGGTTCAGTTATGACTCCTTGCAGACCTGCTGTGTCCATCTTCATGCAGACCACACTGTAAAAGACCACACTGTGCTCTAGAGATGATGAACATCACAGGCCTCTCATTAGATCATCAGAAAGCCATACACAGTGCAGATACTGCATCTCATATAGCACGTGCAAAGGGAACACACATGCTTGCCCTTTTATTGCACTTTTTGAGTCATCATAAAACACTTCGTATGTCACACCATGTTCAGGAGAAAGGTTCACTGGCTAGGAACTTTGTGCACCTGAAGCTGACAGCAACAGCAGGTAAGGAAAGGAGGGTAATCTTGAGATTGCCAGAAGTAGAGGTCTGCTTGTCCTCTTCACCTCAGCCTCAATCTTCACGTCTCCGAGGGATCACTGACCATGATACAAATGCTGAAGTTAATTCACCACTAAGTAATATAAAACACTCCTAACAAAGCACCTGACATTTATATAGCAAAGTTGTGTGCTTGATCCCAAGTACCCTTTTCCATTCATTATTATTTATGGGGTGTTTGGGCAGTTCTCAGGATTCAATAGGTGGTGAAAGAACAAGGGGATCTGGAGAAGTGCCCTCACTAGGACACAGAGAGAGCACAGAAAGGGGACGAAACATTGCAAAGAAAGTAAATGACTCTCTGTACCAGTGTTTACCTCCATTAGTGAGATACCTGCCTCCCACTTGTTCTTTTTTGGTAATACAGGTGAGGTAGTGTTAGAGAGATGAAAAGAAGAAATGTTAGGAAAAAAATTATGGATTAAAGGAGAAAAAGTCACCAGAATTTGAGGGTACACAACCAAGGTCAATTTACAGTAAAGTGGCTAACAAAAATATGTAATCTTATTAAAACTAACTTTGCATTGAAAGATTACAAATGCTTTGCCAATAGTTAAAAAGGTTATTAAATGTGCTCTGGGATTTAGGGACCTCTAAGCCTTGTTTCAGTAAAGCAAGTAAAACAATTGCAGTACTAGCTAAAGAGGGACTGAAAAATAACTCAAATGAACCTGTACTACACAATTTAATATGGCTTCTGTAATAAAAACTATGCCTCGTGAATCTATCACAACTCTTTATGAGGACTGTGAGACAATAAATAAAAAAACCCCACAACTGGTATATTTTATGTTTCAGTAGGCCTCTGACACAACAGAGTTCTGAAATTAAGTAGCCATGAAGTGGGACTGCAAGTTGGCTAAACAAAGGAAAAATAAAGAGCTGGAATACAATGATCAATGTTCAGAAAAGGCAAAATATTAACAGATAAAGTGTCTCAATTTACTGGTTTAGATATGATGCTGTTTAATATGCTTGTGTGTATTTCAGGAAAAGATTTGAACCAGAAGACTATAGAGTTGATACAGATTTTAATTTAAACTAAATTAAAGAAAACCCAAGGAACTTCACAGGTATTTTATAAAACTCAATGAACAGGTACTATCACAGTGAAAAAATGCAGGTCGACAAACAGCCTATCAAACTTCTGTTACTCTTACCAACAGATACCTTCTTGATAAAAGCAAGCTGCAAGAGCAAACACTGTAGGAGACACCACGGGCAGCTCCAGAAAATTCTGCTTGATGTGCTGTCCTGACAAGACACGAGCAAACTAGCAAGATGTTAAGATAGAAAACAGCACTGTAATTACTGTAATGCTGCTGTTGTGTTCATCAGCCATGATCTTGGAATACACATTCCAGTTTTACATACAGCAGTACAGTGCCCTTCCCCTTACGGGCTGCTAGCGCAACGGCAGCCTTGCAGAGAGATCTAGATAGATCGGAGCATGGGGCAATGATTAACGGGATGAAATTTAACAAGTCCAAATGCCAGATTCTACACCTAGGACAGAGTAACGCTGGGGACAAGTATAAATTGGGAGAGGAGTGGCTGGAGAGCAGCCCTGCAGAAGGGATCTGGAGGTGCTGGCCGGCAGCAGACTCAGTAGAAGTCAGCAGTGTGCCCTGGCAGCCGAGAGGACAAACTGCACCCTGGGGTGCATCAGACACAGCAAAACCAGCCGGTCAGAAGATGTGATTGTCCTGCTGTAGTCAGCCTTGGTGTGGCCTCACCTTGAGTACAATTTAAGAAGGACAGGAAGGTACTTGAATGCATCCAGAGGAAGGCAACAAAACTGGTGAAAGGGCTGGAAGGAACGTCCTGTGAGGACTCTGGGTTTGTCTAGTGTGGAGAAAAGAAGGCTGAGGGGTGACCTCATTGCTCTCTGCAGCATCCTGAGGAGGGGAAGTTGAGAGGGAGGTGCTGACCTCTTCTCCCTGGTATCCAGTGATAGGACGCGTGGGAATGGTTCAAAGCTGAGCCAGGGGAGGTTTAGGCTGGACCTTAGGAAGCATTTCCTTACTGAGATGGTGGGCAAACACTGGAACAGGCTTCCTAGAGAGGCGGTCGATGCTCCGACCCTTTCAGTGTTTAAGAGGCATTTGGACAAAGCTCTTAATAACATGCTTTAACTTTTGGTCAGCCTTGAATTGGTCAGGCCATTGGACTAGATGATGTTGTAGGTCCCCTCCAACTGAAAATATTGTATTCTATTCTATTCTATTCTATTCTATTCTATTCTATTCTATTCTATTCTATTCTATTCCATTCCATTCCATTCCACTGCATTCCACTGCATTCCACTGCATTCCACTGCATTCCATTGCATTCCATTGCATTCCATTGCAGAACCACTTGAGGCTGTCCTTCCACAGCCAGAGTGGGGAGAGAAAGAGGTTTGGACTCTGGATTTCTCCCCATATCTGAAGAGTAACTTAAATTTTCTTAAACTGTCACATGTAATGAGAATATTCTCTGAGGTACTGTGATAGAGAAGGGATCATTACTGGCTACTGCAGGAGAGATTATTGCTGTGATTCATGTTGGAGCAAACACTTGGGAGAAGCAGACTCAGCGACCCGTAAATTATGGGACACACATGCATAGTTTCACCTGAAATATGTAACAGCTCCACATTTCTGATGAAGATTACAACAAAATGGTCTTTTCCAGGCAGGCACGCACAAGCTAAAAGTACTCGTGTTGAACCACCCAGACACATGCCAGGAAGGATCCAAATGTGACACTGTTATGCCATAATATTGCTGTGCCTAGACCAATATACCTTGCTTATCTAGAGGATTTTATAGGTTAAGCAGAGCACTAGACTAAATGTGGTTAGATGCCTCCCAAGATGCTGGCTTCCAAATTATTCGGAAAAAAAACACAGAAATGTATAAGGCAAGAAAGTTAAAGTAATAAGCAGGTAACCTGAGGTAGGGAAATACATGTGTGGGAGTTGTACAAAAATGTAACTGAAAAGAAAAGATCCAGGGCACATATCCGCTTACGGTAGAAATTTTGATATTACAGACAAGTGAGAAAAGAAGAAACAACTCTGCTGAATATCAAAGTATGCAGTTTCAATTAATATTGAAAAATAGAGAAAATAAAGAGAAAAGCCATGGGAAAACCATCCAAAAATTAAATTAGATTTTGGATAATCACTGAGGGTTTTTAAATCTATAAAAAAAGCATTTTTGGCAGCATGTGGAATTTAAACAAATGTTGGAATTTACATATCACCAACCCAAAAGCAGATTAGACACATGATGGAGTTCTGGGCAGGCATCAGGAAATTTTCAGCAACCCTCCAAAAATACAACCAGCCAAAGCAGGGGTTGTAGCTCTTTCGAGGACAGCTATGTCTGGGGTTGTAGCTCTTTCGAGGACAGCTCTATCTCGGGTCCAATCATGCTTTCAAGCATGCCTCTTCACTGGTCCAGAGAACTGGAGTTAGGCTGGGACTAGCTATAAGAGCTGACCATTCCCACCTCTCGATATCCTAGTCTGAACTAACATAACATATTCTCTCCTCTGTCTAGAGGGTCAGCCAAGACAGAACCACTTGGAGACTGTCTGGGATTTGTAATTCTAAATGTGAGTACTTCTTGGACAGCGACAAATCAGTCCTTCAAGTCCGAGCTCCTCTGCCTTCCTCTGTGGAGAGTTCCTGATCAGGAAAGGGTGTCATGCTTCACTCAGCTTCCTTAATGAATATTCTGAATCTTCCTGGAAGTTTTTCTCCACAATGTAATAATAGATGGATCTATTAATAACAAACTTTATTAAAGCCTCCCTCTGTTGTGGCAAGTTCCCTAATTCAAGCAAAGCCCAGGTATTTTCCTATTTCTTAGTGGGCATCTGTCATTGCTGTTTTTCTCATTATGGTTAAAAAGTTACCTTCTAAAGAGATGTTCAGACTGAAAGACTGTCAAGAATCACCTTTGGTGGTTCCTACTTTCTTCTAATTGCTTCAGCCTTTTTCAGTGAAAATGAAGGTGTGAGAAAGATGCTAACCTGATTTCTCTGAGCTGAGAAGCTCCTCACAGACACCACACAAAAGTATTCAACGTCTTTATAAACAGAAGTTTTTGTTTTGGGGAATTCATTTTCCTTTTCCCTGCAGCAGGGCCTCTTTTCTTCTTTTTAACCTATCTCCTACTACTTGGTTCTTTTTTGCTTTTGTATTTGGAGTTAGGCTTGATAAATTATTGACCTCAACTTTTTATTTATGTATTTTTCAAGTCTTTATGTCTGTTTTTCCCTCTTGTTAAACTTTTTCCTTCATTCAGTTTATTTGTTGTTGGGTGGTTTTTGGTTTTCTGCTGTTTTCAGAAGCAAGCTGTCTCATTGAAAATGCAGTTACTGGCTGTTGCTGCTTCTTTCTCTTTTCCCCTACATCAAAACTCTCCCTGCAAAGAGAACAGAACCATAAAACCTCTGAGGTCAAGCAGGCTTTGAAAATGCTCACCATAGTGGGAAAAAAAAAAAGAGTAGATTGCTGTTCTTTGGAACTTTCTGTACACATAAAGAAGGGAACCTCAGCACAGGAGGAAGGGAGCGATTTTCAACAGCATGACACAAACCAAAATAAGCAGTGGAAAAAAATGAGAGGGGTCTACAGAACTGGCAAACTATTTAACTTAAACAGGAAGATGACTCAAAATTTCTCCTTGGCTGGTTTTGCAGTTCTACCACTTTGCTTGGAATACTGCATGTGCTGGTAAACTGTAAAATTCCCTTGGGAATAATGTGTTATTCTGAGCTATTGCTTGTATTGTATTTTATGTTTGGCCTTATTTTTGCAAGAATTCTTACAGGTCCAATCATACAATGAAAGTTACCTATCTGTAGATATCTGATATTCTCACATATATGAGGAAGACAGTCAAGAAGCTCAATAGATGTACTTTTCATACTACATGAGAATTCTGGTTTTAAAAAAATATTTTTTTGCTTCCTTCTTTTTCCTATTCAAACATGAAGTTTAAGTAAGGTCTAAAATGAACATCTAGAATAATTAGCTTCTCACGTTTCATTTTATTGACATTTATTGGCTACCTAAGGGAAGGGAAAAGCTCCAATGTATGGATTATGCAGTACATGGGGTCACCAGAGGTTTTATTTTCTCCTTGACATTTACTCATTGTAGACGGTGGATCAGCTACTTAGACAAACATTCTCCAGCTTTGAAAGTTCAGACTGAAAACCTATGACACAGCTTTCTTGTATACTGAACACCAACCTTTTCCACTGATCCTGCATGAGAGATGGATGTATTTAGCATATTGCAAGTAATCAGAAGGTATCATACGAAACTGAGCTCATGCTGTAGCATTCAAACTGAAAGAAATATTTAACAGTTCTACTTTGTTCTTCAAGGCATTACCCATGCCTTGTTCTACGATTACCATTCCATTGCCTGAATATCTTCATTCTGAAAAATGACATTAGGGAAATACCTATACATGTACATCACAAATCATTTCCCATCGATTTTGGTTAAAAGCTCAAAAGTCTGCATAAATAGTTGTCTTCGATGACCTCTAACAAGCTTAAAAGCAGTAATAACCAACTCAATCTGCTAGAAATGACTGTGCATGTCAACTGCCTGATGGCTGATCATTTCTTATGCGTAAGCATGTATTTTTGTTACCTTGATTGCTGGAATGGGCTTCTTTGGAGTGAACTGCTTTTTCTCAGGAAGCACAGCAGCCATGCTCTGTTCCTTCAGCTTAATCTTGTTCTCAGCTATTATCTTTCTGCGTTGTTCCAGGTAAGGTCCAAAACTTGGTAGTTTCTGAAAAAAAATCAGGAGTAATGATTATACTTAATGAGTGGGTGTAGCAAAAAGGCGAGTCTGATCCCAAGGGCGAGATCCTAAGTCCTTCCTGAGTACAACTTGCTTCTTGTTCAGGAAGTTGAAATTGAAATCAGTGAGACTGCACCAAAGTGAGAAGTGAATAAAAATCAAACATGAACTTCAGGATCTGACTTGAAAATATATATTAGAATATTAAAATATTAATATACTACAGCAGAAAAATCGCTGAATTGCAGGTCAGCATCCAACAGTCTTATATTTCCCCATTGCATACTTGCTTATATATAAAAATGTATTATTTTAAATAATTCAAATGTGTAACTTTATTTCTATAGTATGTGGAAAGGTATCATAAAACTATCAGTTTACTTAGGAAGGTTCCACCAGTGTTTACAATTATTTGTATGGCTATCTGAATATGTCAATATATATTTTTAAAGCTTACAAACGTGTATTTTGCATTCTGGTGACAGAAGGCTGTCTTGACCTGTCAAAGTAAGGCTAACATACACCAAATGAACTGAAACACATTCTAATCTCCTGATTTACCTCTATGTCCCACTAGCAGTCGTTTCTGCAACATCTAATCCTCAAAGCCAGTTAAGCAAACTCTAGAGGATGATTTCACTGAATTGCAAAACTCATGTCTCACCCAAGAACATGAAAGTGCTGGTTCAGATTTCATAAAACATCCGGCTTCCTGAAAGAAAAAGTCCCTTTGCTTACCTATCAGAGATATGGACAACTGTAGCGTGCCACAATCACAGATTTAGGTGAATGAAACATGGTGGAAAACATGGATTTTTGCTTGATGCAAAAGACCATGTCCTTCTTCCCCTGAAACTAGTTCCTTATTATGCAAAAGTATTTTATCTGCCTAACTAAACCCTGTTCAGAAGCTACGGCAGTACTGCAGAAACTAGCAGGTAGTAACAGGGGATACATAGCCTCAGCAGTTGCTAGCATTAATTCACGCTAATAATACAACCTCAAAGAGCATATCGAACAAGATACAGTACTGCTGTGGTTATAAATTTTTAAGAAGGAATTTCAATGTGAATTTTAAAACCAGAATTATTTAAAAATTTAAAAATTATTATTTTTTAAAATGAAGTATATCCAGAAGAGGTTACCCAGCTAATCCTTACGAGAAAAATTCCTCAATGAGCTCTGTCAGTCACCATACCCAACCTTGGGATCTCAGGCTTCCTGTTATGACAAATAAAAGCTTTCTTGGCTGCTAGGTTTTTGGCACTCTGAGCATACGGCCCATGGGTGAGGCCTTGAAATGCTTCCCTGCCTCCGAGAGCTGGTTTGTGGCCTCAACACATTTTTGACTTCAAGTCAGAAGACTTGCAGTTTCATGGTGCTCTCCAGAGGAGGTGCCCTCCTGCACGCTGGGACTGAGCTGTACTCTGGGACAATGCCTCAATCTAGGCAAATGCAAGACAAGAGCTGCAGGGGATGTTGCAGACCCCATCTGTCCCAAATCTAGATGTAGCCTGAGTTTGCCCACTAGCAAAGGGATCTTGTTTTGTCTGTTCAATGGGAACGCTGTTGCTGAATGTCATGTTCAAGGCCTTCCTTAGAGACATCAAACAAACTTTCCTTTCTGTGCAGTTGCCGTACATGATCTTGGAAAGAAAATATTCTAGGATGTCTTAAAATAAGACTTTAAATATTACTGCAAACAGCAGTAAGGTAGTGGCCTTACATACCAAAGTCAAATAAGACAGCAAAACCAGAATTATTTTAAACAGGAAAATGAGTACAAGCAAGAATTTGTCTAATTTCAATATAATCAATAGGCTCTAAAGAACACACATAAAGACTCAATTTTTTATGAGACTTTTAGCAAAAATCTAAAAAAATACAAATTTTGATAAAATGTGTTCTTGTATGTCTGCTAGGCTGCATCAATTAGAAATACATTTTGGTTACAACTAAGTAGTAGCTGTGTCACTGAGAAACTACTTTCTCTCCATAATTTATGTGCTGATGCCAACAAGTTTGGGTTTGAGAGGGCAAGACACTTGATGACAAAGCATTTTTGGACTCTTCCTTGTCTGGCCAGGAATTGAATTGCTGACTTTCAGAGTAGGCAGCAAAGCTAATTTTGCTGAGGTTTTAACTGAAGGAGTAGAGAGATGAGACAGTTGTTCATGGCTTGACTGAAGATCATCTCTGGGAAGAATAGCCAAAGCTCTGCAGAATAAATCATTTACTTTTCTGTTCTCTTAATGTATGCCCAATCTCCTAATTTGTACAGACAGAAATACTGAGTATATTGAAATGAAACAGGTGATCTAAGGAAAAGTGTGGAAAAAAATGATTTCTGTGTATAGATGAAGAGCGAATTACAAAGGCAATTAATTAACTGTCTAAGTTGTGAGATGGAAGTCTCTAGATTTTTACATCTAACATAGCTGCTAGCTGGAATGTACAGCAGACATTTGAACAAGCGTGCAATCCCATCAGTACCAACATTCAGATGCTTCATAATGACAAGCATGCAGTTAAATTAAACAATATAATCTGTACCTTTTAGAAATAAATGAAATTATGATTAATCTAGAAAAGTAACATTCAACCTTGGTCTTTGCTGAGCCTTGCTGGTTTTCCATCAAGAAATTGATTATAAATGCAATTTAAAATGATTAAGGAAGCACCTAGGTCGTAGTCCAGGCTTGGGCACACACAATGAGCTTCCACTGACTTAACAGAAGGTGACTGTGTGCCCATGCAAATGGTCTGATTACTTGGTGTTTGGAGTCTAGCAGTTCACAAGCAGCCAAGCCAAATTTCATCAAACACCACTGAAAACCAGCTATCTTTTCTACAACAATAAATAATACATGAAAATGTAGCCTCAGGAGCTTAGGAAAGACTTATTGATGGCTCTCCTTATGAGTAATGCACAGATACAGGGAACGCTGATGAGAGTGCTTATTGTTCAGAGCTGTGGTTTCAAACATTTTAGAGTCAAAGACCATATGAAATGGCAAACAGTATTTTAATGAAGTGAGTTACTGGATATAGCAAAAGTGGAAACATGTTGAAATAACTGCCAAAGAGATGGATATTTAAGAGGGTTTAAAATAAAATCACCTCTAATCATTGAAGGGGATATCTTCCTAAGCACATGGGGGATTTAATAGCACAATTCCCAATGAAAGCAAAAGCATAGAGCTTGGTAAGTTTAACTCTGTTTGCTTTGCTTTTGATATCTTTCTACACTTTTTAATTTCCAGATATTCCAATATCACTAAACTCTCCATACACTGATCTCTTTGTCATATCAACATCTGCCTAGAAAAAAATAATTAATATGAATATGTGGATCATAGCAAGTGCTTAGAAGATTGCAACAAGCACAGTAATTAGGTAATTCTTGTCTACTTCTATATGTGCATCAGTGATATCTATAGCTGCATTTGTATCCATCTGTCTCTGTATAGCCATAATCCAATGTGTTTCTATTGGAGGCACCACATCAAGAATGGGGCCAAAATAAATATATTGAGTGATATTATTTCATGGTTTATAACTGCATATAACAAAACTCGAAGCTTGACATATTGTACTGGAATATTTTACAGAAAGAAACGAAAAATCCAAATCCTTCTCCCCACCACAAGATTTCCAAAAGCTGCCTTTTAACTGATGAACTGTATAAATCTCCGGCAATATTGTGATTTTTGTTTTAGTAGTTTCTCCAGGGATTCATCATTGATGACTTTGTTTTCACCAGAAAAGCTAAATCCTACTCATTTAAAGATAACATTATCTTCCACTAAAACTGTCTCTATCCAGATATAAAAAAGCATTACCCTGCCAATAGAGAACTGACAACATAATGAATCAACAATGAAACCTTAATCCGGGAGAGCTTTAAGGTGAATAAGTCTGTTTTGATTATAATTTATTCATGGATCAATCTAAAGGTAATTGAGCATATTATGAACTACAGAAGGTGCTTGTTTCCTAATGGTGCAAAGCAGAGAGAATCCTCCACTTCAGACTGCTGCAATTTTCATGGGCACACCAGCACATAGCCTAACTGGTGGAACAGGCTAGTGAACAGGGCAGTGCAATATGCGCCAGATGACTCAGACTTTATTTCTAACTTTGAAACGGATCTGCTCCTTATTCTGGGAAAGTCCATCTATGTCTCCACTGTGTAATCATGGGTTGCTTATTTGGGAGCTGTCTCCTGCTGAGTGGCTGGACGCTATCTACTGTTAGAAGACCCATATTTCAGCTGGCCCAGCTAGGTATCATCATAAACCAAAAATAAGCAACAGTCTCCTACAGTACTCTAGTGGATCTAAAGTATATCCTGCTGGTATATGCTGATGAGATGGGGCATCAGAAAGAACACTGGAAAACAGTAATTTTCATAAAAATGATTTTCAGGGAGCAGTGGTCACAAGGTAAAGGAGGAACTTGCATAAACAATTCTAAGGATCATTGGCTCATGGAAATTTGAGGTAGCAGTATCATTTAGCTATGAGGCAACACATTTCAAAATACTGTTTCCCTCGTGTGAAGAATTTCTCATATTGAATGTAATGTCATTACCCAATTTCTTTTATACTTAAGTGTTGCCTCTATTCTGAGGTAGGAAGGTGCATTAATTCTCTAAATTCCTCTTGTGCCCTTTCAACATGTAAACAATTTTAAGTCACACAGTGATGTCCCTCATGAATCTAGAAATGGAACTGAAGCCAAATTGTCTTATTTCATGTACTATACATTTTTCAAGTGTTTCTGCTTGCACATAATAAAACTAGATGAGAACAAGAATGAAGACTGAAAAACGTCTGACAAACTGAACTGCTAAAGAGAGTTCAAATTGCTCTACTGAAATATTCTATACTGGCTGGAGTAGAGATGCACCAAACAAAGGCCCACCTACTCTGTAGCTACAAAAATTGATGGATAATTGTCACACCAAAACTTTGCCACATAGTGGCAAATACTAGTGTGCTCTAAAAAACTATTGTGTTTTAGAAATCAAACAAGAGGTGGCTTTTAATCTTCCTTCTCTGTGGCTTGTTTTTCTGAATAGGCCTTTCTCTCAAATTACTTAATCAACAGCTTTCCCTCAGAGAAGGAGAGAATAAAGGGGAAAAAATACAAATTCCGTAAACAATTGGGAAGGACAAAGGTGGCCAGCTACCTTCACAGAATCACTGAGTGGCTGAGATTGGAAGAGACATCTTGAGACCATCCAGTCCAATCCCCTGCTCAGAGCAGGGTCTGATACAGCAGGTTTCACCTGTTTTCTATGAGGATGCTATGGGAGACAGCGTTGAAAGCCATACTAAAGAGAACACCTACTGCTCTCCTCTCATCTACCCACCCAGTCATCTCATTGTAGTAGGCTATCGAGTTGGTCAAACGTGTTTTTCCCTTCATAAATCCATGCTGACAACTCCCTTCCTGCGAAGAACAGTTGATCTGTAGTTGGTTTAGCTACCTTTCCCAAATACCACTCTTTTCTGTAAACATGCAGAAAAGCTGGGCTTCATCACTTGCTGCCTTGGCAGGACTATATCTGGGAAGGTTTCTCATTGGCTTCAGAGAACTGGGGAGACAAGCAGCTGGGCTGGATAAAAGCTAAGAGTGAAACAGCTTATAAAATCATAGCATCATTGAATGCTTTGGGTTGGAATGGACCTTTAGAAGTGATCTAGTCCAACCACTCCGCACTGAGAAGGGACATCTTTGACTACATCAGGTTGATCAGAGCCCTGTCCAGCCTGGCCTTGAGTGTTTCCAGGGATGGGGCCTCCACTACATCTCTGGGCAACCCGTTCCAGTGTTTCACCATTCTCATTGTAAAAAAATTTCTTCCATATATCCAGTCTAAATCTACCCTCTCTTAGTTTAAATCCGTTACTCCTTGTCTTATCTCAACAGGCCTTGCTAAGAAGATTGTCCCCACCTTTCCTATAGGCCCCCTTCAGCAATAATGTCCACCCGCAGCCTTCTCTTCTTCAGGCTGAATAGCCCCAACTCTCTCAGCCTTTCTCCTCGCAGGAGAGATGCTCCAGCCCTCTGATCATTTTTGTGGCCCTCCTCTGGACCTGGTCCAACAGGTCCATGTCCTTCTTGTGCTGAGGGCTCCAGAGCTGGACGCAGGACTCCAGGTGGGGTCTCACCAGCTTGTGAGGCTACACAGCCAAGTGACTACCTCAGACACAGTTAAAGCTATAAAGATTGCAGACAAGAATGAAAAGCTTTGAAGAGGGTAATAGGTGAAGCAGAACCCCTGAAAGTGGGAGCATGGTACAGAAAGGCAATCAGATAAGGGAAACATTAACATTTAAGCAAGGTAGACAGCTGCCCTCACACAGAAGCTACAAGAATTTAAATCAGATTTGTATGGGTCATTTTATATGCCCTCAGCACAAAGGTTTTGGTAATGTTTGACCCCCTTTTTTTCATGTGGAAAACTTCTATATTTGATGTATAAAGTTTTCCAGAGAAAGCAGTTTCAATTTTAATGATTTTTTTCCAGTTGCTTCTGAATCTTTCAAGTTTATTTTTCATAAAGTCTAATGTGCTCAAAATGGCTGCATATATCTAGAATCGTTATTACACGCTGCATGTACGTGTGGCCTTGACCATACTTTACACTGCACAACAGTTTTCATTCAGTGGTCTGCATCCACCCTCCTGCAACTTCACAACAATAACAAAAAAGATTACTATAAAGTTTCCTGAAGTGCTTATCTGCTTTCTTCCTTGTTCTCAGAGAATACAACGAAACATGACTCCAACATTTCCAGAGAGGAAGAAAACATGAAGTCCCAGTACCAAAGAACAGCACGAGTAACAACAAAACGTTGTCACCATGTCAAGGGAGCTTGTGCTCCTTCTGGGAAAAAAAACCCAACCCGTCAACAAAGCCAAAAGCTGAATTCTGCTCCTCTGAAGGTGGCAAATAACACACATATTCATTTTCATAGATATATGGAGAGAATATTTTGCACAAGCTTTCCTCACTAATTGGGTAAACTGCTTAACTAATGAAGCCTAAGTATGTATGGCAATGGAGAAAGCCAAGCTGCTACTTCTTATTCTTTTAGACGTTCTCACTTCTTCAGACATTCAAAGCTAAATTCTCTGAAATAGCTGCTCTTCTGTGTGTAAGTCTGGCAATGCTACCACACGGGCCCTTCCTATGCGCTGCATGGTGAGGGCCCACGGCATGAAGGAGTCACCCAGATGGCAGCAGGGTTGACGTCAAGCCCTTCAGCAGGGAATCCTGCAGAAGCTCTCCCCATGGCATGCAGACAGGCGACGTGCCATGGAGAGGACAGGATAATTCACTTATCAATTTCCATCTGATAGTGAGTTTCTCAGGCCAACACCAGTTGTTACAGCCCCCAGAGCTGCTGTAGTTACATTAACAAGAAGCCACAGAGAATTTGCCCCTTGTATTAAGGGTTCACACATTCTCATGGCCCTGTTTCTTAGAGCTGAGACATTACTGGCATCACTGCCTTTAATGATGTGGAAATGCCTTCAAAATAAAGGACAGAACACAACAATTCTTCAGAAAAAAATGAACTCTGCCTTTCAGTTAATCTTTTTTCTTGGAACTTTTAGTTGCTTTGTAAACAGTGTTGTCTCAATAATCTGTAGTTACTGCATGTATATTTGTTGCTGTAACCTCTTCTTCTCACACTGCATGTGTACATACCATTGCATTTAGTTACTCCATTATTCCGCCCGCTCTTTAGACCATGATTATTTAAAGCAGGTGAGCTGACCCCCAGCACTGCAGTAATTCTGAGACTAAACAGAACATTAATGTGTGTTCTAGGAAAACATATTGTTGTGACCTCACCATGAGATATACAGTACCATGCTTGAGCGTGCAGATAAACCATTATTTAAAATAACAATTATTTCTTCTTTCATCATTTTTCTAACACTGCCAAAGTTTTCTCTACTAGCTCAAAATAACGAGCAAATTATTCTTCATGTTCTACCTCAAATGTCTGGGTTTTAGCAGCTTAGATATACCAAGTGAAGGAAAAGATTTTAGGATTATAGGCTTACTAAAGTGCAGCAAAAACATTCTACAAATGTACTGAAGTCATGAAATATTCATCAATAAAACAAAAAGGAGTTAATATTTGAGTCAAGCTTAGACGTTTACAATCAAAAAACAGGATGACATAGATGATAAAGAAAATGTTACCTTCTGGGGTGAAGAAAAGCAGATACTGATACACATTACTGTGCTACTTCATGAACATCTGGCAGTCTGTCACTTAATAGACAACAACATCTTCTCTAAACAGAAGAGACTTGAATTCATCAGGGATTCCTGTAGTACAGTATGTGCTTAACTTAAGTACCTGCTTTCTGTGATTTCCATAGATTACCATATTCATGACACCGTGGAGTGAAAGCATTCTTCTTACTCTCTAACCAGAACATGCAAAAGAAATTAAAACATTGGCAGGCACTTTGTCTCCAGTTTGTTGGACATGTGAGGAAAGGACTTTCCACCCATTTATGCAGATGAAATTCTGTCACCTAAGCAGCAGCATAACAAAGATGTCAGCAGAATGACTATTAACAAATATCTGACAGGCAAGCAAATATAACTGTATTCAAATGCATTTAGGAAATGTGGATCAGAATCAGTTAAGCCTTAGTACTGGAAAAAAATTTGTGCAAACAAGATTTTGTACTTTTACTGGTACAGAAGTAAAAATACATCAGTCCAGCACACACATGTGTGTCTGTATACCATGGTGTGTATATATCCATACATTCAGCTTATGTGCTTATCATATCAATTTTGTAAATTACCTGATCATATGAAAAAATGCCATTGCTAGATACTTTTACCTACCTTCTCCTCCAGGCTGGCTGGCAATGTAACTGTTCAGAACAACCCTAAATTTATATGTTTCTTTGGATTTAACCATCATCTTCTGGGGGTACATGTAGTGAGGAGATTGAACTCTAGCAGTACCTAATGACTGTCTGTTTTTCAGGTCCTTTAAAGAAGTTTCAGAGGTGCCAGCTAGACTATTAAAAGGGCAAAAGAAATCTTTTCTTACAACTATGAGGAAGCATCAATATCCATGTTGCTATAGCTATATTAGTGGTTACCAACCGACCTGTCAATCATAGATGCTGCTGACCCAGCAAGGTGAGTAGAGCTGCATTAAGCTGAATTTACTAATTCCACCTGTGCTAAATGAGCTGGGTCAGGTACCAGGAGCACCCTAGCCCTGTTTCTAGAACTGTGAAGCTCTGTGAAGCTGCATTTAAAGTGCCTGTGTGACCCATGTGAACCTGTTCAAAAGCACCATGAGCAACCTGACACTGCCATGCAGCCGGAGGGCAAATACACCCTGTGGGCAGGACAAGATAAAATTCATGCTATCTATATCCTCCTTAGCTGTCCGACGCTCCCTTCCAGCATCTCCCTGGTGGAAACACAGATCTAGACACCCTGCAGTACCTAGACATGTTCGTGCCCATCAGATTCGCGTTCTCAGGGGAATGGAAGACTAGACAGAAAGGGCAACCAGCAACCACTTCTTCCAGCCTCTCGACGAAACCAAGATTTTGAAAGCCATTCTACATGGCTTTGAGTACACTCAGTAAAATAACGACTGCTGCCACTGTGTGCAAAGAAAAGTGCATTTTCACCATTACTATATGTGTTTTAACTGCAAATTTACCTATCAAATACTTTTTGCTAACAGTTAAACCTTACATAAGTGATAAGAGCATACACTTTTTCCATCTGCTGGAACATTTGCATATTTTTGCTTTGGTTTTGTTTTGATTTTTGTTTATCCTGCCTTTTTGTTTTGATGTATTTTTTTGCATGGAAGCTCCAGATTTATTACCACTTTAACTATACTGTAAACAGCATAACATTTCCATATATCTAGAAATCAACTCTGCTTTCCCCTGGTAGATTACACATCACATAACTATACATATATAATTGCACTAATAGATTACTTAAATGCAAACCACTGCTAATAATTCCTAAGCAAACCTTCTTCCACTTCAGATTCACTGTAATCCATCTCTTATGGCAGATGAACTACAGTACTTATCCTTCTGCACAGACTACAATGCTGTCCCTCATTCATCTCTCACACACAGAGTTATCCTTCCATCTCTACTTCACACAATCCTAATTTAAATGTAAAGTATTCAGAGCTCTAGTCAGCTCTCGCAGTTATGACCAAGGAGCCAGCATTCCCTTTTAGAGTCTTCAAACTCAATAATACAATGATTTTTATCATCACCTCAATAATCTAAACTCACTAAATTTCATGCTAAGAGTCATAACACAAATAGTTCTGGCATTAATAGTAAGTGCTTCCACCCCTAGTTAGTCAAAACTCCCTCTTAGTTAGCGAGATGTGGGATGAGAAAATGCTGAATGCTCCCCTACGAAGAGTTTGGGCATTCTGGTTTGATTCAGGCCTTGCAACAGTTTTGAAAATTTGACAAATCAACACATGACATTAAAAAAAATAATGAGAATATAACCAGATGGTAAAATTTGAATAGTCCACTGAAAGAAAGTAATGATGAAGAATTTTGATAATTTGAAGTTATTAAAACTTTTAAACAGATCTGAAAAGAAATAATTGCTAAACTATTTAAAATGAATATTATGCCCAACTTCTCTTACAAATAAAATACCAATAACACATTACAAAAGTGATACCTTCACTAAACTGATACAAATGCTTCCTATATCACCACCAAGCAGTGAGGAGATGTCAATGCGTAGGTACCAAAGTAACAGATGCTATATAAAAATTAGATGCTATATAAAAATCTAATGCAGACAAACAGAAAAGTGCTCACCTGAATCAACCTTTCAAGTCCCCTACAGTGCTTTGCTTGCAAATTTATCTGTCTTTATAACAGTTGAAGTATAATATCTAAAGTATTGTTATATTCTGAAAATGACATTACAACGGTCATATATTCTAACATGCTAATTTGATTAGATTTTCACTCAAGTCAATCAAAAGAAAAAATTATTTTTAAAAATCTAATGTGTAAATTGTTAGAAATACAGATCACAGGCATACGTCACTGTATTTTTAAAAACTATCTTGTTTTAAATTACTATAATAACTTTAAAATGAGTTCTGATCATCTTGTTACTACAAGATTTCACTGATTTGTATGCACAGTTAGGCTTGTGAGTGTATGCATTCAGCTTGCCCTCTGCTACTACATATAACCACAATTACATATTGCTTCAGCAGGCCATCCACTGTTTCACTGGTATGTACTCCTTACAGATAAACAATGGAGATACATAAACCTTCCCTTTACATATCACTTTGCACTGTGTACTCATTGGGCTATTTTGCAGGCCAAAAGGATTGGCATGGCACAACAAACTATATAAATTATATTTGCAAAGGAACTGCTGTCTTCATCCTACAAGCTTTTATGCATGGCTGACCTTTAAGATGCAAGCAGTTACACTGACCGAGGTTAAGCCTCCGTGCAGTGACTGGGGGAACCGGGACCATGTCTCACTGGCTGACCACAACCAACCCACTCTTCTTGGACATGCACAGACGGTTCCACCTGACTTCATCACAGTAGTTACAGGTGCCCAATGAAAAATAAAACAGAGCATTCAGTGTACACCTCTTCTGTGTTGTTTGAAAAAACTGTGATGTCTTCAGCTGTTCTGCACCCAGATAGTTCCAGATAACATACCTCTTCATGGATGAGTGATCACACAAGCCCTACAGAGCTTCACTAGTCAAAAACCTGACATATTTTAAAATCTCATTCTCATTTAAATTGTAAAAAAAAAAAATGTTTTTATTTCTTGACATAATTCATCTTGTTAAAGTTATGTCAGATATTTATAGTGATCCAATCTACAGCTCAAAAAAAAAAATCTATAGCCATTTAGATCACAAGACAGAAAGGGAAACAAAATTTTCTACGCAGTACAGCTTCTCTACATTAATGCTGTCTACAACAGCGCTGCTGTTATAAAGGTCACAGATGACATAATTTATATTATTATAGATAATCTATGCCATCTCTCTGCCTGACTGTTTTTTCTCCATATTTTATAGAGGTGTTGTGTATTCTGATGGATAGAACTCCTAGGAGAGCTTCAGCCCGAGTGGCTTACAAAGGCAGGAGAGGTTTGCTGGTTGTCCTGAGGGAGGCTGGGACCATTCACTACCTCCAGAGAAGATGCAGTGAGTGGTCCTGCACGAACAGTTAAGTCTGTTCCCAAATATCCACTCTTTCTGCATGCAGACCACTTTGACAAGCCATGACATCATAGCAGGACAAACTGCTTCTTATCAGGTGTGCATCTGGAGCCGGGCGGGCAGGGAGGTGAGGCAGGGTAGCAAAATGTAGCTTAGCTACATGGGCTTCACAGACAATCGTGGCACAAAATCAGCTCACAGCTGTGAAGCATTTAAGCAACACTTGATTTTGCTGGAGATGGGTTGCTGTCCTGCACCTCACTGCTGCTGGAAATGCGTAGTGTGGAGCTGGAGTGCTCGCTGACCAGGCAGGGGAAAGGAGCAGGGGCAAGGCTGTGACGGGGAGCAGTAGCATGACGAATGGCAGAGTCTCCTGGGCAGTAGCAGCACGTCCTCAAATTCCCCGCTCTGCCCATGCCACCCCAAGCTGCTGCCTGCTCTGATAGTAACTTGACTGATGGAGCAGCTCGTGCCCTTCAGCCACCATTTCAGGGTACCTGCAGGCTTAGACAAACATTCTTCTGTGCTCAGACCTCAGAAATGAGATAGAGCACCTCACTCCAGCCTTTAATCCTTCTTCCAGATGGATTATTTTCTTTCAATTGCTTTCCTGAAGCAGAGTTCTCTGAATTTCCTACACATAAATGTGTTTATGCAGGAAAAAACCAGCTCATTGTGGTGACAACCCCCAGTTACATTTAGCTGAAATGGCACTATGAAACACGAATATAACTGCTCTCCATACTTAGCCTGGGACACAGAACACACAAAACTTAGTAATTATTACTGGAAAAAAACAAAATTCCAACTCAACTTTCTCGGCAACGTGGGTTAGGCGGATTACTTTGTTAGCTTCAATACTCCCCAAAATGGAACCTGCAAGCAGTGTAAAGCTTGGGCAGGCATTTTCTGCAAAGAGACTGTGACACAGCTGTTGAAGTGGTGTGGAGTTTAACAAGTCGGCTACAAAATCGGTTTGTGTTCTTCTGTCCCCCTGACAAAGCCCTGATGAAAAAAGTGTCTTCTTATCCATACCTTTGCCTCCTGCTCATATGACGTAGACATTTGGGGTGAGACTAGAAAATATATTCACCCACTCCTGCTTTAGACCAGTTACAGGGTCTCTTCAATGGGGGTGACTTGCACTCAAGTTCATGATTTATCTTGAGGAAAAAGTTCGATTTCAGCAGAGTCCTGGGTCATATTTCTTGGTGGTTGTTGGCCTGCTGATCATAGTATTACCCTTTGATTTCTTTTATTTTCTTTTTGTTATTCCTTTCCCCATTGCCAGCCATAATGCTTCCTGAGGCAGCAGACACTGAGGTATACACATGTCCTGGCATCAGTATGGCACCAGGCAACTGTAAGCACTTTCTGTGAGGGCCATTTTTCCACTGGATATTGTCTTCCTTTTCGTTTTTTTTTTTTAAAATTGCAATTTCAGTTCTTGACTCAGTTTTGCCATTTGACTTGCTGCAAGGCAATGGTAGTGATAGCAGTGATGAGAAGTGGACTAGATTTTTATTCCCAGGTTATTTGCATCAGTGAGCAATAAATAGCCCAGGCTCCACTGTCTTCACACGCAGTTTGGTAGCAGGACTGCTGGAGTCCCCGATCCTGATCACACTCTCTGCAGCAATTGCTACAAAATGACGGTCTGACCAATATAGCAAAGGTTAGGCTCTGAGATTTGTTGTTTGAAATCAAGTCCTTTGATCTACTTTTCCTCAAAGTCTGTTAAGAATGCAATGAGTTTTTACATCTCTCCTTGCTGTTAGGCCTGTATTTCTCTAGGAGTAATGCAACTACCTGCACAGCTTGATGCTCCCCAGTACACAGTCATCCTTTTAAATGGAGGATTCTGTCCCAGAATAGCTTTGACAGGTGCCCAATAGCACTTCTGCTCAGTGATCTGGGTGCTGTAACTTGAACACATTCCACTGACCTGTGGGGCTGCAGTACTCCAGGAGATGATGGGACTTCTCCCTGCTCATATGGACAATATGAAAGATTGATGGGCATGAGCTGACACTAAATTTTTGCCTTATTCAAACACTCCTTTGCGGTTCTTTTGTAGCCCCTGCCTCAAACTGACAAATTCCCAGTTTAAATAATACTTATGTTGAATCTCCTAATTTTCTCTATTTCTGTTATTTTAAGAATCTGACATTCTTATTCAGTTGTCCTGAATTTGTGTACAGCAGCCTGGATAAGAAGTCAGGGATGTACCTCTCAATCCCTTTCCAGATGTCAAGCAATGCACATCACTGAAGGTTTACCAGCATTCCCTTGTGGTTGCTGATGGGGTGCTAGTTCTGACTTTATAAAATGCTTTCTAAATTGATGGTCACTTCATATTTGTATAAGTTCCTGTGCTTAAAACATAAGGATTGAAGTTCTTCACTTGCGCACATTACTCCAGTATGTCTCAGCTGGGCTGCTCCTTCACTTTGCTAGTGGATGTAGAAGCCTTTTTGGAGGAGCAGTGTTCTACATATGCCTTCCACAAACAGTAGTGCCTCCCTTGCCTTGCCTTGTGCGATACAATGGCCTCGGCATTTACATGCTGCAGTGCTGCACCATGGGATATTTTGTGCAGTTCCTGTATATAGGAGGAGCCTCCAGTGAATGACAGCAGTTGTACTTATAGCATGATTTTGTTTAGTATCACCTTAGGAGACCACACAGATCTGAAAAGCATTGAAAAGTATTGTGTGATGGTTTATGAATCCCACTAATCTGCAAAATGACTTACCCATTTTCAGGTGTGGGTCTACCCTGCCTGGATTTTGCTTTTCAGGAGCTGGGTAATAGCCTTTGGGAGGTCAGCAATTATCCCAGTGCTCCAGGAGTCAAATGCAATTTCATCTCATTTTATTTCATTTTAGATTTATTGCCTTGGTCATTTCATGATCAACTACAGCTTTTGCTGTTCTGTTTCTGCATCTACACATCTATGGCAGCAATCCCAGTCAGCCCCGTTAGTTCTTCTTGCTGATACTGTTGGCATTCTCCTACCACAGGTTTGATCACAAATTGCATTTTCTTCCACCTGTATCTGCCCTAATGGATGCTCGAAAGATATTGAAGTAGTTAGTTTCTTTAATTCTTATATCTAATACATTTGCAAATATATGAGTATTGCATCAGAAACTAAAACTACTTTTACTTTTTTAAGATGGAAAGCATATTACCAGCTGCACGTCTGTATAATGCCTTGTTAAATTGCTAAAAGACTATGCATATGTATAGCTTCCCATCTTCTCTACAGCTGCCTTGCTGCCCATGTGACCTGTGGCTCTGGAAAACCTCAGCAACGAGACTTATGCCCTCCTTACTTTAACTTGCATTATTGCTTTTTCTCTGAGTGCAGAGAACATTCTATCAAACAAGTGCTCTCCTGGCTGCATTGCTGTATCCATTTCCACCTCTCATCTGCCTAGAAGACATCCCAGACCTTTAAAACACCATGTGGATACTTTGCTACAGAAGTCTTACAGCTTACTACCTATTTGAGCTAGGTTTTCTCACTTTTTGTACTTTTATTAATTGTTTGCCCCAGTTTAGTCACATGCTTTATTCATTCACTGGATTTAGTTAAAAGCAGAGTATTTGTGTGTTTTCTATATTTCCTGGTATTTTAATTCATTTAACTTTTCTCGGTAATTTAAATTGTCCTGCTGGTATTTTGATTTTCTATTATGTAATATTATGCTATACGTTTTTGTCAGCAGTTTTATATTCTCACAAAATGCCAGTGAAGTCTCTATGATCTAGCATTTACTGATGTTTAACTGTCCAGCTGGCATTCAGACTCTTCTCTGATTTTGTGCTGCTGCTCTTAGTTTAAAGTTCATGCTTGTGCAAATGGCACCAAAAGTTTATTTTAGTTCATGTGTAGTGCATCAAAGCCAGATATGTGCAAAATTACATTTTCTGACTGAGTTTGTTTTCCTGATGTGGTGCCTTTTTTTTTTCGCTATTGTGAGTAAGCTTTGGCAAAACAATTTTCTTGCCAATGCAAAGAATCCCATATGCAAGAAAATTACCAGTAGATTTTTCTTCTCTGCTTTGTGCTAATGCATTTATGTTGGCACAAAATTTTTCCTTGTCTATGCAAACATTTTCTTTTCTGTGTGATTAACGGTTTCTATCTCTGCTCCACTGATGGTTGGCCTCGGCTTGCTCACTAATTGTGCACATTAGCTCTGCATTGCTGTAATGCTGCTGCATGAGCTCTCCAGGTGCCTCTACATTAGTGTTTTAGTTTAGATCAGGAGTACACCTTTGAAGTGAATCTCCTGATTATCCCCACATACTGCACTTTGGTTCTTATGGCAGAGCAGCCTCAGAGAGCACAAACTGGATTTTATTTTGGATGAAATGAAACCTGAATGCTCCGGGAGTGTACCTAAAATGAGCTCCAGCTGCTAATGGGCATTTAGCCTATAAGACCAGACTAGAGCTAGAACACAGTAAACAACCCCGGAATGCATATTGTGTGGACACCAGTCTGCAGCATCAAGCATTTCATTCTGCAAGTCCATTCCTATTTGGCCTACTTGTCTGCACTAATTAATGTAAACATAGCTTCTGAGTGCTCTGATTTGAATCACTACAATTTTGTCCCACCTACAAACTGAATTAATCCATTAGGATGCAATGAACTCACAGGTTAGCTGTTTTACAACATTCAGAAAGACAGTGAGCTGTCATTTTTTTAGACTGTCCATACTTGGATAATACATATATACACATATATATGAGTGACACCACACAAAAATACATGATTAGTCACACATTTACGTTCTATTACATTACATTGTATTATATTTTAGATAGAAGATATTTCTGGAGATTTTTTGAAAATTCTCACCAGTTTTCTTGATTTTGGAGCCTCAGGCTGATGGAGCTGTTTTTCCCAGTGCAATTTTCACTAACATCCAGTATAGCTCATTTTTCTGTCTATCTGTCCATCTTTCATGCCCACTCACGTACTACCATAATAATTCCTTTTTTTTTTTTGAGTCTTTTGCAAGACACTCAGTCTATATCCACAGTAGTAAATCAGTATCTGGGAATGCTCCTGGGCACAAGGATGTTGTCATCTATCCTAACAAAGCGTTACAACATTTTCTTGCCCGCTTTTGGCCTGTGCTGACTATCAGTGTCCCAGGCAATTCCTGGAGAGGCTTTGGAAGTCAGCGTGCTCCAGGAACCATTCCCAGTAGGCAGCCCGCCTGCAGCCAACCTGCTTTGGAGACTAACAGCTTCTGATCATTGGTACAGGCTGCTCGGTGCCAGCTGGCCTAAGTGCCTAGGAATATTCCCGGGCACATTTAATTTGAAAGGACAGACATATCTCTCCTTTCTGAACTTAGATGCCTATAGGAATCTAGTCACTTCTGATGTTAGTGCCCAGGCAGAATGAAGTAAAACAGTGTAACATCCAACTAGTTTCAATAAATCCTATTCTCTGTCATCAGGGACTTCCTGGAACTAGAGTTACAAAGCTTAATGCATAACCATAAAAAGTATGTCCTGGTATGGAGTTATTTATTACAGATATCACTGCATTTTTTCACATTTAAGGACATTTCTCTTTTTTTTTTCAAAAATAGAAGTACAAATACAGCTTTAAAAAGCCAAGAAAATAAACATAAACCAGCATAAACCAAAGTATGAGCTGTATCTCCAACTCTGTCTTAAAGCAAGATCCTGCACTAGGTGTGTCCTTCTACAGCTACTTTACACCACACAGGATTACTTTCACACTCTGCAAAATGCTGCTCTAGTCTTAATTAGGAGGTGAAGCAACCTCAGGATGCTATGAAGTTTTCTTTTCAACACTGTAACTGGTATCAGTGACACTGACACTGGTACAGACAGATCATAAAATCATAATATTTTGATTTAACTCTCCTTTCTAAGTGAAATAACAGCTTTAAAAAGTTAGTGTTGATGATTACATCCACGGGAACTCAGCATATTTAATATAAATTGTTACCAATTGTTTTTTCCTTAGGAAAACTTCGCTTCAAAGTCTTTAAACATTTCCCCAACAGAAATGAGTAGATTTGGGGGTCCACTGACTCCTTTCTATATCAGTGAAACTGATCTGAGATATTCCAAATACTTGGCAGGTCCTAATGACACTACTGGGAGTATGAATCATATCTGAAGACTAGCCCAGACACCTAGCTTCTCTCTTCAAGAACGAGTACTACCTTGAGAATTCTGGTTACAATGTCTTACTTTTTTCTGAAAATAGTACAAATTGAATATGCACAGAATCAGTCTTGGGCAACAGAACTGGGAACTAATTTTCATTTCCTTTCAGTATTTAATTAGGTTTCTTGAGCCTGCCTCTCAGTGTCTCTGTTTCTGTTCCAGAAGACAAAAGAAATGAGATAAAATGGACACTTGTTTCGTATTGTCTTCCCTTGCAAACGTTTTAGGCCACCTTCGTCATTAAAATATCCTAGCGGTGTCTGTTAACTAATGAACTCCACCTATCTTGCATGGCTCACCCGCTCTCTTTTTCTCATTCTTTGTGTGTGGGACAGGCTGCTTTGTTTTGGTAAGATTTTAGTAATTTCCTTCCTGTAAAATCATAAGCAAGCAGCAACATAGATACACTTCTGCACAGAGAAGGCAAAGTTGGAAAAGTGCCTTTTACTCTCAGGGTGAAAGGCAAAGGCACTAACCGAGTCTTAGGTCCTGTGGGAGCTTGTTCCACAGTTGTGGACATGGCCCTAAGCCAACTCAGTCACCTTACACAGCAGTATTATAAAAAGAGCATTGCTGAAAATCCAGCAAGCACAAAGAGTGAATGGAGTCATGGCGTACAGTCTTCCCCTGGGACTTAAGCTAGCATGTAAGATACAAAGAATCTTCGGTACTGATGGTGCTGAAGAAAAGAGCCAAGAGCTGGTTTGCTATTCTGTGCTGGGATAGCCCATCTAGGGCTTCCATGCCACCCATACTCCTCATTGCCAGAACATGCAGGAACCCAGGGGAAAAAAAGAGAAAAATAAAAAGTGGAGGCCATACAGGAGGTCAGTGCTTCATCTGAGATGGAAGACGGATCTTTCCTTCAATGTGTGCTGAACCTTACAGCTGAACTGCTGTGTCGGAAAATGCTGGGAATCTAGCCTATAAAATGTAGGGACGATGGCCTGGTGTGCTTGCAGCAACTTTGGTTTCAGAGCAAACACGCTGCAGCATTTTCTGCAAGCTGAAGCTTTCCAGAAGATAATTACAACTGCTGCTACTTCATAATTTCCTTTCTTTTTTCTCTTAGCAGAAGGTAAATCACAGTAATAATAAATCCTTCTATATAAATGCAAAGCAGAGCTAAAAATTAAATTGATGTTGCAATTTTAATTTACCACTTTCATTGTAGTTAATTTATACGCAAGCAGTGTGCCATAAGTTTCCCCTGGAAAACAGTATAATTCATTTCAAGCATCCCCCATGAAAACTAGATACAGACACTCTGAGTTTCATGCCGTATTCTTTGTATGTCTTAAAAGACTTCTTATTTTTTGCAAGTTGGGGAAAAGAACATACCCCTGTAGCAAGACAAAGCAAAGCAGGTTTCAACCTTTATCTGAAGTTTCTGATTGCTGTGATAAGGGGTGAAGAATAATTTAAGATACCATCAGCTATAATAGATCACAGGAAAATTTACAGTAGCCTTCTTTAAAGTCTTACTGTTCTTATGTATATAAAAGCCACCAGGGGCGCAAACAAAGTTGAACTTTTTGGCTGAGCTCACTTCACAACTAGCAGCCTGGTTCCAGCACAGATCACTAAGCTACACGTTATCTTTCAAAAATTCCTCCAGAAATTAAGCCCGGATACACACCACAACATAAAATTTTCATTGGCAGCCTGCCTCTTTTACAGCAGATACTACATGCAGTGGTCAGGACCGGGCCGTGAGGGTTAACAGGCTTCACAACAGCAGGGTTCATGGTTCGGGGTGACTCATACAGAGAAACCCTCAGGCCTGGACTCACAGGGCAAGATGGGCAGTGGGTGGCAGGAGGGCCACAGAAGCCGAGCCAAGAACAGCCACTGTGGAGCCACTGCAGGAGAGAAAGCCCTGAAATACTTTGAATTTCTTTGCAACTATTTCTGAGAGAGTCTTTGCATGGGAAAAGTTCAAATGTCTAGTACTCCAGATGATTTTGGAGGGCAAAACGCACCTCCCCCCCAAACTGGAATGAAAACTTTGAGTTGCAGAAACTTCTGTCTGGGAGAACGTAGGTAAGCTATACTATGCAAGTCAGCAGACATTCCTACTGTCCCTCATCACTTTTGAGACGGCCATTTGGTATATTATTCACTTCTAAACAGGAAAAAGAGGGCAGCACTATTGACAGCAATCATGTTGTCTTCTCTGCTGGGTTTCCGGAGAAAGGGGCCACATTTTGGGTTGAAACTGATTTCAGATTAAGCAAAATATCTATAATTTGGTCACCACCGTTATTGTACTATCACTTTCATTGTAATGCTACTTAATTACTTAACATTTCAATTTGTATGAGTAAAACCTTCCGTCTCTGAACTAGAAATACTCCCCCAAACCAAGTAAAACATTTCCAAAAGATAACATCAGAAATCAGTTGTGTAGTGATTGAGCTAAAACTAAGTAGTCTTCAGCAATGCACTGAAATTATTTCAGTGTTTAACCAAATGTTTACAAGTACTGTTAAAATAAAAATTCTTAATTTTCTTAACTCCAAAAAGGAATTCTATCCCTTCATGACTGTAAAAGCCAAGTAGAACCCAAGTGCAATAAAACCATCCCAGCCTAATATTTTAATTCAGTTGTTCAATAATGCCTATTTCTTTGCATTATTTTTACTTTATTATACTTTTATAATACCCTCAAATATATCTATAAAGCTTTACAGCCCTTTTCCAACAGCATATGGTGTGTGTTGTGAACAGAAACATGTTTATGAGCTGCAAGACAGGAAGAAAATTAAAGTACCCTTATGGGACTGAAGCAGGGAGAGCTGACTATGATTATGAGCTGAGATTTTGATGTATCCACCACTACCTAATTCTTGAGTCTCCAAATTTCATTGCAATTACATTACAGAATTATCTTGTGTTGGGCTGACAACACTGTACAATCTCTCAACACTTGAAACCAAAAGCAACTTATGTTGCAACAGTCCCTTTCACAGCAGCAACTGAGCTAGCCTTGAGGGAATTTAAAATGAATTTTAACTGAACTAACATTTATTCCACTAGAGATGTGGAAGCAAATATTCAATGTACCTAGCTACTATTCAAGAACCATTTGTCATATCCTGATCCAATTCCACTCTCTAAATGAACATCAGTCAGTTGGGATAGGATCTAACAGCAGAGGCTTACTTGTCTTTGAGCTAGCTTCAATGTAGCTGGTCACAGTTCTCAGTTGTGGGTTTCTAAAATCAACTTTCAGAAACAACCTCTGTGGCTGACACTGTTTTTGGGGAGAGTGACCACATGCAGTGGCCACATCAGCTGTGGGATCCAAGCTTTCGGAGCTCTCTAGTCTTTCCTGTGCCCCTGACTCCAGCAAGAGTGAACCTTGCTGCAGTTACTGGACATACCTGCAGAACAGCTGAGAAACACAAATATAGCAATACACTTCTTGCACATGCACACACATACACATGGCTACACATACTTTAGTTTTCTTTCAAAAAGCTCAAAGGCATTGGATGACATTTTGGATGAATGCCTCAACCCTTTCCGTCTGACCTCGGCACCACTAGGAGCAGTAAGCCTGGTCAGTACTTCACTTAGACTCTGTTCCCTCTGGAGGAGGAATGGTCTTCCCTCGTTGAGAGAGTGTACACTTCTTGAAACAGCTTTCTGTATCCTTTTTGACTGTGTGTTTCTGGTTGTCAAGCTTTCAGTGTCTGAACCACACCAAATGTGTGGGCAGGAAAGGGTTTATCCACCCCAACACAGGTCTCTAGTGCCACGCTCCAAGATCCAGACCTGGACAGATGCCTTAGATACTTGTAAGGTCTTAAACTGCAACCTGGAGGGAATTAAATCCCACTCTGAGTGTGCAACGTTCAACTATTCCAGTGTCCTAATATCTGACTTCAACGCTTATAGTCAGGGACTTCACTCGTCATGCTGGAGACTCCTAAAGGCAATTCAGCCAGTCAGATACCATAAATTAAAACCTCTCTCCTTGGATGAGCTGGGCATGGTATTTGGACAATACAGCTGGATGCTTATAATAGACTGTGTTAAGACTCCATTGCAAAATAAATGCTCAATTCTGCACTAAAAATTATATTCCCTATGCATGCTGAATTATAAACCAGTACTCATACAGTCAAAATAGTGGTCATGATTTCAAACAGGCATCCCCCCTAAACTGCCATTTAGGAACTAGACAGCTAAAGACACAGACTGGATGGGAAGGAAATGCTCTTTTTAAATGGAGGCAGAGAAGCAGACTTTGAAGCTTTTCAGACTGCATCTTCATCACTTAAATGTTGTTATAAATACCCTTGCAAACAAGTCACACTATGTACACAAAAATATCTCAGTGATAAACAACAGAGAAATAAATTAAGTCCTATGGAAAAATGTAAACACTGTTTCTCCTCCATCTGCTTTATCCTGGTAATTAAGTCCAAAATCCAGCAGCAGGCACAGAAGCCCATCTACAGACCAGGCACTGAAGGTCAAAAACCAAGCTATGACAAAATTGCTAGCAAAATGGCTGCAGTTGTGTTGTGAAGAGAGAGGGGGGTTCTGGAGTGTGAGGGATGAATTAGCCCTGCTCTGTACCACCCAGAATGGCAGCTCCGAGAGACCATGCTCAGTCCTTCCAGGTGCTCTTTTATAAACGCTGATTACAAAAGGCACTCTCATGCTACAGTTGCCAAAGGATTTCTTGTTGCTCCCACTTTAATTGGTAAGTTTAGAAGTTTCAGAATATCATTTATGCTAATATAAATGGCATGTGAGTTTTTTATAATTTAGTGATACATTTTTAGTGAAAGGGAAAACACAGATACATTTGTGCTTATAGAGCTTTGTGGGTTTACAATGAGCCTCTGGTTTTCAATTTACAAATGGAAATTTGTGAAATGGACATTTCAAAATGTCAGGAGTGCTCAGCATTTGAAAGAAGGCTCAGTAAAGGAAATGAAAAACTGCTGGAGAGTCTGGATTAGACTTTTGGTCTAGAACCAGGAAAGATGTCTTTTGGCATATATTTAGTATTTTAAGCAAGAGCACAACTATTCAGACAACAGTAAGTAATCATTAGCATCTAGGATACAATGCTCTATGCTGTAATGATGGGTCGTATAAATAAATAAAATTATAGTCGACATTCTAGATTTCAACTACTTTAAACTCAACTGCAAGGTCTTGTCTTGAACAGTCTAAAAACATGTACTATTTCAGTGATGTGCTTCTGGGTTTCTTATGAATCCAGACATACTGCATAAAACCACAAGGTAGTTTATTGCTTTTATGTATAAATAAATCAGTAACTTGGAAGAAATACAACACAGTAATAGAAAAAAAACGTTAATTATTCCAAGCAGTCAAACAGGAAAGACAAAATGATTAATGAAAGAACAGATATATGTGATGATGTATTCTGAGCAATATATGGGTTATACAGTGACTTACTTACACTGGATAGTTACAAATGTGGCAATCAAAAACTGAGCTGTGTCATAATAAAATAAAAGGGAGTTATTTCATTAAAGCTTGTCTGCAGAGTTGAATGAAGGGCAAACAAGGTCTTACCTATGTGAGGATTAGACCCACCTTCTTAATAACAGCTAGGGTAGGTGTTCTTAAACATCAACCATCAGAGTACCCAAGTGCAATCAGCCCGAATGAGATCCCAAGAAATCGATAAAATTCTTGCCAGGCCTCTTCAAACTATTACAAAGCCCCAATGTGCTGCGGAGCAGCAGATTACAGGCTGGCTGTAATTGTTGCCTCGAACAACCCAAACAGAGTTCCTGGGCCTTAATCAATTCTGTACAGCATGGATAGGTCAGCAAGTGCAGAAATCTCTTTTCTCAAGTCCTACATGGAGAAATCGTGTGCCCAACAGCTCCATTCAGTTACTGGGGGCAGTTGCCTTGTGCCAATGTATGACTAATGAGCAATGAAACAGAAAGACATTTTTAATCCATTTGTCCATAAAAACTCAGGAAGTACAGCTCTGACTGCGGAGGCACCCATGTGGTGGGATCAAAACCACACAAGATTATAGAAAAACCTTCAGGGTTTTTTATAGCAACAAAGTTAAAATAGGTGGGAAAGGACATAATCATGTTCCTTAAGTATGATCTTGATCTTTAAGAAAAAAGACATTTCAATTGCATATCATTAGATGCTGTTAGCTCCAGTGGCTTATACTGAGTCACTATCTGAACATTTTGTGGCTTCCAAGGACAGTCCCTAGTGCCCAACTGAAATGCTGGAAAGGGCCATAGGCTAGCTTGTGCATATCAGACTGGAAAAGTCTACAAGTCCAGCCCTGGCAATCTGAAATTTCTCCCAGCAGCACTTTTGTCAGACTTCATGCATTCAAGTTTTAGAATTTCTCCCTACCTTTAATCTCAGAAACCCAGCATGAAATCTCCATAGTTGCTACAAAAAGGCTTTCCTTCCAATCAGGATAATTTTTCGCCTGCTTTTCCTGAACAGTTCCTTTTTTTTACCAATTCAATTCATCAGTCTTGCTTGAGTTCTTACTCTATATCATAAAATCCCCCTATCTCAATTGATTGCAAACTTCAAATATTTGTAGACCACCGAGTTCTCCACCTCTTACGTTTACACATATCATTTAGGCAGGACATATGGACACTAAAGTTTTAGCTTCGTCAGCCTCTCACCATAAATCACTCCTTCTAGTTACTTGTACATCTGTGCATGTCACTACACTTGGGGCTGTGCTTAGGGGCCAGAACTGTTCCTAAGGGAATTAAGAGATGTTGTAGTCAAATTTCCTTTCAAAACTAACACAAGAATAATACAATTCTTGGAAAACAGGTTGAAAATGAACACTTAGTCTGCTGTCTATGACCATTACCATGGACTTTCTTTTGCACTTTCCTTGCACGAACACTGGGGCCCACAGAGCACCTTGCTATCCAAGTAAACAGCTTTCTTAGGAGAGAAGTTTAAAGGGACAATGGTTCTTTCAGAAGCTAAAAGCTTACATCAGTAAGTATGTCTGTGACTAGTACCACAAAAAAAATGGGAACACATAAATAAAAGTAGGTTTTACGAATAATAGCTACCTGTAGATACCGGAGAGATATTTCTGATTGCATAGATTTTTCTAAGCCATCTGGATGCCTATATGATATAGCCTGCGATGCCGTAAGACTACATCTCGTATAATAGCAAGCATTTTACCAGTGCTTAATGAATAAAAAGATGGTTAGAAGTACTGCTTAGAAATACACAATATTGTTAATAAATTACTTCTCTCACTAGGGATAGATTCTAGAGGAAGAATTTCATATCATCATGTTCTCGGACTAGTAATTATAGCTTATATTTTGAAATGCACAACCTTGCTTTCACAGATGCAATTTGCATCAAAATCTGCACTTACAAAATCAGGGAGAAGAATTTTGCACATGTAAATTAATTGCTGACATATTTTCTAGTGCTTGAACTGTAAACAATTAGCTATCAATCACTACTGACCAGGGCTTTACTCAGTGAGGAGACAAAGAATAAGGCTCTGTAACTAATATAAATTCTGCCAATACTGCAGTGTCCGAAACATCCCCAAACTCCATGAGTTTCACCTGACAAAGAAAAACCTCTTTGGCAGTAAAAGCTGGTACAGAGCTGAAGGTTGCAGAAGGAGGGGAGAGAGGGAGAGGGAGAGAGAGAGACTGATTTGCTCTCAATGAATATGAAAAAGCTGATCTCTGCCATTGAGGAAAATTCTTGCACCAGCAAGTGCTGACTGATTGCGACGAGGAATGCTTTATCGCCAAGATCCAGACACCCTTTCATATGGTGATTATTATTCCTGTCATGACCCTCTGGTCATCAAGCCACAGTGTCTTTTGTCACAAAACAACTATCCAATAAGGAATAATCTAGGAATAAACCTGTAGCATAATATCTTCCACTTGCTTATACGCACAGCGGGAGGAGGAAAATCTTCTTCCTATGAGTTATTACCTGCTCTAATCCACTTTGGAAAATAGTAGTATTTCCTTAATTTTGTGAAGTGTGCAAACATATTTTTCACAAACCACAGCTACCTGAATAGCTCCCAGAGCTGAGAGCAAATCTAAAAGCTCTCTCAGGTAGTAAATAGTCCAACATCACCATTAAATCCGTGGCAGCACAGAAATTGTCAAATATTCCCCTTAAAACTTGATAAGGACATGAAAAGGCTGAATTGTGTACCAGCTTGCCTCTACTTTTAATTTCATATTGTCTTCTGTAAGGCTGAGGTCTGGCCTAATTCCTGATGCTATTCTTGGAGCAACAGCTCTGACAGAGGTAACACATGTACAAAGCCCCAACAAACAGCACATACCACCTAGCAATATTAGCTCTCTTCTAGTTTCTATACAGCAAAACAATACTAAATTCTTCAGAAAAGAGACATTTTATATTAGCACCACCATTGTCCATACTAATATTATCCAACTACAGCATTCTGTAGAACTCATTTAACCTTCTACGCATTATTTCTCTGGCTTTTCTAATTCAGCTGCTTGAGAAAGGGGCTACCACTCTGCAGTCGCAGACAGTGCATGCTGCGCTGAAACCATCTGGGGGAGAAGGGCTGGGAACCCCTGCTCTGGGAGCAGATGGGAGAAGCCATGCCTGGCTTATGCAGGCCAGTTCTTTTAGTGTCTTTTCTGTTCTTATTGCTTGTGTAGATCACCTAACACAAGGGCTGTTCTGAATGGTTTTATCCAACTAGCAAGCTAACCCTAGGTAACAAATACAACAACACATATACAACTGAACAGAATAAAAAATTAATGGTGTTAGAGAAGGATGATGCACAGAGACATTATGTGTGACACTGGGGAGGAGGTGGGGGTAAGTGCACACGGTTAATATGAAAAGATGTCAAAAAAAATGAAGCATAATAATAGTGCAATTTATCCTTGCTAAACGTACTGCACTGTGCTATAATTAAATATGAAAACCTAAATTTATCTCTATGTTCGGCTGTCATTAACTTAACAGGGAGTGCACATGTTCTAATCTAATGGCTGATTTTTTTTCTCCATGTGCAGCGTATTAAAATGTATATTAGCCTCAAGGTGCATAAACACAAAATAATAGACCAAAGGTTTTGGCCTGTGGAGAAAAAAATCCATGCTCAAAGGCCGTCAAGTAGCTGGTGATGCAGGGGAGACACTCACTTAGCCTCATTAAGCCAAAGCTCTCCTTTGCTTGTCTTTTGTTCTGTGTGACAGCAGCCTCTTTGTTGTGTAATAATTCATTCCAAGTTCGTTCCAAGCTACCGAAACTGGTGAACTGTGGCCATTTTAATGAGCAGTATTGGTGGTATGCATAATCTGGAAGCCACGTGGACCAAGCAATCACAGAGCACTGCAGCCAGCAAAATGAGATACTGTCGAAATCACAAATTTGTCAAGTTGTTTTTGGACAGGGTATTATAATAAGTACTAAAATATGCATCTTATTACTCTGCATCTGCCAGTCAAAGATCACTGTAATGAATGCATGCTGCAGGGTATGACCAGGTCATTTCCCTACGTAAAACAAACTGCAGAGTACAAAAAAAAGAATTATGTATATTTGGCAGTGTCTGGATGCTTTTTTTAAATCCTTTTGCATCAGGAGTTGGATTTTCCTGGCTTGATGTCCATTGCCAGCAGTGCACACACTAAAACCGCCACAGCCAAGGAGTTAACGTGAATACATTGTTTCTTAATAGCCACATTTACTGGCTGTGAATATGAAACTTTAAACTCAGTGCTTGAAGCAAATTTAGCATACACTACATATAAAAACCACAAAGATTAAACCACTTTAAATCCACTTTAATAATCCTAGTTCCTTTTGTTTTATCCATTTCTACTGCAAATGGCTTCACCATTAGGGAAGACACATTTTATGTAACAACCGGCAGTCTCCGCTAGAAACAGCACTGTAGATAATCACAACATAAACTTCCATAATAGACCAGTTAGGAGAAAAAAAATAATGTTTTTTTCTACAAATTGGTCAGGCCAGGGATTGCTCATAATTGCTTACAGCTTGCAAATGCTGGGAGGTTCACCCACGGCAGCAAATCTGGTAAGCGTGACTTGTGCAGTGAGGTGCAGAGGTCTGCTCTGCTGGCACTCCCCGAAACACTACTGGCAATGCTCCACAGAGGGACCATCAAGCTCCCACCTGAAGCCATGCCTGTAGAGATCTCTCATCATGTCAGGGGAGAAGGTGAGGGGGAAGCAGGAGGAAAGGACTTACTTCCTCATCTGCTTGCAGACGCTGGTTCAGATGTATTTTGGCAGAGCCTTATTTTTGGTCAACCCAACAAACCTACGTGGCAACAGTCCCTGAGTGTGCTGATGCACAGCTCCCATAATATCTTAAACCAAGAGGCTTCTTGATCAATACTAGCTTACACTTACGAGGCTTTGCCTGCCTGAGAGCTGTATTTCAGGTGCAAGCCTTACCTAATGGGAAAAAAGATCAAACAGCCTAAAATTAATTTTATTCCCGCTCTGAATCTTCTTCAGAACTGTGATGGCAATATGGGAAAAGGGTTTTTTTCATCAATTATTTATTGCAATCTCTATACCACCACATGGTGAGATAGTCTGTATTTCTGGACACGGCCACAAATATCGTTTGTTCTGTCCTCTTTATGCAGTGCTGGAAACAAGGGGACAGTTCTTTACCATACTGGACAAACTTGCCTTCCCGAACAACAAGGAGCACTTCCAAAAACGGAGGGTGAAAGCCTCTGCTCAGTGAAGGCAGCCAGAGGTCTTGAAGAACCTGAAGGCAGCCAAAACTTGGTGCGTGCATTGCAATAGTGTTCTTGCATGGCTGGGAGCTCACATTTTATTTATTTATTTATTTAATAGAAGAGTTAATTTAATATTTTGTATAAAATCTCGATGGTATAGCAATGGTTTTTCTCCTCCATACACAAGGCTATTTAGATTTGACTGCAATCAAGTTAGAATTTAGCAGGTTTGTACTGTTCAGAAAACTCAGCTTTTAGTACCCACAGATACTTGAAGGAAGTGTGTATTTTATTCTTAATGGGAAGTCCATGCATTCAGAGAACAAAATCAGCAGCTTGCTAAATTTAATGTGATGAGAATTTTCACTGAAGGTCATACACTGTGCATGTTCGGGATCATTGTCTCTCATCTGTCTGCTGGAGAAAACCACCTTCTATAGAAGTATTTTTATCAGATATGGCTTTAACATTTTCAATACAGCATAACCTTAACAGTTGAGGAGGATCCACTATGAAACCCAGTTTGTTTTAGGTTTTGGATATTTCTAGAATGAAGGTGTTAAAATTATGACTTTTTCTTCTTTTTAATTTTTTATCCTTTAGGCATGATCCAAAAAATGTCAGTTTTGCAAAACTTCTGGTGCTGAAAGCAAGGTATGAAACATCCATATATATTTATCTGTTCCTATAAACCCACACCTACCAAGTGAATACACTGCCATATTTTTAATGTTTAGCTACCTGGCACGTATAGAGGCCACTGTGTTAAGTATGATTTTTATAGCTGACATTAGGTGGAAGTTTATACAGAAAACCACTATACCACTTCTGTGACCACCAGCTGACACCAGTGCATTTCTGGGACATAATCACTTCAGCTCTCTGGAGTAAGATCAGTGTGTGAATAAAAGAGTCCTGTAATAAACAGACAAGGTGAGACAGCGACTACACACAGGAGATCAAAGTGCACCTCTGGGGAACACTGCATCTTATCCAGATACCTGGTGAGAAACGAGTTATCTTTATTGCCCCTGGTTATGTATCTTCCTAAGACACTCAGGAACATTATTTTAAAACATAATTCTGTTAATTTTGGGTTATAAGGACACTATCTGTGCTCTCCCTCTCTGTTATGCAGCCACGCTAATAACTTTGGGTTGTAAGAACATGCTCTACATCTTAACTCTCTGCCTGATTGCATCATGCACTTGATCTCAGTCCTAAATTCATGCTGAGGTAAGTGTGCTTCTACAAAAGTTCTTCCTCAAGGGAGTCAGTGAGAAGCAGTGTGGTGTCATCATTACCTTGCTATTCTCTTATCTCAGTGTCGAGATTTGCAAGCTGAGATTATAGCTGAGACAAGCTGACAAGTTTTATTCCATGCATTTAATGGCAAGGTGATTCAGAGGTGATACTAATGACAGTCATCTGTGTCAAGGCTTCAAATGTCAGGTCCTCCCAGAGAAAAAAAAAAACCAACTAAATATGCCATCTGAAAAGCAATGAGGAAGGAAGCCCAGAAGGCTGGCTCTGTCCACCTTTGTGAGTCTGATGCAGCATCTCTGCTAGGACTGTCTTTGGAGCAGTTATGGATAAGGCTACAACCACAGGAAAGAATAAAATTGGTGGAGCTATGGAAAACAGTATCAGCCGGTGACTGGAAGCCACGACTGAGGTTAGCATTTCTAAGGGGGAATCTCACCGCTATTAAAGGCAGTGTAGTACCACAGGTCACATCCTGAACTATGGCAAATATCGACTCCACAGCAACTGCTGTGTTAGCAAAAGGGAAAAAGGCAGCACTATTACAAAGACTATCAGAAAATATCTGCTGGCTGGCTCAAAGATGATAAATCTAGGGTCTATATACCAAAAAATAGATTCTACAACAATGAAAAGCATAAAAACAGCACTCAAGTTTCCAAAATATTTTCCAGTGCTATGACGCTTCTCATATGTTGAGTTATAAATTATCAAATGAAAGTATTAGTTTCATTAAAGCAGAAGCATGAACAGTTACTAATCAATATGATTCTCTTTTTCAGCCAAAAGTTAATGTTTGCTATTAAACTGCTTATTATATTACACTATTTAGCACAGTATTTTTAGTATTCTTTCTGTTTAGGAAGGAAATTATTGTGATAAATGTAACGATGGACAATGATAACTGTTCAGTTTGTCATTTATCTGGTAACTGCATGGCAAGACAGCTTCAGTTTGATGTCAGGCGTACCATTTATAAGAAAGTATTTATCTTTTAGTTTACTCTGATCATTAAATACTACAATATTTCACAACAAAACTCTACTGTGTCAATCTCCGGTGGCAACACTCTGCACTCAGCATCTGTTTTATGCTGAAACCACACAGAAAATGAACTATCAAAAGAATAGTGCACTGCTATATAAAAATACAGACATCAACATTCAATATTGCACTGTGAATGAAAATAGATACTATTATGAACATACTTCGCTGGGAATAGGACAGGTCCTAACTCAGTAATTCACTGAAAACTGGGAGAGGGTCAATGAATTTGTATACAATCAGAAGGCAAGTGGTTCTTGATGCTGTCAAAAATAATACTTGTCCCTCTGTTCCTTCTCATTAAAATGTCAATTGCCTGAACTTGTTATTCCTGTGATTCTGTATGAAAATTAATAGGAATTTTGTAACAAAATGGAGGTTGATTCCTTCATATTTTTACATTTACTGCACCAAAAATGCAACATATCAAAATTAGCCTTTTTTTTTTTTTAATGCAAAAGTTCATTCATATTTGCTGTTCGGCTTCTCACGGGGTCTCACTGAAGAAACTGCAATACCAAGACAAACTTGGACAGCTCCTTATAAGTTTGTGAAATCATCATGCAGGATTTTGGCTGTCACATTTTACTCCATGTATAATATATACATTCCTACACATTACTTTTATCAATGAGAACATATACATCACATCAACAGCCTCTATTCTCTTTTCCAAATAGAGAGCAAGTACATGCTTTTTAGTGAATTTAGTTTAGAAAGAGAATCAGAAGTGTGTTATATGACTTGCTGCCAAGCAAGCTGGGTATTTGTGTTCGAGTCTAGATGAAACTACAGTACTTAACTAAATTTACTAGGCACAAGTACATGAAATCCAATATTAATAATAATTTATGAAGGTAAAAATACTGATTCCTATAATACTGCAAACTTAGTTTATGATAACATCATTAGTTACACTAATAACTGCTTAGGCACAGTCTTGCTAATTATGATATTATAAATATTAATGATATCAAGCCTTTGTATTTGATTGCCCCTAGTAGGATCATTTATCATGGTATTTCCTTTTACCCGCGTTGCATTATTTTTCTTCCTTTTCCCTTGAATGTTCATTGCTGGACAAAGAGTCATCCTGAGCTTATACTTAAAATGTATCACTACCTCATCAATGATGCAGCCTGGTTAACTTTGTATCGTATTATTTAGTAGCAATGATCCAATGATATAATTCGGTGCTAGGGGCAATCAAACACACAATCCGTTATATTCTGTATGCCTTGTTCCTTTTAAATGTCGAACAGAGCCAGCCAGACAAGATTACATAGGGCTTTGTTTTTCATTCTTTTTCATGTCACCTGTTTCAAGTTTAAATTCATTTGAATTATTAAATGCTTCCTTAAAGCACCTTTTCAGGCTACCTTTTTAAAGTTAACTATTGATGTAGTGACAAGTGGAAAAGACTAAGAATTATAATTTTTTCTTCTCATTCAAAAGGATATGAGAAACATCTTTGACAATGGTTGTCTGTTTAGTAAAATAGAAAGGTAATACAAAGAACACTGAATGCAGCTTTAAAAAAGAATTACAACAAATCTCTGTTACATGAGTTGGAAATGCTGTGTATGTTTCTACAGGTGTTAATGGAAGGGAGTTTAGATATAACCCTTTGAGCCTGGTTTAACTGCTTAACATAAGCAGATGAAAATGAAACTGCTGGTATCTTGTTTTATTTTTAAGCAGCGTATTATCCAGAGCTTTAGGAATAGGATTGTCTTTTCTCCTGGAAGGTAATGTTGTAATTTCCAGACATCCACAGAGAATAACAACAACAATATAGAAGTCTAGTCTAATCTCCTGCTAAATCCAACTCCAGTTGTCAGCAACGATAAGCAGAGATTTGGAGGTGTTTGACACTCCAAATCCTATTCTTTTGTAATTCTTTACTTTTTACAACATTTTCAACACTGTTATATCAGATTCTTGGAAGGATAATCAATAGGCATGATGTATAACTGAAATCAGTCTTCAGAGTGATCCCCTCTAGTAACCAGAAACAAAAGCTCAGCCTCCCTGCTGTGCAGGTATTTTACTTAGAGCAGTAAGCAGTGGGGCATCAGTAGGAAGCCCCTTCCACCTCCCTGCTTCTCAGCGTGGATCAGCCAGTGCCCTGGTGGAGGGGTGAGCAGTACTGGGGCGGCTGCAAACCACTGCATCTGGCAAAAATCTCCAAAGATGCTTTTGTAGCAGGGAATTGCTAGAACAGAGAGGAAAGACAGTCCAGAGGTTACGACTTCAGTGACACCATAGTTTACATTCCTCTTCCACCACAGTTTTAAATGATCTTGTGGAATCTATTAAATTATTCGGTGTCACTGTTCCTCAACTGGAACTTCCCTGCCTTGCAGAGGGTTTGGATGTCAGCACACATGAAAGACCATGAGATGCTCAGATATGACGATTGAAGGGCCACTCCTACCTGATCCAGTGTTCCAGCTAATAGCTGGTTTGTGAGAACCTGTCTCAGCTGGTCAGGTCCAGTGCTAGCAAGCTTTCATGTCTCCTGAATGTTGCACCCTGGCTGGAACACCCAGGAACTTCTGGCACAATATTAGCATCAATCTGAATCAAGCCGAGTTTCATTAAAACAAGCAGTTCCAGAATGTGTACCAATGCATTTATAATTTTACTTGCTACACTTTTTTTAAAGAAATGATGTTATGAATCAAGTGGAGAGATCATATTTATAGCAAAAAAAGTTATCCCATATCAAATCATTTCAAGTTTGTCTCCTCAAGCTGCCTTCAGATATTTGTTAGTACTCAGAAGGAAAAAGACTTGGTGAGTAATTGTGACGGCAGCAGTGGTTAACCAAGGTAAGCAGCACAAACTGCATACAATGATTATAGAATAGCATTCAAAGCCAAGACTTAGTGTCATTATACAGGAGTGGCTATGAAACAACATACCTTTCCCATCAGATCAGCAATTCTAGGTACTGGTTTTCCTTTCTGATGGCGCATTGTTGCAGGACTCTGTCCATTCCAGCCTTCAAGTTCCTCAATGCTTTTCAGGTAAAGAAGAGCTTGCAGTCCAGTGCAGTAGTCATCAATAACAGTGAAATCTTGATTCTGGATTGCACTGCACACCTATGAAATGTAATTCAGTTATCAGCAACGTCCTGGCAGAGGAGCATATGGAATTTGCAAGCCCTTTGGACTTACTGATTATCAGATGACCCTTCTGGAACTTCACTGGGAAAGAACTAGAAGAATTCAGGATATTAATTGGCTGTTTAATCCTATCTCATGATATCACCACTGCAGTTCAGGAACAAAAGGACTCAATAACACTAGTTATGCCCAAGTTTCCTAATGGCAGCCCTTAGACCAGACCTGAAAGCTGTTCAGAAGTAAGCCTGCAAGACCAGCCCCAAGTGTGCCTTCCAGGTCGCTGATGCTGAGCATGGCAAGTACGCTAGCACAGCACCAGCTGTGCTCAGACCTTTGCCTGCAGACAGACAATGGCATTCCCCAGCACAGACATATCCAGTCATACCCCAGTCAAGCAAATCACAGAACCACAGGCTTACTGAGGTTGGCAAGACATCTCTAGAGACTGTCTTGTCCAACCTCCCAGCTCAGAGAAGGGTCAACTAGAGAAGCCTACCCAAGACTGTATCCAGTCAGGGTTTGAACACTGCCAAAGACACAGACTACACAACCTCTTCGGGGAACCTGGTCCACTGTTCAATCTCCCTTGCAGCTGTTTCTTGTATTTAAATGGAATTTCCTGTGTTCCAGTTTGTGCCCATTGCATCTTGTCCTTTCACTTGATGCCCCTAGGAAGAACCTGGCTCCAACGGAAGTGTTTCTGCAAACAGCACCCATTAAGCTGACCTGTTATTATGGGTGAGCATTGCCAGGCACAGAACAGAACAGTCCCCTTAATCTAATCACCATTCGCCCTTCAGGCCAGGCCCTTTTTTTTAGATACTTCAGAAACACAGATAGCAATAGAGCTTTATAAACATATAAAGCAATGATCCATGACCTGCAGAGCTTAACGTGTAAACACAAAACTACTGACAGTAGAGAACAGTCTGACCGTTTACACAGATTCTTCTGGACAACTTTGTGGATATCAACTCAGATTTAAACCCACAGAAATCCCAAACCAAACTGACAAGAGAATAAAAAATCCCTGACTTTTCTCTGAATATCTTCTCATTAGCTAAACTCTAATCATCCATCAGTGGCGAGGTGCAGGGTTGGTTGAGTACCATTAATTGTCAGTCCCTGGAAATGCTCTGAAATTCCAGATATGTCAGTGTTCTCAGCCTCTGATTCAGCTTTTATTCTAAAAGCTAAAAAGAATGCTCCTGATAATAGCTACACTGACGTACACACATAATGAACCCAACAAAGAAATAGCCACCTATTTTAGAACATGAATGTGTGCACATACACAAACCAGTCCATGCTTCTTGGACATGAAAACACACTTTGGATCATAATTTACATTGACAATTAAAAAATACAGGAAATATAGAATTGTTTTTCGCATTTCAGAAATGATAACACAACTTGCAGTTTTGAAGACTGCAAAATACCATACACTACAGCTGTACAAGGTAAAAAATAAGGATAAACTATAAAACAAGCACAAGAACATTTTCTTTGCAGCACATTTACATTACACAAAATCTGTTTCTCTGAAGAAACAGTGTGGGCATTAATTGGGTCTGTTACGCCTTCCATAGACTTCAAGACTTTTTTTTCCCAGAGCAATTATAGAGAACATCATCATAATTTCCTGTACAGTTTATTTAACTGCAAAGCTCAACTGATGCTTTTTTAAACCTTTTGTTCACCAAGGGATTCTCTATTTTTTTAGTGCATGGGTAACACTTTTATTAGCTATTCTTAAAAATACTAAAACTGTAAAAAAATACAGTTAAAAGTCATGTCATGTCACTTGAACAAGTTCAGGCACTGTTGTCAAAATCCTGAAATATTTTGACAGGATGTATACGCATGAGATACACTGGAGGATACCTGTAATAACCTTATAAATAAAGAGACTTTTACTGTTTTCCATCTTGTGGTGCAGTATTATGAACTGCAATAATATAAAAATGTGCAGAAGATGATATCACACTAAAAGCTAACATTTGATCCCTGTGAGTTTACGTGCAGTGCACTGTTTGCCTTCCCTGGAAAGCCAAGTACGTTCCAGAACTGAAGGCAAAATGCAAATTTTTAAGAAAAATGTAAATCTTTGCACTAAAGGAAAATGTTAGCTGAAATGGAAAGACTTAGAAACAGAATTAGCAAGTGGTTTCAGACAATCTTCCTCTTCTGTAGGAGCCTTATGACTACAGTGCCCAATGGTGCAGACAATTAACCAAAGAAATGCCTTTCACTGATTTCACTGTGGTAAAAGCAAGTGCTTATGTTTATGGGCTGTTCCTAGAACAAGAGAGATTCAAACATTAACACATACAAAACCAACAGAAATAGTTTTGCCATGCAAATTCCAACACATTCCGAGCTTCGAAATTTCTTATGTTGCATATATCAGATGGTGAGATTTGTGTTTTAGCTTACAGTATCTTCCCTGAATCAATGTAGCAGCCTTTGCTGCATTTTAAAAGGTGGTGAAAAAAGTCAAGATAAAAGGTCACCCTGACCCATCAGCCATGACAATTTCTACAGCACAGAGAGAGGTTTTTAGCATCATACCTGGCTGCCTCTGAATCACCAGTTTAAATGACACTGTGCTCTCTTTTCAGAACAAGAGAAGTGGCAGGGCAATAGAGCAGGTGAGACTCAAACTCACGCATCCGGAAAAATCGCAGAAGAACTGAACCGACCCGGCTCCACACATCATTAATGCCCCTGCTTTGCTCCTGCTGCTTGCACTGGGAACAGGTATGCTTCTCCTCCCTTGCAAAGCTACACGTTGAGCCCCCTCGTCTGCTTGTATCTTATTTTATGGGTGTGAAGAGCAGGAAGAGCAGTCCAGCTATGGTCATATTTAAAATGGAGCTACTGTTTGGTTTCTACCACCTCTCATTTAATGTCCTATTAAACCACCTCAACAGCAGATAAAGGTGAGCTGTTGTAACAGCTGTTGTCCGTGCCTTGCACACCGATCAGAGCAGCAGCATGAAACTAAACTGTAACCAGCCCTGCCTGCTCAGCTCCTCTCCTCAGCACCATGCTTTTACCAACCAAACACAGCGAAATGCACTTCCCTTTAGATCCTGAAGCAAAAGCCTGAACAAAAATGTAACTTCACAATGGAGAACACACACATGGTCATACTGTGCCAGACCAGCAGTCTGTATACTGTGGCCAACAGAAGCTGCTTATGGACGAGCATAAGATTAACAGCGCAAGTGTGGATCAGTTGCTGACGTGGTTTATCAGCCCAAGTTCTGGCAAGCAGTAGTGCTAGGATTTCACATGGCAGAGATGGCACCTGTTTGATATCCCTTGATCCTAAATAATCCAAGTGAATCTGCTTTAGGAGTAAATTGACATTCAACTGTTCACTGACCCAAGCTTTCACTTGAAACATTTAGGTAGAAAGTAGCTTTTTCTTCTTTGGAAGATGAGAGACAGGCTCTGTGAACAACCTATGGCACAGAGTGCGGTGCAGATCCCAATAAGCTGTTAGCTGTCCTCCTGGCAAGTGCTGTCCCGCTGTCCTGCTTGTGTTTGTCTCTAGCTTTGGACTAGAACTTCGGCTAGAAAAGAAAGATGCTACATTTTTCCTGCTTAGAAAGGTAATATATACTATCCTTACTGCACTACATACACAGGGAGATAATTTTGCACAAGCTTGGGTTTACTGCATTGTCTGGCTCTGCTTTGGGAGTAGAACTGCTACAATTTCATTTTTAACATCTGACCTCCTTCCCTTTCCCCCAGATCCAGACTCCAGTGATTGCCCCTTATGTCCCAAAGGAGACAAGCAGGCAACATGGTATGTATGAACAATTATATTGTGCTCTCAGTATTCTGAAATCTAAAGCTGTTCAGTCTAAGTTGCAACTGTAGGTTACCATTCTAATCTATACAGACATGTCTGAGACACTAAAAGACACAATCCCTGCTTTGCTGCTGGTAAATCAAACGTACACCAAATGATCTCACTGGGGAATGGGCATGTGAAATGAATTACAGGCTAAGGCTCTAAGTAAAACTGCTCTGCAAAATGCAAAGATTAGAGAGGCATGCAAAGGTCCCTGCTGATGTCTTGCATAAGAAATGACCTGTCTGCTCTACTACTAAATAAACATAAATACTGAGTCTAACTTTGTCAAAGGATGTAGAGTCATTACAAATCTTACTTGAGGAACTGGAGTAAATTGTCAGGAGGTTATTATTGTGTAAAAAGAGTTTTACAGGTTACATGACCCCTATTAATCATTCACATCAATCCAAAACTTTTAATTTACATACTTTGAAGAAAAAGTTCGTTATTGGTGACAGGTGCTACCACATCAGTTATAAAACACTGTCAATGCCTTTGCTTTTAGCACAATCATTGCACAACAAAGAGATGCCAATTTCTTAAGTCTTTACTGAGGCAAATCTCCCGCACCATTTACTGAGAGCTCTATCTGTGTAAGACCTTTTAGATTTTGTCCATAGTCTATGTTTCTAGTAGCAACAGGAAAAACGGATGTTGTTCCTGTACAAACTTTGGCATATCTTGCAGGACTGTGTAGAAGACCTGTACCATTCGTGCAGAACCTGGACAAAGTGGCTGAGGCATTTCCAGCCAGATTATCCACTACTGAGTGTTGTCCTTGCATTTTCCCACTGGGGAACGTTGCAGAGAAGAAAGTATTTTAACACTACAAAGAGGAGGCAATGCACTCCTCTTCAGTGCTGTCCACTCTCTCTTACCCCACGACCTTCAGTTTTTACATAAACTCATTATTATATGGTGAAATCCCAGCTGGAGAGGTGATGGTGGGGAAGATCGTGCCAAAAAACAGACCCCGGTCCCCACCTGCATTCTTTCTATTCCATCAATAGCAGGGATTTCAGCAGAAGCGGCAGAGGAGATGCAGATCTAGACATGTTTGTATCAGTTTTTCCCTACGCTACTTTCAACTAACAACTGGTAGTGTCTCTATAATCTCATATACTGCTAGTTCACTGCAAAAGGCTGGAGCAGGTCAGAGAATCTAGCCTGTTTAATAATGTGTTGCAGTGCAAGAAGTGTAAGTATTCATGGTGTGACTAGAACTGTGAGAACAAGAATGCTGCAACCTCTGGCAGCAGTCGTGCTCCTATTCAAAATTGTCTCAAAGTACTATTAAACCCTTTGTCCACAATTTGTGGTAGGAGATAGTAGCTTAGAGAATATTTTAATTTTTATACCCCTCCGAAATATATGTTTCTCTCTTCAGAATATGAATGTAAAGTAATTGTCATTTTTATGAAAACAGAAGTAACAGTAAGGAGGCAGATGTGTGGCAGTGATACACAGTCTAGAAGTAACAAGATTGATGGGTATATATTTGTATATACAAACGCAAATCATATAGCTTGACTGTTCTACCATATTAGTTTCCATTTGTTGTAGCTGTACTACATCAAAGCAGTGATGTCTCTGTGTATTGCATTTAGTGGTAATGTAACGGACTACCAAAAAAAAAAAAAATCAAAGCGAGAGTTTCTAAGTAGTTTCCTGGCAATTGAGACAGCAGGCTTTTTCATCTGTGCTGTAACTGTGGCAGTGCATTGATTTAAACTCCTTCTGAGATCTCAAATGCTTTTATATTCTTAGGTCTTGCTGGTTGCTTTCTTTTTGCCTTTTTTTCCCCTTGAAATGATAAAATTCTAGCATTTAGCAGAATGCCATCTTGCTTCCCCAGAAGACGGAGTCTTATTTCCGCTTTGGTTCTAAACTGCATAGGATCTCTAAATAAAATAGCTCTCAAAATGCCATCCGATTAGGAAATTGGCCTTTGACTTCACAGGTTCTAATATTCTTACCATAGCAAGGGGATAAACAACTATTATCCCTCCGAGATACCTGTAAGAGATTTTACAATGGATTAACAGTTTTGCTTTTCCATTAATTTGGTTGAATTCCTTTGAAAATGTTGTTACTGATATGCCCAAATGGCAAGCAAAAGATTTACTGTTTTGATTTTATATTAAAATATATTTTCAATTTTAGCATTATTTTTCATCTTTTACAGAAGCTTTATTTTTCTATTAAAAATTCTTACTGATAATTATTGAAGACATAAATCCACCTTCCTTTTAGAGAAACATTTATGAACAGCTCTAAGCTGTTTTTCAATGTATAGTTGAGGCTACTGTTTTTTTGATTAGTGTCTATTGATTAAGATTCTGGTGGAAAAAGACTGAAGTGGTAAATGACTGCAAGGAGTTTCTGGATGGATTATATTTGTGCCCACCTAGGTATCAATATGAATCGACAGCCTTAAGAAAATTCATTTTATTGTAGTGGGAAAGAGCATGATTATAATCTGGGTAAAGCATACACACAATTTAAAATTTATTCTCAAAAGCAACTAGCAAAAATTGACTCAACTGAAAGGAGATCTTTCTGGGCCATGCAATCTATATGCTGCATAGCTCTTGCCTATGGAAATGAAAATGTTTGTTTTCTAGACCCTGTACAATGATTTAGAAGTACGCAGATCTACAAAGCAAAAAGCAGTACACATAGCATTAGTTGTCTGACACAGTACTCATAATAATGTGGCAAGAGCTGCGATGTGAGAGTAAGCAGGCAAATAAAATCTCCTCTGAGAGGGGTTTCTGTACTTACAATCTTCAGGATACCAATATCTATGGAAAGGCTGCCTGTATAACGATGGGTCCTCCTCCTCGTGTCTCGTTGAACACTGACTTACCAGTACACTAAATGCGTAGCCTAAAATATCCTTTCTATTAGCAATTATTACTTTTGCTAGAGAGTTGCATGAATAAGAACTTTAGGGGAAGTGGTTTATCAGACAATGTGGTGCACTCTCTGGAAAAAAATGAGATTCTTTGTTTTAAAGAAAAAATCCCTAAGTAAGAAAAAGCTTCCCAAATATTGATACAGTACAGATGGAATGATTTGATTCATTCACATTAGCTGCTTAAATGACTCTAGAGATATAGGTTAGCAGATGGGATGTTACTTAACAAAGCTTCAAATACTGGATCAAGATGCAAAACTGATTTGAATGTTAGCTGATAGCCTTTTTAAAACATTAGAATTGAGCTAACATGCATGAACTAATGAACTATTATTTGTTCCAAAGTCTAGTACAGCTTTCAGAAAGCAGTTTGAAGGACTCAGATATTGCATCTATGACTTGTCTGAATTGTGGGGAAAAAACCCACATAGTCTATTTTACTGAGTCCTACACTTGCAGTCCTAACGAGCTTACTAGTGACACTTCAGGGGCAACACAGAAGAAAGATTCAAAGATGCTAACAACTCCAGGCTCTGCAGAGTAGGCAACTGTTGACACATCGGGCTTAAGAAATCTGTGTTAAAAAAATTACTGGATGGTCTGATGTCATGTGGGTGTCAGTAATGAAGTATTTCAGTTATTTTGTTGTACCTTAAGTGAGTTCATCAGACAAACTTGAGGTAAAGTGTCATTCTAATCAGAAGTATAGGCTAATGTAAGTAAGTAACGGAGCTCAAAATGAGTTAAAAGGAGGTCTCCAGCCCAAGACAGGCTTGCGGGATAAGAGCTCTATCTCCTGTACAGCTTGGATCCTCTCTACAAGAGGACAACCTAATGCTGATGTGGTGTTGAGCAGAGCTGAGCTGACATTTAGGGAGCATCAAAGCAGAGACCAGAGGTAAGGAAATAGGGATGCAATAGCTAAGCACCAAGAAAAGCCACACAGCTTGGGCTGAAGCCACAGCAGCCTCCTGGGACAGGCTGTAATGAAAATCCTCCCCAGCACCAAGGTGATAGTGACTCCCACTGGCACAGAGACCCCAAAGTGCCTGATTTTGGGGGGTGAAAGATAGACCTTGTTCATCTATTGCACTCCAGCAACCTTGGGCAACTGTGAGTGGCCAACAATGAAGGAGGAGGAAAGAGTCTAGAATCCATTAGCCACTTATCAGATGAGGGCACAGCAGGGGATAAGAGCACTGTAAGGGATTGTTCAGGAATGTTATCCAATGCATTAATTCCTAGCCTACTCAAATGTATTTTTTCTCCCCTTAAGTTCTTCTCTGCCAATTAATGTATCTTTGATCTAAATAGCTAAACTGAGTGCTTTGGAGTGGGAAGCTGGTACTTATCAAGGGACTCTGAACAATGCAATTTTGTATCCCGTGTCTTTGAGAGGGGAAATGTGGAAGAAATCAAGAATTTGCAGAAGGCCCCCTGAGGTAATTTTTTTTTTTTTTCCCTGTCAACCACCCCTAGAGGAATGGTTATATTTCCTTATCTCACTAAAGCATTCTGTCAGTTCTTGGAACTACAAAGTGGACCTTTATGCAGTAGGTGGGCACACACACTGATAAAAGTGCTCATCGTGATCATCTTTCCTAAGAAAACAAATATGATTCCACATGCCTTGGGCATTGAGGAGTGTGGGAAACAGCTCCATAATAAGCCATCTATAGCAAATTGCATCATTGTACTGCAGATCTACAAAATGAAAGATATCTTTAAAAGCAGATGAGCTAACTCCCCCTGTGTAAACAGTCCAATCACATATAGAGGCTCTACAACTACCTTTAAATGTATGTTGAATATCACTTCATATTTCATTTATTAACACCCAAAGGTCTCGCCTCTCTTTTGTAACTACTGTTGTGGAAAATGAAATCCTTCAGTTCTCCCAGCAGTTCTGCAGCTTCTGGTACAGCATCAGCAGCTGTGCCAGGTAGCTGTAGATTTACTCGACCCACAATCATGAGTTGTATCCTCCAGGTCTTACAAAGACATTTCTAAAGCAGGTATCAGTTAAGGCACTCAGATCTGGTGGTTTGATGTTAAAAGTCATCAAGTAATGTAACACCTTCAGTGAGAAGTTAACAGGCTTTTTAAGATTTTGTTTTCTGAGAGCTAACCAACAGGAACACCGTCCTCTCGGGACTGGAGTTGGTATGTTAATTTGTTTTTGGAAAGGCATATTTGTCAGAAATGAGTGTGGTTCTAGGAAAGCATGCTTTTCAGAACAGAACTGTGTTCTGAAAAACGTGTGGAAAAGAGTTTCAGAATCACCAATATGTGCTGTTTGACAACATGGAATGCAGTGGCTGCATTTAACTTGAAAATGTCTGCTTTGCAATCCAAGATAATTGGAATGAAAAGGTCAAAGCTAAAATATGTTGCAAAATGACTGAAACAAAGATTTGATTTACCCAAATAATATGTTTTTCTTTAAATGTGTTAATTTCACACATTTTTAGAATTTTGATTAGCAGTTTAAACTGGAAAACTTTTCCATCCTTAATCTTTCCTGTGACAGAATAACTATTTTCTGAACATTGGTAATACTCAGGTTTATTAATGCATAATGGATCCAGGGTAAAGCTTCAGTGTTCTTCATCCCAGGATACTCTGAATCAGGCACAGCAGGGACTTGAACCCAGATCTATTCTGATTAAATGAAATTTGTCAATGAAAAACAGTTCCCTCAGAGAAGTTTTCAGCAAACTCTAATGAGAACCATCTACTGAGGGACATCCTCCTGTGACCAGAATTTTCAAAGCTGCAGAACTCTCAAAATCAAACAGAAAAGCAATTTTTCTATTTTGGAAACTCAGTTCACTCCTGCAATGATTAACCCCTCATCCTTGTGAGTCCTTCCCTCTAGAACTCTCACATTTTATTTCAGCTAAAATTACTTTAATCCTTTATCAGCTTGCCTGTACGAATTTGTGCAGCAGCTGCTGTGTCCATTGAAGAGTGAGATTCATGTGAATAAAATAGTCCTGACCCTTTGAGTCCTTCATGTCTGAAATAAAAACCCACTTCCAGATTTCCTTAGGGATTGTTTTACCTATCTCTGTCCAAATAATAAATATCAGCAAGAAAAGCAGAGACATAACTAAGATACTGAAGGAAGTTAAGCCCTTTCTTAAACGTACTGCCAGCTTCAGAAAAATGGTTTCAGTGTTTGTTTCCTTCATTCAAACTGCATGGATGAAAGGACCTCTCACCAGCCAGATCAAGCTGTGTCAGGGAGCTTGTGTTGCAGCAGGAAAAAAACTTCAAAAAGGCATCAGGGCTCCTATTCCCAGATTGCTCCCTCCTTCCTAGGCAGAAAAAAGATTTTTCTGCCCCGGGGAAAACCAGCAGATTGGTCACCAAACTCCAGCTAGCCCCGCACTGAGCCTGAGACGAGCTGCACGGCAGTGCACGCCTGTGCCAGCGTGGGCTCCAGGACCGTGCTTGCCCTGAGCACAGCCTCCTCCACTGCCTGCTCTCCCTTTCTTCCCTGCACTGCCAGCTACGGCCTCTGACTGAAAGACCAACAGAGCCATGATACAAAAAGGAAAATTTCTTACATGCCTATTTTCTTTGTATGACCGATAACATTTCCAGGAAAAAACTGCCCTGATGGCAGAGCTTTGCAATCCTGAATGTTTTACATTTTCCCTTTTTGGAAAACAAGTCCCCTGCAGTTATAATATGTATAATTTAAAACAAAACAGAAAATTCCCTAAGTAATTACTGGAGATGGCAGTAACAAAAAAAGAAACTCAGCATTTTCCACTGCACTTACGTTTCCTTCTATTTACATTTTCAATATCCAGCAAGGAGCTGGATACATTTTCAGATTCAATTTCCAGTCACCTCCACACTGGTACACAAGGGAAACTCTGTCTACAACGGAGCTAGCTGCGTATTTGAAAGCAACCTGAGCTGAGTAAAACAACTTGCCCACAATTTCTTCCACACTTAACTGAGGCTCTTTTGAAGAATCAGCTCCATGTAGCTTTTACTTTGTAAACTTTTAAACAAAACTTGTTTATGTCAATTCACACCATGTGGTTTTATCTACAGGCAGGACAGTTCTGTGCTTGTTCATATAAGATAGAGGCAGCGTGAATTCACATCAGTAGTGTGAATCCACATTCAAAACAGGTGCAGCAGTACTGGGTTTTGGAAAAAGAAGCAGTATTGTGGATCCTTGGGAGAGATGGAGAGAGCATGTTGCCAAAACAACTATTCTTCACATCTCCTCAACCATTAAAGTCCCTGCATCACCAGACCCAGGGAAGTAGGGTAGACACCTGGGTGGAAGGGGAAAGAGAAGCACGCTCAGTGTCCCCAGGTATATAAGAGCAGAGCAAAAATCCTCTGCAGAGGCTGTGAGAGACTGGTACAGGACATCATTGGAGCTGATGCTCAATTGAGACCTAATTGTTATTAAATAATTATTACCATCCACTGATAGTTAAACCTACTTTACACGAGAATCCATTATAAGAATGACAAATAGCAGTTGTTATGGTATGAGCTTGAATTCATTCTTACAAATTTATGAAATAACAATCCTATCTATGCAGACCTCATTTACTAGCTGGTGAAATGAGCAGAAGTAAAGGAAAGCTAATAGATAAATCCCGTAAGCAGTTCCAAATAAAATGTAAGACTACTGCAAAACTGCACAAAGTAAAAGGCATTATTAGCTTACAGTTTATTCTGTAGCTTTACAATGTGCTGATTTGAATATTGCAATTTTTCATTAAAAGTGGCAAGAAAATAAAGGTAAAAATCAATGACAAAAACCTGTGATTTTTTGTTTTCCAACTGTAACCAACAAGCCTTCTAGATTGTTTTTGTTTGACAAATGCCCATTTCCATTAAAAGGAATTCTCACAGAAAATTCTCACTATCAATTATCAATTTCCAACCCAAGCATCTGTAATGGAGCAAGTGTGGCAATCCTCTCAGGACTTTTTTTTATTAGCAAAGACAGACAGACAGCTGAGAACAGGTTAAGTTTCTGCAATTAGCACTGAGCTAAGAAAAAAGCAGAAAATAATGAAATGTTTATCAGAAGTGATCGCTTGAGCATGTCTGTCCCAACTCTTCTCTCTCTTTCACATTCCTTTTTCTTTTGATTTTATGTCGACATGTTCAAACAGCACTTTGTTCTCTCTTTTGTTTCTGCACGTACTGTAAATTTCAGCTCTGCAGAGAGGGGCCACTCCCTTCAGCGCTGCGTCCATTGAAGACTTTTTTAAGCACACGGCTCTGTGAGCAGCAGAGCTAATGATACCTGGCTTCCAGCAGCTCTGTGTCTCCTGGTTGGGTTCTCTGACGTCTAACAAGGTGTGACTGCCAATTAAAGCCTTTCCTGTGGCTGACATAGTCCTAACAGTGCTGTCCCATGTGGATTCTCAGAGGTCCAATAAAGGTGAGCTCGTAGTGCGCTCACGCTTACAGTGAAGGAATGCAGGTACGCTGTCTCCTCTGCCTGCCTTTTTTGTCTTCTCAAAACTTGTTATAGCAATATACTTTCTATCTTCTGGCAAATTTCAGTGAAAATGGCCACAAAGCTCAAATGTGACTGAGGATACTCAAAAGCACACAAAAACACATATCAAGTATCTTTGGGAATATGGGCTAAAAACTGGTATTTCTATGTGAGACTTCAATTATCTCAATCGAAGTACTTAATCTGAAAAGTGGTTCTGCCTCAAATGGTATTTTTTTCCCTTAAAATTGTTGGTGGATGTAAAAAGCCATCGCCTGAATCTCATCTTGTGTCATTTCGGTGGCCTGCCACTGCATCCAGCAATCTATTCTTCACTCCTCAATTTAATTGCAATAGAATAATTAAGTAATAATAATAATAACTAATAATAATAATAATTAATAATTAACTCCTCAATTTAATTGCAATAGAATAATTAGCTCCAACATCTTAACTTCTCTGTATCATGTACAGAAAGGTTTTGTCCTTCTACGCCCCCGAGCCATAGCCTACGTCAGAAATTTCACGGTGGCCAGCTGGTGCCAAAGCATGCCGGTTGTGAGGCTTATGCGCCCGTGGATCACTCTCTGACCAGCACAAAGCAAAGACTTCAGCCTCTGTTCCCCCCATGCGCTGGTGAAAGGACAGGCTGGGGGCAGAGGAAGGATGGGCTCTTGGCGAGTCCAGGCTAGAGAAGCTCAGCCTTGCTCTGCCACACCAATGGCAGCCTGTGGTTGTTTAAGACTTACAGCCACCCACCCAACTTCATTCTCCTCGCACAGAGCCTGGGTTAGACACAAGGAAAGACTGAGCCTTTCCTCTGCATTCAAAATCACTGCTATTCATTGCAAGACAAAATAATTTTTTTTCCAAATGTCATCAGTATAAACTTAACCTGGAACTTTACTGCTCTGTCACTCCCATGATTTCAATTTCTTTTAGTTTTTCACTCTCCATACCATTAAATGGCATAAACAAGAATTCCTGGGTGAGAATTTTTTGGCCTTATCTAGTCCTCACTTAACTAAAATATCATTGTCTTCACTGGCCTGAACAGACACTGAGATGGGCTTCAAAGAACACTAATTAAGTGCATGGAGAACCAGCTCTCTACTTTGCAGTCCTGCAGTCACAAAAAACCAGAGAAATCGCATCAGGGCCCTTAAAGAAAATTAGAAAAAAAAAATGGGGAAGATATGATAAATGATTACAGCATACATTAACTTCATGGGTTTTTGCAGGGTTTTTTTTGCGATTAGGGTGGAAAAATGGTAGCATCTAAACATTAAGATGCGACATAATGCTTATGAAAATTTTTTTTTTTCCTCCTGCCATTTCAGTGTTTATATTTTCAGAGCCTCGCTTTTATTTTCTGATACCCAGGTCATTTTATACCATGTAGAAGGGTTCCTCACAGGGTTTCACATTTGCAAAAATACCATAACTATGCTCTCTTATACTTCAAGTCCCACTATTTTGTGATAGAAAAGCTTGTTTATTCTCACACAAAGGGCCATCCTGCTGTTGTAAAAATCCCTCAGCTAAATGCTTCAGTAAAAAGCCTGCTGAAGAAAAAATAATAATCAAACTGTCCTGAATCCCTTGTGACTCTGGCTCTAAAGAGGTACCAACAAGAATGCTCCTTGAAAACATTACGAAAAACACAAGTAGTCTCATAAAAACAACTGCCTTCTGTGCTGGAGGGAGATTTTATCTTGCAGAAGCAAAAAACATTGCTACTGCTTTCCTGTCATGGGCTCTCATACTTCCAGAATGGTTTTGTTCTTCCTCCTTCGTTCCTACATAACTGGTGTGGGGCATCAGAGAAGGGCACGAGGAAGATCCAGCATCACGGCAGCTTTGTCTCTGAGGTGGGGTATATTCCCACCTTATTTCCTTGCCTGAGAGATGAGGCGGGTCATGGTGCAAGGTCTGGAGGCTGCAGCTGTGCATGGGCTGAATATGATACAGTGAGGACAAGAGCACAATGCCTGTAGGAACAGGACTGTAAGGTACTACATCCTGTCCAGGGCAAGTGGGAGACGGAGATGGGCGAAGGTGGGTCCGAAACAGGGCTCAGGGGAAAGCTACAGGTGGCCCTGCTGGGAAGCAGCATTATGTGGGTGAATTTTAAATTGTTGCTATGCAGAAAGCCTTACAGACATCCATGCTGGAGCAACGGGGGACATGTGTGACCATACTTTCTAAGAAAAGAAATTTTTTTGAAAAGGAACCTATATTCTTTATACATTAATGACCAATATTCAAGATTAACAAAAGTATTCCATACCAGAATATAATCTTAAGAGACTCTACCATGAAACAAGTATACTTCAGAAAGTACTCCTTTGTTCTACCTTTTTTTTTGTTACATCTGCTAGAAATAATGACTACGGAATGTCTTTCAACAAAAGGTCATTTACGTCAATGGACAGAACACAGAGGATCAGATCACCTGCGGTAATTGCAAATTAATGCTCTACTGCTAATGCATTAACTACACAATATTGATCTACAATTGAATCATACAGGCTACTGTGAAGTGATTTTTACTTTAATATTTTTATGCTTTTATTGCTTTTTCCATAATGCATTTTCTCTTTCCACTGGAATTTTCTATAATTGTCTCCATTTTTAATTTCCTACAGGGAGATGACTTTGAAAAACATATGTCTCTTTCAAGGCCTTGCAAAAATGTAAAAAACCATCAATGCGACATGGTAAGTCATATATATGATGCAAAAGATGCAAAAAATTGCAATATACATCTTATTTTGATATATTTGGGCTTAAAAAAACCCTTACTTTATTGAAAAAAAATACTTCAGCCTCACTGGAAGCCTATAGTAATGAACTGCACCTCAGAAAGATGCAGTTAGACATTTCTGGAGCTTTTGGTATGCAATGAGTGCAAGATTATCTCCACAAATAAAGTTGCCATTTTAAAAAATTTCATACCTGTACTGAAAAGGGATTGGTGGATTTGGGTATGTTACAAAAAAGTACACTGTTATGGAATCAGCTGAAGACTGATTGAAATGTTTCAGCATTTTTAATAAAAAATTAAAAAAACAGGTAGCATCTTTTTGCAACTGTTTCTGAAGTCCATAAAGTGGAAGAATGGTCTGTTAAAAAAAACCTATGGAAAACTGGAAAAAAATGCCCAAACTGGAAACTATGATAAGGCACATGGAAAAGAAGGAGATGACTGGTGACAGACAACACAGCCTCACTAAGGGTAAATCGTGCCAGACAAATTTGGTGGCCTTCTATGACAGGGTTACAGCGTTGGTGGATAAGGGAAGAGCAACTGATGTCATCTACCTGGACTTGTGCAAAGCATTTGACACTGCTCTGTTACATCCTTGTCTTCAAATCGAGACATGGATTTGATGGATGGACCACTCAGTGGATAAGGCATTGGCTGGATGGTCGCACTCATAGAGTTGTGGCCAACAGCTTGATATCCAAGTGGAGACCAGTGACGAGTGGTGTCCCTCAGGGATCAGTACTGAGACCAGTGCATTTTTATATCTTTGTTGGTGACATGGACAGTGGGATCGTGGGCACCCTCAGCAAGTTTGCCGACAACACCAAGAAGAATGGTGTGGTCGACACACTGGAGGAAAGGGATGCCATCCCGAGAGACCTTGACAGGCTCTAGAGGTGGGCCTGTGTGAACCTCATGAAGTCTAACAAGGCCAAGCGCAAGGTCCTGCACATGGATCAGGGCAATCCCAAGCACAAACACAGGCTGGGTGGAGCCTTTCACACCACATCTGCCATCCTTTCATTTCCTTTCACACCACATCCGCCATCCTACTCTTTCCCCATAGTACAATGATAAAGCTTACATAGAAAAGCACTGCTATCAATAAGGACTTTGATTCCTTTGTCCAGCTGCTGAAATGACTCAGAAGCACCTTATTCTTTTGGGTTTAAACATATCATGTTGTTTTACTGCAGTCCTTCACGTTACGTAACTTAGGTGAAAGAACAGCATTTACAGGTTGTTAGAACAGCATTATATGGTTGGACTCGATTATCTTAAAGGTCTTTTCCAACCTAAATGATTCTATAATTCTAAATTGCTGTACAAAATTTTAATCCCAGCTTTTAATCAGCTACTACCGACTGCAATGATCCATTTTTTTTCTGTATCTGCTGCGAAACTTCCTTACACATGAACTTTTTGTCAGTAATGACACTAAGATGATGACTTCTTCTAGACGGGATAGAACACACTTTGAATACTGAAGCTTTCTGCCTAAACCATTCTCTAATATACCTGCTTAATACCACTTGAGGTGGTTATGGCATATATCAAAATATGGCTTACCACCTGACTCCTGACTTGCATTCCTGTGTATGATGATTTTGTAAATGGAAAATAAATCCCCATGTTTTAAAAATAAAAGCGATTGGAAAAAATAATGGAGAACTGATTGTAGGTGAAATAGCTGCAGAGGAAAACCTGATCTTGCTTTTAATGGAGGTACATTTATTATTCATAAACCTCTTCTCTAAGAGATATGCCACATTGCAATTACACCAACTCACACAAAGCCTTTGTATTATCTTATCCCACGAACGTCACCCTTACTTGGCAGAGAAGACACAGGACTCTTGCCTAGGCAAAACGAAGGGAAGTGCTACAGCCACCCAAGTGCTGTTCTTCCAGGCTCTCTAGCTGGGCTCTGTGGATGGATCAATACCACCTGTGCTGCTTAGTAGTGTCAGAATGTGTTTAATGCTGGATGAACTGACATTTCCTGTCCTTTTAAAATACTGCTAATGAGGAAACTTCCACACGCTACTCTGTGCAACAGGGCAGTGATAGCAGTGACAATACCCACTCCCAGGTTTTGAGACCACCGCTCACTCAGCATAGCTGAGCGCAGAGCTCACTGCAGCACTGCCAAAGCCTGAGCTGCTTGCTTTCTGCCTCTGGATAAGTCATAAGGTATCCTCGTGGTTTTGGAAATGTGAAGTAAGACACAAAATGTGCAGTATTGAGTCAGTCCAAGTGTCTATTCAGCACCATCTCCAACACCATCCTAAGCAGATACCTAAGATAAGGCTATGGGATGCATATATAATTCCCCTAGTACAGTCCCACCTTTTACCTACTTAACTCAGGGACTTGCTATGTAGTGAATCTTAATATACTGACTAATTCACTTAATATACTGAATAATTCAACTTAATTGACGCTATCTGCAAATTCTGTACTTACTCTGTATTTTGGTACTGAGAAAGCAGAAGTGAATTGTCAAAACTGTTACAATAAGCGACAGAGGTTTTGACTGTTGAAGAAAGAACAACCTGGGCATTTGATACCAAGTACATGTGAGAGAGAGATTTGGATTCAGGGAGAAGTATATTAGCCGGCTGTTCATATGACCTTGTTAAGAAGGAAAACAACTGCAGTGACTCTCATAATCCTACCTGGGTTCCAAAGATAACCTATGAAGATGAAGCTGTCTAATTCTGTCTATCACAGCGTATCTTGCCTGAGCAGCAAATGAAAATTTTGGTCTAGTCCCGGTCAAGTGTATTTCTTGTAAGACTGTCTATGGAGATCACTCGCTTCCTCCTCCCTTCCATTTGCCTTTCCCAAGATGAGGGAAAGATTTATGGCCTGTACTTATAATCTTGCATGAAGTTTACTAAAGGCTTATTTTTAAATAAATGTAATTAAACTCATTCAGACCCTTACCTACAGAGCAGCTTTAGAATTCATTTATCTCAGATTAGTTTAAATGACTTCCCTGCTTAGGTGAAACAGAAATAAGCCACTCAAACTGAGGATAGATTTGATCCAGAGGAGTTTACAATCAGTTCTAGAAATGATTTAAAAGTCAAACTGATGAAGTCTAAGGACAAGAAAAGAGTTTTTTCACCATCTCTGGGAAAAATCTGTTGAAAATTCGAGATATTGTTCTTTAAAGAGCAGAAGACCAGTACAGACCCAAGTCATTTCTGGAAGTCACTTCCAGAGAACTTTTTTATTACTAAAAAGAAAACAATAATTAATGTTTTGTAAATGCAATATTCTTTCTCTTGAGCACTGACTAGGATATCCAAATTGAATTATATTTCAGAATTTCCCGTTACCTTTGTGGTAAACCATCAAAAAAAAAAAAAAAGATAAACGGCTACACAGCCTATATAAAGGAAAAGTGCATAAATGACATTAAAAAACTTAATTTTTAGTCAACCAGAAACAGATATAGCAGATGTAGAACAGAAAATTATTCCATTCTGTGTAGTTCAGATCACATAACATTGCCACAGAGAAAGCCATCAAAACTGCAGCTCTATTACCAACAACAAATGAAATGCACCTATAACATATTCCCTTGCCAATCCTACTTTTTTGTAGACAAATGCTGCTTTGTAATTTGTACCATTACTTAGTATCTATATGGAAGGAGCTCTCAGACCATTTTGTAAGAGAGATCTTTTGTCTGTCCACGGGAACGAAGAGTTTGAAGCATTCTAACATAAACTAAAAAAACCCCACCAGGAATAGGTATTAATAAATCCAAAGAACATAGTAAGTCTATAAAAAAGCAGTAGCCTTCTACTTCAGCTCCGAGATGCTAACTTTATGTGCATTAAAAAAATTAACAAAACCAAACCATTGAGTTGGCCTATTATTTTTTCTCTAAAACATAGCAAACAAATTACTAATCTCAGCAGTCACCATAGCTGTGCAGCAAAGATGGTCACACTGAACCTAATTTTAACATTTAAGTGTATTGTAGGAATGAAACCACTCCAGTTGTCCCACGGAGTGGCACAAAGCCAATATCCACAGGATCCACAGCTGCTTTTGTCTATGATGGGGATGAGTATCTACCAGAATGTAACAATACATAATAGAAAAATGTAACACAACCACCACTTGCTCCTATCAGCCATTCTAAAGTATATGCTGCAATGGTGCCCTGACATGCCTAGTAGAGCAGGTAAGGGGCTGATTTTCAGCCAATTTCCTGATGACCATAATAACATGCCACCAAGGCTTCCTTCCTTGACAGGGACTAACTAACCATGCCAGTCTGGCCAGGACATCAAAACAACACATCGGGCAATTAAAGAGCCGTAGCTACTGCATGCAGTCCGACACCTCACTCCAATGCAATCAGCTGCAATGCCAGCACCACATGCAGGAGGTACAGCTCTGCACCTCCTGTCCCATTAAACATGCTTAAGGGACACAGATGCCTGGATAAACAACAGTGACTTTAAACTGGCTGCTAGTGGGACCAAAGTAGTGCTCTTTGAAATCCTCCTCGCCTTGAAAAGGCTCTTTGCAGAAGACAAAACCAGAGAATAAAGGAAGATCAGATAGCTCAAGCTTAACACAGGTCAACCTTATTTGTATGATAAGGGAGAGATGTTTACAGTTAAAATCCTATAGGTCAGAGAAAAAAAGTAATAACATACTCATGGCTAGCCTTTTCCCAGACTAGTATTGTGACACCCAAAGACTTCTTTTGGCAGCTCCTCCTCCTGCTCCATCTGAAATGAATGTCTCTTAACAAGAAGCATGAAGCTAAAAACATGAAAATTCCTTTCAATTATATAAAAACCCCACTATGCTAATGTTTGAAAGTAAGATACATTATGGTTTTAATTATAGTTATTTTAATTTTAATGTTTTGAAGAAAGAAAAGGTACCTGTAAAGCAGAAGCCCCACTGTGCAGAAATTGGAGCCCACTTTCAGCAGAATCTATGCCTCCAGTTGCTAAAATGGGAAATCCTGGGAGAGCACGGGCTATGGCAGACACTGCCCGGAGCGCGATGGGCCGAATAGCATTTCCTACAGAAAACGAGAACATTATTTTAGCAATGTCAGAACACACTCTGATGTAATTTGCACATCCCTCATGGTAGGAACATCAGGAACTAACATTTAATTCTGACATGTAGAGGTTATATTCATTTATAAATTCACACCAAGTGGGTTTCAAGTGGTATCAATACTTGCAAAGTATTATGAATTTGGCTGAAATAAAGAAAATCACAGAGACATTTGGATAAACATTGAAGAGCTAGTTGAATGTTTTAGCTGATGCTCAAAACAAAGAATAACAATGTCTGAGACAGAAAGCAATACTACCATACAGTACACTGTAGACAGAGATCTACATTTCTACATAAAGAATCAGGTTTATTTTTTGAACACAGATGTTGTCCAAGTAAGAGGGAACACCTCATTTATTTATGTCTGACTAAAAATTGTTTAAAAGTGCCATTTCACTGCACTTGACATTTCATACATTGTTTAATATGTTTCCCCTTTGGATGTTTGTAGATTTGGATAATCCTTTAAGTAAGCCCCCTTTAACTATTAACATGATAACCAGAAGCTCAAAATAATAAAATATATTCATACCATGGTTGTATCTCCAAGACTGGAACTTGCATTTTCAAATGGTATATAGAGTCTGAGTCAGAAAACTCCCTGCTACATTTAGAGGAATTATGATTAAAGTCTCGTTACACTGTATCTGCTTTGGCTACATCCTATTGATGGTATGTAAGCATTTGAAATATGCATACAGATGCTGCTCATTAAATGATGGATAGGATAGACAGCTGACACTTTCAGTTATTTATTTTTTTGGCTGGTTGGGATTTCTCTAGATAACTCTTGCATTCTTAAAATTTTAACTTGATTTAGAGAATCTTTAGGATAATTTTATGTTATCATGGAACAACAATACAGTAGTGTAAGGGAAGGACACATCACTCCCAGAGGAACTGTCTGGCTGTGAACCTACACAAGGAAGTGCTAGTGCTTTTTTTTTTTTTTCAGTATCAGGTAACTTGTGGAAATACTCTGATATGAAATACTTCTGAACACCTCCCATGGGTGTCTTCATAACCTTTAGAGCTTTGACCTTCTGCAAGAGCACATAATCGCAAGAGAAGAAAGAAATAAAACCAATGCAATGAACAAAGCAAGAGGAAGAAGAAACCAAAATTAGGAACTGTGGGAAAAGAGCCCGTGTGGAAACAGTAGCTGCTACATTGCCACACCTCTGCTTAGATGCCTGACCAACATCCTCTTCTCTTTCCAACAAAACATCTTCAGCTCAAACGAGCTGTGTTGTTTTTCCTTCTCTATGCTTTCTGAGACAGAAATACTGTAGTCTGTTGGCTGGATTTTTAATATAAGAAAGTCTCTCGTACAGGGTAAGTTGCTTTTTTTCAAGCAGCCCTGTCTCACTGAGCACAGCACCTACCCTCCTTCCAATGTCCCCATCAGTGCTCCCTCTCAGGCAGAGTTCATTGGTGTCCTCGAAGGGCCTACTGTCGGCTCCGGATTCTGCTCCCTAGAAAGAGCGCCTGCCTTGCTTCTGCATCAGCTCAGACGTCCCAGGTCTATTCGGAATGTCAATGAGGAGAATGATCCCACCTAACTTCAGGTCACAAAACCTGTCATGTTTTGCTTTAAATAGGACAGCTACACTATCACTTTTGTCAAGGAGCTGTTTTTTCAAGGTAATATTCCACTACAGAAAACTGAAATTTGACTTGTCTTAACCATTAAAAATACTTTGTCTTCAGCTCAGATTGCCTTTTGCAACATGCTACTGCCCCTCATTGTAACCCTGACAGACAACACCGAATTCTCAGGAGACTGTGGCCCATCAGTATTAAATACATTCCTACCCAAAAGCTCAGCTAACCAGTCTCTGTTGACACCTGCTCTAGATTCAGCACAAAACTATCTTCTTGGGCAACGACAACTTGTGCTGCTTCAGGATAGACACCTTCTCGTTATATACTTAATACAACACCTCCTCCTTCTTGAATAGCTGATCTCTGCACCTGAGCAAAAACCCGACAACTCACTATCCGATCAGACAGACCTTTCCGCCTGCCATCAAGACACACCGGATGTTCTTGCATGCCCGTGTTAGGGATCAGGACTGCTCACAGGCTTTAGACAGATACTTCTTGCCAGTTGAACAGACCTAGAGATATGTTTTCAGCATATAAAGTTCCATTTGCACAAATGGACAGTCTAACCCAAGATGCACTATCAGTGTGTTTTGGTCAAAAATTCATAAAAATTAGAGATCTCACCAAAACTGCCATAAAGAATCTTAGGTCACTCCAGAACAGATCACAGAAAGGAGCTGGAGCTGAATAGGAACTTTCCACAGGACACTGGTGACTATTTGCCATCATTTGAGCTAGATCAATTGTAACATATTTGAAAGGAACAGAACGATTCTGTGAAACAGGATGACTGCTAGTGTCCAAAGAGCAAATATTATGACAGAATTGACAGTCCAGTCTTAGAGAAAGACTTGAGATAAAAAAAATGGAACCATGCTGTTTGCTCTCACAGATTTATTTATAAAGCTTTTCGGAGGACATACATGCCAAGACACACACCACACAGCCAAAACCATTGAAAAGAATCTCATCGAAAAACATTAGCTCATGAAATTCTTCAGATACCCAGTGTTTGAAATTGAGGCTACAGGTAAGCATCAGACTCGCTATATTGCTTTCAGGCACTGACAGAGCTGCTCCAGAATCTCACCGTGATGAAGTAGTTATTTTTTAGAAAGGTGAAAAGAGTGCAGACGCTGGTAACTCTGAAATCATGTGGCTAGAGGGAAATTTCTTCCCAATCTGCATGAGTTAAAAACTGACAACTGCCTTGAGCCATGAAGCTTTATATTCTTTTAACCCCAATGTAACTCTGAGAGTTTGCATTCAATCAGTTTTTAAGCCTTATAGGCCCTTGACCTTAATGATATCTTGTAGCAAAGAGTTCCACAAGAAAATATTTCAAAAGTATAATTGTTCCTTTCTTCAGTCTGATTAAATTAGCCACCTTCTCACTTAAATGACTGTCTCTGTACAACGGTCAGTAGAGGAAAAGGAACAAATGACAGTTTATTTAAGGTTTCAGCACAACAAGTAATCAGAAAGGCCTTCATTCTGTCCAAAGAAATCAAGCATATGATTTGATGAAGCCTGGCAGAGATGGCAGAGACAGAATTTATTACAGAACATAGGTACTTTTTAGTACTAGCTGCACTTCATATTCATGAGTTATTACTTACATTGGGTGATTAGTAAATTAGTGATAAATTGGTATGATCACAGAAGTATTCCATTCATCTATAATTCACCCAAATGAATTCAAAAACATTTCAGGAGTGCTTCTGATGAAAGTAAATAAATGGCTCTAATGACAATCAGAGGGTTGACTGAGGTGTCACTATTCAGCCCAGCCTTTTTTTCTTTAGTCTACAGAATATGGAACAAGCACATTGGAAGGTGCAGCCACTCTCCCATGCATTTCTTGATTAACACTTCAGAAGCTTCCCCTTCTGCAATAAAATATTGGTCTGGAATACCATGTGATTCACTTGTGACAGAGATCGTACTGGCTAATGAAACAGTGAAAACAACCTTCCAGATTAAAGTTAAAAAAAAAAAAAAAAGAAGACAAACAATAGTGATGTCAAGCTATTAAAAAAAAAGGCAAAAAACCTAAAAAAAAGCAAATGAGCATTGAATTTGACCTAGAGACTCTATTTTCTGGCATTTTTATACGAGCACCACTGGAAGGTAATAAATTCCATTACAAAGATTTGTGGAGAAGGAGTTTTTAAAAGCCTGAAATAAAGGAGATTTAATGCCAAATTTTAAAAGAGCTGTAAGTAGTAGTGGGGATTTGCAGAATGTTGTCTGGTAAAACCAATGGTATTTAAGTAGCTGAGGTCCAAATCCAGCATGCATTTGAAAGACAGCTCACATGCTAAAAAATAAACATCTACCACATACTTTGACATGTTGGGACCTGTAATTCCACTAACTAAGCACCTGTAGCTGGGAAAACTGCTGATACAGTACTGTCTTGATAATAGCACTACAGCTGCTACCAGATGCTAGATGTGGCTATCATTTACCTTGCTGTAGAATAACGAGATTTAATAAAAAAAGTCCATTTATCCAGACCTCAAGCAGGGAATGAGATTTGAAAACAAAAGACAGACAGAAAAATACCTGGTGGAGATGACATGCTACTCTATGTTGAAAACTACTCTTTCAAGTCTCTCATTAATTATTGAACAAACACTTGGTATTACATAAAGATTTAAACAATTATGTAATTATATGATGCAATAGTCCCTGGCCTTTTTCTTGCCTTAAAACAAAGAGGTTTGGTTTTCTTTTTTTTTTCTTTTTTTTTTTTTTTAACCAAAAGTCATATTTTTCATTACTATCAGGGACTGCAGTCAAGGAAATCCAAGAGGCAAAATACAACACGAAGGAGAAGCAGAACATACATCAATCAAATGCCGCTCGCTGATCAGTGCAGGTAGGGAGAGCTGCCCTTGTCCTCTGAAGATAGCAGACTGATGATAAACTGAGCCTCAGCACAGGAAAGAAGTGGACCTGTTGTAGCGCATCCAGAGGAGGCCACAAAATTGATCCAAGGGCTGGAACACCTCTCTTTTGAGGACAGGCTGAGACCGCTGAAGCTTTTCAGTCTGGAGAAGAGAAGGTTCCGGAGAGACCTTATAGCAGCCTTCCAGTACCTGAACGGGGCTACAAGAAAGCTGGAGAGGGACTTTTTTCAAGGACATGTGGTGATGGGACAAGGGGTAATGGCTTTAAACTGAAAAGGGGTAGATTTAGATTAGATATAAGACAGAAATTCTTCACTATGAGGGTGGTGATGCACTTGAACAGGTTGCTCAGAGAAGCTGTGGATGCCCCCTCTCTGGAAGTGTTCAAGGCCAGGTTGGATGGGGCTTTGAACAACCTGGTCTACTGGAACCATGTCCCTGCCCATGGCAGTGGGTTGGAACAAGATGACCTTTAAGGTCCTTTCCAACCCAAATCATTCTATGATTCTATGATGAGAGGTATTATACCTACTTATTTGTTTGATTGTTTGCTTTTCCTTAGGAAGCAAAAAATCTTTACCAGAAGATGCATGTTTTATTACAACTTCATAAGTCCCTGGAGTCCCCAGAGGCCTCAATCCTGCCAAGCAGCAGAAATGTTCACTTGACTGAGGCCTGAGAGCCAAACTTAATGCCTTCTTCAAGGAGAAGCCTGGCATTAAGCTTCAGGCAACCCAGTAGCTTTGCAAGTTCCTAGCAGAAACAATTAAAATGTTCTTTATCCCAGTGATCCACCAATGGGGAAAAAAAAAGGTCTCAGAAGTCTTGAGTACTGGGCTACATTCTCACTTACAATACATTGCACCAACATGGTAGTTTAAAGTCTTTAACACATATTTGCACCATGTCTAAATGGGCCTTTAGGTAAAGATGATTCAGATCCATTAAAAGACAGCCAACAGAACTGAGGTGAATCAATTCAGACTGCCAATATTGAGCCTGAATCCTGAAACAGTCTGAATGGTCTGTATCGAACTCTCAGTCAACAAAAGAAACAGATTTAATAGGAAAGAAAACTCTCATACCTTTGGTTAATAGATGACTTAAAAGCAAATTTCTGTATCTATGGTTACTAGATGGAATAAAAATGAATTTGGGTCTTCATTCTCCCCATTCTGTACATTGTAACATAAAATTAATTTTTAATTTGTATTAGATTATATTACACCGCAGTTCTTCTGTACAAATTTAATATTAGTTTTAAACCACAGAGCCTAAAAATTACGAAGAAAAACTAGCTGATACATTATTTTTGATTAATAACTTACTGATAAAGTCTGTGCTGCAAGAAAAAATAAACCTCCAAAACCTAAGCAACATCACGCGCCCTCCCTCTGTAAATGCATTCTCGCAAGACAGCTGACATTGTTAACTCCCCGACTGTTAAAATTAATAAAGCTAATGACAAAAGAAGGCAATGACAGCAAATACCTCACTTGGGTGAAAAACCGTTACATAAGGGAATTGGTCTGGGAAAGTTCAGGCATTGTAGACGACCAGTCCAATGCTGCAGGAAGTAACTAGACTCCTAAGTTTGTGAATTAGGAAAAAAACATAGAAAACATAATTCTTTGTTAAGACATTTTCTGCATAATGTGTATGCTGCCTAGTACTGGTGATCAAAATACTTTATATATATCATCTGCATTTGAAAACAGCCCAGGAAAACCTGCAGGTTATACACAATTCATTCGCATTTCATTGCTTCTAATTGCAAGTATTCTATATGTTCTTTCTCTCTTCCACCTGTAGGTGGCCACCATAAGCTATGCTTATCAAATAACTCATTAGCAGGCTTTTCAATACTGTCATATCCAGATAATTAGCAATTTATTTAAATAACCAATTTCTGTGGAAATAATTGCCATGGAATGCCCTGAACCTACTTTTATAAACTATAATAAAAGTGTTAAGATAATCCCTGACATTTGCAAATGCCATTAGTTCACCTTTCCTTTTGATAGTGCTATGGCATTATGTTTAAACAATTACCCGATAACGTGGCAGTTTAATGAAACAGTGTAGCAGGCACATCCTTCAAAATGGCCAGAGAATGCATTTATACACAGAAGAAAACCCAATGAACAGATATGTTTACAGAGGAAGACTATCCACGGCTGTTCGGAAGTCCGTAAATGGGACACACAGTATTCAGCACGCTAAAAAATATGGGAAGTGAACAAAGAGCAAATTCATGATGGACCTTACCACAGTTTCAATGGTGCACAGCCCAACACTTCTTAGGATGCAGAAAAGACTCTTTTCACTACCCCCTATCTATTTCACAGCCTGGTCAGTCCTTCAGGTCGTTGCTACCCACACATTAACAGTGATTTGCCAAAATCACAAATAATAATGTACTGTTTACTCAGGATCTGGCTATTTCCAACCAAAACTTTTAATTATTCATTTATCAAATGGAGCATTTGAGGGACTATTCATTTTATGGGTTGTCTCTACAACAGAGCCTACATCTTCAAAGGAATGGTTACCTAATGTTTCATTTTATCAGTAATTTGTGAAGGGTGATGTGCCAACACTACTAAATCAATGGCAAAGGTTCTGCTGACTACAGTGAAGTTAGGACTTTATCCCAAGACTTTAGAATAAAGTTAATGATTCTGCAAATTTGAAACAATTTCTAACTCACGCTGCCATTGCTGGCTCTTGAAACCATATCGACTGACTGCATTCTTTTGTTACACATTGTGACTAGCTATGACATTTATGGCTTAATAAATGATGGCATGTTAATATTTTCTCTGATAATTATTTCCTCCTTCCTTTTTATTACAAAGTTTACTTCTCATTTGATTCGATTTGAGATAACTATGGGTGTGAGTCCAACCTGTGACTGGAAAAAAGTAGTAAACTTTTTGCTCCATGTTTCCCTCAAAACAAAATTGTACTCAAATAGAAAAAAAGGGTGAAACTTTCGTAAACCCAAAGAAAAATCAGTGTCCTTTTCAGTATTTATTTTTAACATTTCGGAATTCATACTAATGATTATTTATGCTCTTTCAGATGAAAGTTCATAAAATCACCAGAGTTCTCATTCAACAAATGTTTAGCAGTCATCAGAGACTTCTCTCAATTAAAAAGGTTAGAATCAGAGAAAAGGAAGAGGGAAAAAGTAAATTTTTCTTATCTGTAAATATTGTTCATCCAGGAAGACCTTGGGGAATTTTCACTCCTACTGAACTTCAATAGGAAAAATCAAGAGGACAGATACAAATTGTTTTGTGACTGCTGCAAGAGCTGGTTAAAGATTTTCTAACAAAGCAATTCTCTCACTGAAAACTACAAAACCACTGAAAATCAATACTTCAGGTGATCTGCATGAAACCTAGCAAAGCATTTTCTGTTGCAATTTATGAGATGTTAATTGTTTAATTTCATTCATGCTTTCTACTTTAGTTTGACTTGCAGCTGGAAATTGTCTCACACCATACTTTACGTGTTCTTTGGTTGGCTTGGTATGCTCTTTCTTCGTCCTGACTGCTTTGCTATTGCTCCCTGTGAGTCACCTGGCTGGGTGCCATGGAGCCGAGCACAGTGTGCTGCTGAAGGAGGTCTGGCACCTGTTTGCACTGCACTCCTCCACTGGACCAGGACAAAACCTGCCTTTTACTGAGAGACTGATAGTGTTAGTAAAATAAAACCAATAATGACACAACAGTAATGATAAAATAATAAAAGTGGTGCTAATAAATGAGGTATGCTCCCAACATAACACAAGGAAGAAGACACGTGAATTAGACCAGCATAAAAGCCAAGGGACAGCTTTTCTAAGAAATACTGCCCACAGTTCCCAGACAAGACCATAGCAGCCATCACAGAGGGACAAATGAGCTCCTGCCAAATTCTGCTGCACAATCCTTTCCCCCGAAAGATGTTAGTGCTTCAGTTGAACACACAGTAGGTCTCACTGCCCATTTATTTTGGTGCAGAGACAGATGTATTTAACTCAAAGTCTAGTAGAAGTGTTTGTGGCTATTTACCCAAAAGTGTATAGATTTGTTCAAATGCAGCCTTGCTTCTGTCAGCCTCAGAGGCAGCGCTACCTTCGTTTGAGCTGGTTTTAACCTCCTTAACAACAACAACAACTGCCATGGTCAACACGACCCCGGTGCTAGAAAGTGGCATGTGCCTGTGTGTCCATGTGTCTGTGCCTGTACTTTAGCGCACACATAATTCTAATCATACTTCAGTATATCTAATGACACTAAGATTTATCTATCAGATATATCAGTGTATCTAAGGACACACTGTAAGAGTGGTGACTGGCTGCTGAGCAGGGAGCTGAGGCTCCTACAGTGTATTTAAAAATAAAAAAGTTACTGAAAAATGCCCTACAACTTTTCAGGTTATTTACAATAGCTAAAGTATACCTTGTACTGTATAATAACCACTTGTCTAAGAACTCCATTACAGAAAGCGAAGCAGAGCTTATGAAAGTACAGCAAACTAATGAAACCAGATCTAGGTATCTAGAAAGCTTAGATGAAGTATTTCCTTCTCCCTTTACATAACTCAGGATCATTCTTACGTGATTTTGAGATTTGTCTATTTTGTCTCTTTCTCTCTCTATTTTATCTATCTCATCCAGTTGCTACTATCTAGTAATATACAGTTTTACATATGGATATATTTAGATCTATTTATAGAAACATAAAATATATTAAAAGTATGATGGTATAAATGCAAAATGTTTGTGAAACAAATGATTCAGTTTCACTAGAAAACACTGTATTTGCCTGTGCAATAGTGTGTGTGTCTACACACATCTACCATGTTATTATTACATATCCATGTAATCTGCGTGAGTATATATATATATATGCACACTGAGTAGATATATTTCCATATTCACATAACAGTGGATGACACGTCCCCTGATAAAACCTGTTATTTCAACACTTCAAGTGAAAAGTGTTAAAATAAATGGTTCATCACATACAACGTGTTAAAATAAATGTTTATTTCAACACTACGTGTATCATAGCCATTTATTTCAACACTTCCCGTTTCTCAAGACTCACACAACTAAGAGTAGGAGAACTGATAGCTATACCTAAGATAGTTGAAGCACACAGCCCTACTCATCTGCTTGCCATAGTATGAGTAGGAAGTTATTTGACACTTTTTTTTCTCCCAGCAATAACTAGAAACTACCTACCTTGACTGTTCATGGGGATCTACATGTGTCTGTAAGCTCGTAGGCTGTATCATCATTTGGAAAGAAGCAGGGCCATACCAGAGTCTGTTGAGGTACTTGAAAAGCAAGCTGCTGCTACCAGGGTAGGGTTAGGGAAAGAAGCAAAGTATGGAGGCTTTCAACAATTTCACTTCGCAGTTTTGGAATTTGATACATAGGGATCTGGGCAGACAGAGACTCATGTGAACAAGAGCAAAAACTAGAGCTGTTCATACTGAAGGCTGAAAGGCATGAGATTTTTGCAGGACCAGTTTTAATCTGGTGATCAAATTACGAGCTAGGAGAGAATAGCTGGGTTCCTGGTCTATCCTGCTGAAATAATTTCTTGGGAGGACTCTTCAGCTCCCAAGACTTGCCTTATTTAATACACAACTGAAGGATTTTGGAGCAGAAGCTTTCCAACTTTAGGTGGTCTCTGAAGTACAAATACAGTCATTGGGAGCTTCATGTTGGTGGGTGTAGATTAGTGTTCGCATCTGACCTTGCTACTACAAGCTGAGCTTGGACATTACATTATATGCCAGTTTTAAGCTAGCGTCGGTTTCTTTCTCTGCCTTATTTTGGGTGGAAAGCACAAGAAGCTCCCATTCTCTGGTACTGCTGGAGCCAGAGGGTACTATGCCTTTACAGGTCAGTCTCTAAGGGACAAAGGCAGGATGAGGACAAAGAAATATAAATAATGCACAAAAGATGCACAAACCCACCACAAACTACAAGTCCCCTCCAAGAAATATTTAACGCTAACTTGCCTGCAATGTCTTCTTACTGCTTTGATAAACTCTCGAAGCATGATCAGAGGTTGCCTGGGCCCTAGCATGACAGTGTGGTCTTAAGAAGATAAACACTTGGTGGGGGGTTCTCTTTTCTTTTTCTTGTACATTTTCTTCCCTGAAATTGCAGACCTGTGTGCTGGTCTGGACAGAGCACAAACCCACAAATTAAACTAATGAAATGTTACCAAAGACTTTGCAACCAGCACACCCTGTCAGAAGACTGTTTTGTACCGATACAATGAAAAATTGAGACCACAGTTTCATCCACCCACAAATAAATTCACTGCCTGGAGCCAAGCCACTGCACAGTGCTAGTGGCCTATATTCAAACATCTCTCTTCCTGTAAAGTTATCTTCCCCCAGTGTCACCTTTGGCAGATAAAACACTATAATCATTTTGTAGCAGAATAGTGTACAATGCAATGAAAGCTCTCCAGAAAAAAAAAATGTTTTCACCCATTCACTTTCTTTAGATGTGATTTGTTCCAGAAAGAGGAGGTATCATCACTCCTTTGAAGGCACTGTAGGTTATAAGATTGGTCCTCAGAAGTTGGCAACATGTAATAAAAGTGCTTTATTCCTAAACATCAATCAGTTTTAAAAATGGTAGTTGCTCACAGAATGGTAATAATGGAAATATTCAGTTAATAACTACTGTAGACATTAAAACACTGTATGATAGATGTGCACTGCTCGTTACAGAAGAACACTTTCTTATAATTATGGTTTTACGGTTAGGTACATAAGTTTCTAAATATTTAGTTCCTTACACTTTGGTAATTTTGTAATGAAATTTCCATGGCAATACTTAGTTTTCCATAAAAGAAAAGGCTCCCCCATTCCAACAGAGAGTTGATACCTTGGCTTTAGCTGTGACTATGGCTGCGCATGGCTGACAATGTTAAAGAAAGGCTTTTTCTTCTGTTCCTTCTTTTTAATAACCTTCGCAATTACAGGAAGTTTCATGCCATTTCTTTAGCTGAGAGTGTACAGAAAGCTGAAGAGTTAATGCCTTAATGAAAAGCAAAATAATAGCATGTCCATGCCGTGTAAACTATTTGTGTCATAATGGAAGCAGAAACCTTATTTGCGGAGGCCCTTCCTAGCTCTGGACATATTATTGAGGGTTGGTAATTAAAATATGTTTGTATCAGTCCTGCTTGTGACCAGCCACACAACTCAATGTGATTTCAAGTTGAAATTATACACCTGTATGATAACTCTGCTTTCTGCATTAATAAAATACAACAGCATTAATAGGCCTAAATACTCATTTGTTTGACATATTCAGAGCAACATAAGGGGATATAAGGGAATTTAGTGCGTTGCTCTGTCAGATTATTTTAATTGTTATCCAGTGAGGGCAGCTCAGAGGGTGAGTAAGGGACTTAATTTATGTACTTATCCTCTTGGCTTCCACTGAAGAAAAATGATAGCAACACAACTCCTAAACTGCATTCACTGGTCTTCAGTGATCAAACTAAAGGCCAATTAACAGAAAGCCAGGGGCCCACAAAGTGTTTGTTGATTTTAAAATATGGATCAGAACACACACTGCTGCTGCTAAACACATACCAGATATATTTGGCACTTACGCAGTGCCTTCTAGGAGAGGATATCCAAATGGTATACAAAGATATGATAACTTTATCTCACAGAAAAGAAAGGGTGCAAGGGGAGGCCTGGAAATCTGTGTGTGAAGAGAGCAATTCCACTTGAGCAGAAGAGGCAGCAGTCAGCCCTCCTGGTCACAAACTTCTTGTCCCTTGGCCCAGGACGTCACATTGCCCTTTTCTCAAAAACTGTTGGTAATTTCAAGGATACCTTTATAGAGGTATGCTTTGTAAATCAACTCAAAGAGTGTCCTCTTAGAAGTAAATTACATACTAATGTCCTGGTAACCTTATTCTGTGCATTTTCATGGATGAATTTTTATGCCCATTCAAACCACAGCCTCAAGCATGGGAATCTGGCTGTTCACAGAAGCACACAGGACTGTTGTTGACTGCTGCTGTCACCCATAAAGGAATTACATTCTCTTTCCTTCCTGTTTTTCTCTAATCTAAAATAAAACATATCTGAAAGAATTGATTCACTCTGGGAGCAGTAACTTTGGGCAAAACCGGGTTGCTTCCTTGTTCTTCTTGGTCACACAGAATTATTAGGAATTCTGAAGGTTATTTTAAGCAATCCATGTACATATGAAAATGAAGAGATGCCATTTGCATGAGCTATTGCTGACATAATACTGTGTACGGAAAGCTCAAAGAGGAAGACTCACAAAAGCATAAATGTTCTGTGCGAAACTCTAACACATCTGTTCAGTGTTGAAAAGCCAGCATTTAAGTCCAAAGCACTAGAGGGCCGAGACAAGTGCATTTTTGGAATCAAAACAAATGCTATTAATTTAAGAAAATACTGTGAAGCACACAAAGACTGTACAATGCCATATGTTGCACAATGCATCTGGTAATCAATTTAGTGCCTATGCCTAATTTACTAGAAGCCCAAATAGGCTTAAGTTCTTTATTCAGAAATTCAGAAAGTAAACTATAAGCATTATAAACATGGTGCAATTACAATTAGAAAAAAAGTAGATTTTTCTTTTTACTTACAGAACACAAATAAAAATTAATCTCCTAAACTATATCCCATAACAAATACGTGTCCAAGCTCCACTTTCGATCAACAGCTTTCACAGACACACAGTTTTAGGATATAATGTGTTCTACAGCATAAAATATAAACGTAATTTTAAAATATTTTTACACTCAATGTCTACTTCTATTTTGTAAGTTTGAAGTCATGAGGGTTTTACACTGTCATTTGTGATTCTATACACAATACATTACTGAAGATGTCATCAAATACAGATGTACAAGCAACCTTGCATATACTGTGGTCCTAAATCAAATACGAATCCACAGTTACAGCATTAAAAATACAGTAAAAATCCCTAATTCAAGTGGACAGTATCACCTATAAAGCCAAAATAAATGGAGTAGAATAATAGTTTTCAGACCTGGGTTACAGTGTTAATGCAGAGACTTGAGCTGTGTTAATTCACCAAGCTTGATCTTGCTTGCCAGAGCATGCTTGTCAATATTTAGCTCCCAGGGAGCATGTCATGAGTCTTTACAAAAACTAGCTTAAACACAAAATACTATAGCAGCTGCTGTGATCCTTTTTCTAACACTGAGATTAAATTGCTGAAATTTGTTTTGAGCTTTTTAAACCAGAAAATGCGTGCCATATACCTACCGTAACAAGAATACGAGAAACAGCATTAAGGGATTGCAATGCTGTTATTAGGGCTTATTAAAAAACAGAAAAACACCAGATGCTTTACATTAACTGATTGGAAGATATTTTACTGTCAAGCATACAAATATTACTTTCTTTTGTGATACCAGATTAGAAAATGGACTGGGCTACAATCAGATGCTTCCATGTTTTCAAAAAACAAAAAGTCTAACCTGCACCAGAAAAAAAAAATGAATAATTTACTTGCCTGACCACTGGAATTTCATCACAAAATGTAGGCAGACACTGTCTTCGGCATTTGACAGAGGTACCTAAACTAGGAATATACTAACCTCAGATTTCTGATCCAGTCAATGGAGCGAGAAAGGAACCCACCTCTGAGAATGCCTGTCTCCTCACAGTGACGTAGCAGCAGCTTAATAGTCTCCTAGTGAAGTGCCGGAAGTTCAGCAGGATAACCCTTGCTGTACTTGGTCAGCACGTCTGCTCACAGCTGCCTGTGAGATCCCCGACAGTGAGGGCATATCACCAGCTGTATCTTAGCAAGTCCTCAGCCTCTTTGGGGACAGCCTGGAAGGGCTCTGAGACACAGAGATGTCCTGGTAGGAACAGCAGCTCAGGGAGGCAATGCAGGTAGTGTAAGCAGAAGAGAGTACCACTACTGCCTGCCTTTTCTGCCCAGCAAACCTTTGGCTCAGGGCATCTTCTTTATGAGAAACAGGGAGAAATAGCAAAGGACATTGGAGACAGCCCTGGAAGAAGCCCAAGTCTGGAAAAGAGATTGTAAGAGTGACAATTTTCTTTTGAAGACCCTTTTACCACCCCACACTACCTGACTTTTAACAGTAATCTGGGGATGTTCTCAGAGCTGTAAATTAGCGAGCCTAAGAGAAAAGAAAAATAAAGACATCAGAAAGAAATCCGTGTGTCAGCCCACGTGGGAGGGAGCTTCTTCCTAACATTCCCCTTAACAAAATGGAGCAAGACTTGGGGTGACTTCCCTGCCTCTGGCAGGGTTTAACTCCTCTCTGGATACCTGCCAAGGACTGATCCTCTAATGAGTTTTTATGAACAACAAAGATACAAGCAATCTCTTCATTATTTCAATAAACTAGATTGTACCACATAGCATGGGTTTTCAAAATATTTCTTACGCAAAATAAGTTGCCACCAGATCCTCCTTGGTGGTCTGAATTCTTCAAATCCAACCTTCAATAAGTTCTGAAGAAGCTGCTCAACTTCAAAGAAAAAGCAAGAGTCTTAAAAGCCTTGTCTGGAAATACCTTACCTGCAAGCACTCCTGATGCACAGAATTTATCAGGGCCTACAACGAGAAGATTTCTCTGAGTACTCCGTATTAAAATCTAAGTAGCTTTTGAGGGAGCATATATCCAGAAATCAGTGGAAATACTGCCAAAGCTGGGGTACTCAATAGGCAGGCAGCTGATGTGGCATTAAGAGTGTAAGCACAGCAGTAACTGACAGAGAGCAAGACAAGCTCAGCCTAGCCAAAATATGGACTGGAGTAATCATACATACTTTAGAAAACCAATAGGTCACTCAATAGGGCCATGAACATTTATAAATGGCTAGACATAACTGTAAAACAGTTAACCATGTCTTCATCGGCATGCCTGCTTGCAAAAAAACCCACAGCTTTCTCCTCATTGTGAGCTGCCTATAACTAAGTTCTTCATAGCATTAGGCTAACCTCTGTGCTGAGTCAGGTGTGGTACCACACATTTCATGGACTGATCCCATGTCATTAAAAACACCCTCCTTGTATGTCTGCCACAGCTGTGCAATGGATTTCTCATTTTGAAACAGCGGGACACTGCGCTCAGCAGTTCTCACTCAGCTCTCACTTAACCCAAATAATGGTGGCTCAATCCCTGACTATGGGCGTGCTTTGAGATTTAAACAGGACTTAGTAAAGATGGTTATAGAGGGCATGTTAATTGGGAAGACATTTGCAATTACCTGGCAACGCAGAAATTGCAAATTGTTCATAAATTGGGAAACCAAATTACTACAGCATGTTTCCTAAAAGATTTTGTAGATATCTTTGTATATACTGTGTGGGAGCAGGATATCTGTGTAGCTCATTCTATACAACAGTGTGCCTGCATGAAAAGACACAATAAAATGCAGATCCCCTGGCTGACTACTATATATTAGTTGCATTCTTTTGAAAGGTAAAAAAAATTTTCTGTGAAATGCATTTATAAATGCTTCTGGCAATAACTCATCAGGGATGATGTGACGCCCAGTGAAATACAAACCCAGGATCTACCCAGTTAAACAAATCTGCTGTATTTTGTGTTCCGTATTTTATGTGTGAAGTTGGCATTAGGATTTATTCATCATTCAAGTAGTATACTAAAAAATACAGAATGTTAGCAGAATTTAGGTGAATAAAGATCTATTCACTCTGGTGACTTCAGCATAAATCATAGCTAACCAGTGGTAGAACTTTCAAAGGCTACTCCTACATGGAAGCAGGACAGCAGCAATAACTGTGTATGTCCCTTTGGTGTTGCTGGATGTAAAGCAATGCCCTGGGTTTAAAGTTGTTCCAGGGATTATTTCTTTTTTTTCCTAAACCCTTGTATCTGATTGTCAAAATAGCCTGCAACTGGATTAACCTCATGAAGCACAGTTTCATATAGCTGTGAAAACTTCTCTTCAAGCTTTTCCTGACCTATTTCTAAAACACATCAATCCAGGGTTTTGTAGGTAGTGAGAATGGTAGGAGCCCCAGCATCCTCACAGAGATGCCTAAGCTACCAAGGCTACTGAAGCTACTGAACCAGGTGGAGGAGCTAGCATGCAATACAGAAGTTGGGGTGTATTGTCAACTGCGGTAGTATCCCCAGACAGATGGTGTCCGACAGTAGTCGGCTGGCCTATCCTGCAAGCACAGTTGTCACACAGAGAGAAGGAAGAACAGAATGAAGCTCCTGAATTTGGACGTATTATCTTCGCCAGGTCTTTCCTCTGCCTCCTGTATTAAAGCTCCCTAAACTGTCATAACCTGTATCAAAGTTTGAATCCATCACACATGTAACACCGCAACAAAGCTTTGCAGACGTCCAGGCCAACTTGAACACTACCACCTGAAATTATCTTCTTTGTGCTCCAGCCCATGACCATATGTTTAACCACTTAAAATTACTGCTTCTGTACAAAAAATACTTCTGCATTGTCTGACACACTGAGAGCAGAAAGCTAGGCCCAACTCTCATGCGATTGCCAGAGACCAGTCGGCAAGCCAGAATGACCTTTCTAACCCATCACTGAGCTGGGATATCATCAGGCACGCAGTTCCCACAGTTTAGGCGCACTCTGTAGTGAGTTGAAATTTGTATGAAAGACTGGAGAGTTATACCGCATGCCACCATGGTCTCTAGTCCTGGTTCAAGCTGCACTTGGAAGTCAAAAGACATTTTGACTGCATTGTGGTTATCCAGGGAGAAAGGTGAGCAAAGTCAGATTGAGAAAGCTGCTGAGATTTAACGGCAAACAAACCTAGCAGCAGACTTCACCGGGGCTTTTCCTGATTTTTATTTTTTTAATTAATGCCTATTTGAAATTCTTAATAATATTTTAATTCCTGCGTTAGAATAAACTGAATAGTACTTAAATGCCAAGCATTTACTTAAAGCAGTTATATTTAAATGACCTCCAAAATTAATTGTAGTAAGTATTTTTTTTTTATGATAGAAATGTATCAGTTTTCAACACGATAATCTCCACGAGTCATTACACAAAAATATTGTGAGACTTTTTTTTTGCGAGCATTTGCTTAAAATTGCAAGAGGTGATCTTAAGAGAAAGAGACACCTTCTCCGCTACATCTCACAGACATGGAAAGACAATCAACTTGTGCTGACAAAGACAACACCAACGGGTTGAACCTTGCTGATATTACTGGAACGAGAAATTTTCTGCTCCTGACTTACATCTCCTCATCAGGTCATAGTTTGCATGTGGTACATTCACCTCTACCCATTACTATAACCAAGTTTAAATACAAGCCCGTGCTCCACCAGCCTGCTTTAAAATGCTTTGACATTTCTTTTACTTTCTCTATTCATTTCCATTCTTTGTTAATCAGAATATGTCTCCACGTTGCTAACTATAAGAGCACTCTTTACTTAATAATGTTAATCCATACCATCATATGAACTGATTTCCCATTTTATCTACCTGCACCCAGATTAAAACCGCATGTGCTTTCACCCATGCTTGAACAAGCTAGGCCACAGTCATTCTTATTTTTACCATATTATGTCTGAGTAGAATTTATGCTTTTATCTGAATCACCTTCTGACATTCACCTTTGGTAGCCATCAGTAAGACTTGATAGCTTAACAGTTATCTGCTTATTAAAAAAACCCACTCATCTGGGAAATGAATTATTTCAACCAGAGATATTCTGTATGAGCTTTGATGTAAACAGTAAATCCAGAGTGCTCAACAACAGTAGTTTACAGATTAATCTAATTACAGGCTATTAAAACAGGATACAGCTGTTGCATTTCTAAAACCCTGTACAGACCAGTAACAGTTAACAATGATTTGATGGTTTTCTAGGAGTTTGGAACAAATACTTTGCTTTTAGTCTGAGAGCAATGCTGGACATTTCTGTCTGATGCTTGGGGGATTCAGCCAACTAACAGATACATTTGGTGAAGAATCTCATTCTAGTCATGCCCTCCCTTCCTAATTTCCCTTTTCACTGTTTTGTCGTTTTTGCCTGTTCCTCAGGGAACCGAGTGATTGATAGCCTAATCCAATGACTGTATTACAGCTGCCTCAACTTGGACTCTTTTCCTTATCATTAGCAGTTAGCCTATGGTTAAATTCACAGCTCACTGCTTGGTACAGCCCCTGAGATTTAAGGGTCTGGCCTTTAGAAAATATTTAACATAAAATTGAAATCTTGACATACTGAGAATTCAGTTCTCTGCAAGGCTTCTTTAATTAATCCAATGTACTGTACCATTGTTCTATATGAGGCTGTGACATGGTGAACTGTTACTGAAGCTCACAGAGATGTGTAATTCTAAATTAAACACTCACTCACATGTACCTACACTGCATTTGTTTCTCAGGTACACGTGCATGAATGTGAAAAATTCAATCTATAACAACAATAAAACACAAACCAATTATGCTTCAAGAGTTAAGACTTTTCATTCATTTCAAGCTCAGAATGAGCTTTTTTCAAAGTAAGAGGAGGAGAAATCACAGCTTTGTTCAAGTGCTGTGTGTAAAGACTCATGCTTCATCCTTTTTCCAGGACTCATTTAATCTTTTGGTGAATGAAATCAATTACAATCATTTTTAATCAACTACAAACAGCACCTGTGCTAAAAGTGTAAAACGTTTTCTTTGTGGGAAAGAAATTGGCTAAAAAATATTAAATGTGGAAAAAATATGCTTAGTTCTCTGACCTTATCTGGAGAATAATACTTATTTTTAAATAGCTATTGGAAGGATGTAGACCTTGATCTATGCTGTAAACCTTTGCCCTACTTCCAGTCAGTCGATGAGCTGCAAGCTTCTATAAAAATGGCAGCTGAGTCCCAGATGAAAAATTATGCATCTCATAAACTGCTATTCTGCTGAAATGTCAAGCCATGGTAGGGCTGTACCTCAAACTCAGCACTTGGCATTTTCCTTCTGTCTGCTTTGTTGCCATGAAGCAAACATGAACAGTGAGGATTTGTGTAGGGCAGGTAGCAGGCGAGCTCCCTGTCAAAAATCTATTATTAGGGCTCTGATCTCTCCTGCACAGACCAGTGATGGCAGAACACTATGAGAAATCAGACTACTACAAGGACACCATGGAAAACAGAGGACTCTTTGTGAATCCTGATATAATATATGCAAATAAGGGCTTTTAATGGCTGAACTACATTTAACAGAAATAATACAAGAAAATTAAAATTGTACCATGGCATATATTTGGTTTTTACTCCTATCTACACTGTTTTATAAATATATGTTAACATAAATAGTCTTTAACTCTCAGTAAATATTTATACAAAACAGAAGTGCCTATGCATACATACATTTTGTTTTGTTTCCCATGATGGGCAGCTTTTCATTCATTTCTATTGACCAAAATCCACACTGCACAGTCACTGAGAGAACTGTGATTAGGAAAGTGAATGCTCTTGGCTTTTTTTTCACTTTCTTTTTACTGGTGTGTCAGAAAATTAATATTAAAAGGCAGTCATTATTATAACTTCAACTTTTCCTCTTTTAATATAATTCATACATTTCAGATTAGAATATACGCCCCTATTAATAATGTCAATTATTCACATAATGTATACATTTTAATTTAATGAAATAACACCTGCAAATCATTCCCTTAAAAGTCACAGTTGCTGTCTGACAGTGCTTTTTTTGTAAAAACAGACAGCTCCACTAACATACTTCAAGAGCAACTAAAATTAACTGCCTCTTCTGGCTTCCAACAATTACTCGTTCCCACACTTAATGACCGAATCTGCTATCTAGGTATATTCTTTCTGACGTCCCTTGTGGTCAGCTATGAAGATACAACACAACTTCCTGAATCTCTCTTGTTCTGGAAAACGTACAAACATATGTACTCATAAATGCTGTACAACATATTCATGCAATACAGAAGGTAATGATTGGACAAAGCAATAACAGCACATAGATGTGAGGTGTTTGAACTACTACTGTAAAATACTGCACTATTTTTGCAACAAAGCATTAAAAGGATACTGAGCGAGTGCACCACACAGACAATTGCTTTTAACCTAAGTTTTTTACTAAGTCAGTCCAGTATATGGTTTTATAAATTTGTCCCCTAATGATTTGGCTTCCAGACAAAAATAAAGAAATAAACAGATGACAAAGAACAAAAAAACATGGAAATTCAAACAGAAGCTCTGCTCCATTTTGCCTGCAATAGATGTACTATTGTGCTGCAATGTGGTATGTTTTAGAAAACATCCGGAATATGGAAGCACCGTTTGAAAGCTCATGAAAAACCTTTATTTAAAATTATTTTTAAAACGCATTTAAAGGAAGCAAATCTTAGGGAAGCATGTGGCTGCTGACAGTATATTAACATTTCTCTGGCAAACCTGGCATCTTGTTCTAGTACCTATAATATACAGATTTTCAAAATAATTCATACAGACTAAAACCTCTTTCAGAGTCAGAGGTCTTTATTCGTTTTCGTCAATGACATAGACAGCAAGATCGAGTGTACCCTCAGCAAGTTTGTAGATGTCATCAAGCTGCGTGGTGCAGTTGACACACCAGAAGGATGGGATGCCATCCAGAGGGACCTGGACAAGCTCGAGAAGTTCCTCAGAGGTTCCTCATAAGGTTCAACAAGGCGAAGCGCAAAGTCCTGCACCTGGGTCAGTGCAACCCCCGGTATCAATACAGGGTGGGGGATGAAGGGATTGAGAGCAGCCCTGCTGAGAAGGACTCTGGGGTACTGGTGGATGAAAAGCTGGACATGAGCCACCAATGTGCGCTCGCAGCCCAGAAGGACAACCACATCCTGGGCTGCATCAAAAGAAGTGTGGCCAGCAGGTTGAGGGAGGGGATTCTGCCCCTCTGATCCGCTCTGCTGAGACCTCAACTGGAGTCCTGGGTCCAGCTCTGGAGCCCTCAACACAAGAAGGACATGGACCTGTTGGAGTGGGGCCAGAGGAGGGCCACAAAAATGATCCGAGGGCTGGAGCACCTCTCCTATGAGGAAAGCCTGAGAGCGTTGGGGCTGCTCAGCCTGGAGAAGGGAAAGCTCCAGGGAAACCTTACAGCAGACTTCCAGTACCTGAAGGGGCCTACAGGAAAGTTGGGGACAATCTTTTTACCAAGGCCTGTTGTGACAGGACAAGGAGTAATGGCTTTAAACTAAGGGAAAAGAGATTTAGACTGGATATAAGGAATAAATTTTTTACATTGAGGGTGGTGAAACACTGGAACGGGTTGCCCAGAGATGTAGTAGAAGCCCAATCCCTGGAAACATTCAAGGCCAGGTTGGACGGGGCTCTGAGCAGCCTGTTCAAGTTGAAGATGTCCCTGCTCACTGCAGGGTGGTTGGGCTAGATGGCCTCTAAAAGTCCCTTCCAACCCAAAGCATTCTATGACTCTATGATTCTTTATGACAATAAAAAACCCAGGATAATCTTCTTTTTAAGAAACAAATAATCTGTATTGCACATGTATAGGAAGAACTTGGGGTAAAATCTCATGTATTCTATATTCTCAAACCTGAAATACTGCTGGATCAATCCTAAAAGCTCCTTAATGGAAATCAAACTCTGTCTTTAATCCCGCAAACACATATGATAGTTACACATTTTGGGAAGCCATATCACAATTCTAGTATTTTTCTTTCATCCTAAGGGCTTATTTTCTTAACTGTATTTTGGTAGAGCTTTTGTTACGACATTTCCACTTTTTAAGTAATGGACAGTTCCTGGAAACTTATTAAAAATGGATGAAGCCTGGGGTCCTCTCAGCACAATACCCTCTTGTGTAACGGGGCCACAGAAATCCGTACGGCTACCATAGCCCTTGTGCTCAGCTGAGGCTCCATGGTGCCAATTAGAAATTAATTTTCTTTAGAAAACAATAATTTGTCAAAAGTGAAATTTTTCCTGCACATATTTTTTGGCACCAGGATAGAGGTAGAAGGTAAAGAAAAACCAGAGAGATTTTACAAAGCTCAATAGTTGAGGGGTAAACTTGGAATCCAAGGGACACAGCTGGGACCTGGGCTCACACCTGAGCTCTTGCAAGTCAGGCTCTTGTGAAGGTCAGCAGCCTGTGCTAGTATGAGCGTGTATCCTGTGAGAGCTGTTTCACTTTGTATTAATAATTCAGTATTTTCAGGGAAGTGGAGAAGAGAGACTAATCCTACAGTCTAGTGCTCAAACATCCACCTGGGATACTGGGATCCTTCCCCGTCAAAACCACCCAACAAACAGGAGAGTAGGAAGGAGGAAACAGTGATGCCTCTTACAGCTTAGCAATTTTCAGCTGATCACATTAGATCAAAACAGGAAGGTCACTGCCCGAGCACTGGCTGGGAAGAAAACACCGACTGTGACAACTCAAAGCGACATGAGAGTTTAAAGTAATCTCATTAAGTCCCTCCTTTGAAAGATCTAAAAAAAGAATTGTTTTAAAAAAGAGAGACATAAGTCTGTTCTGAAAACATCTCAGGATCTGGCAATTATGTTAATAAACCTTTTTCATTATTATTTTCATGTATGTTAGACAAACCGTAGGAAACTACATGTCGTTTAGTCATTTGAAAGTAATTAAAAAGAAATTCCCTTTTCAACGTCTCTCTTTTCTGGAACAATGAACGACAATCCTCCTGCATACAGCTGCTTCCACACGAGGCGGCCGAGGAGGGAAGAGGAGGACAAGGGGAAGTCACGTACAGAAAACATTTCTGCAGTGTGTGGCCACGTAGGAGCACATTTTTGAACAGTGGAGGACAGGGAAGACTGTAAGTCGCAGTGTCAGGCTGCCACTAGGCCAGGGCATTAACGCACTTTCGTTGTTTGCTCTTGGACGGAAAGCTTCATCGAACTCCGAGGAGTGAGTTTGCACTCACCTGGAGAAGGCAACCCGCACTGTGTTAAGAAACGTGTGACGCAGCCAATTTACAAGACATGGAAGAACAGCCGTCCTTCCAGAGAACGCCTTCCTCGCAACCCCGTGCCGCGGGCGCCGGCAGCGCCTGCCCGGCCGCGGGGCGCCATGCGAGCGCCCTCCTGCCCTCGG
>Ga0065711_1026178_pt1 | contig 101007 bp, 88 predicted proteins | sample Hoacrofraction12_FD_59098 | JGI IMG/M metagenome (GOLD analysis project Ga0065711, IMG submission 59098) | Hoatzin crop microbial communities from Cojedes, Venezuela - Epithelial fraction 12 v2 (version 2) | ecosystem: Host-associated > Birds > Digestive system > Esophagus > Crop | place...
CGAAGCACCGCTACGCGGCGTAGCCCTTGACTGCTAACTCAGACTACGATATCAAACAGTTACGAGGTCAATGAATAACACTGAACAGGGAACCTGTTCCATCGTTTACACAAAATTCTTGACACTATCTCCCAGATAAACAAATATTCCGAAAAAACCATATAAAGCAGCTATAAATATAACAAACAGTAAATATATGATATACCACTTAAAGTATTTCGTTAAACTGTTTGTTCTTTCAATTTCTTTTTTATAATGCCACATCAAATCATCTGCATAAGAATAAAATCTTTCCAGATTCCTTTCCCGTACTCTTTTATTGCCAAATCTCATTATCTCCTTCAATTCTCCGACATCATCTTTGTTAAATTTTTCCCTTATTTTTATGGTTTCATTAAATGTTACTATATCCGTCAGGTCTATATCTTTATCTGTACTATAGAAATACAGCATGCTGTAATCATCAACATTTATATCTGCCGTAACCTCTATTCCATTATAACTTCCTTCCAAGCAGCAGCTTGTATCTTCAGGAAATAAACATCTAACAGGAAGTTCATCAATTATTTCAACGATTTGCTGAGGTGAGTACGATCCATGGCAAGACTTCATCTCACCATCCACATTTTCATCAACGTATCCACTGATCCATTCAATATCTGAGTTATACAAATCATTGAATACATCAGCCATTTTCTCGCCGTCATCCAATTTATACTGATGAAAATATTTAGCCTTAGACTCGCCTGTTATGTCTTCATATTCATACGATTTAGTACTAAACAAAATCATATAAGTTTCTCCCTAATCCCAATAATTCAACCTATTTTTCACGCGCTTTGAAGTAGTCATCAAGCGGTCTGTGTCTCTTGACACGGGTGAGCTCCGCAAGCCCGAGTTTTGTGGTATCCACATATGTTGCCTTTATGCGGTCCTTCGAGAGCTCCTCCCTTAGACAAGCTATCAGCTGCTCATACGACTCAGCCTTCTTCATACTTACAAAGTCCACAATTATAATACCGGAAATGTTACGAAGCCTCATTAGTTCGGCTATCTTCCTTGCTGCTTCCACATTAACCTTCAGAAATTGTTTCTCTGTATCCTTGCCGGATATAGCTTTACCGGTATTTACATCTATCACAGTCATGGCTTCTGTCCTGTCAATTACAATCGAGCCGCCGGACTTTAGATAGTGAATCCTGTGCATTGCCTTTGATACAAGCTCGCTCAGGCTGTATGCCTTCGCAATCGGATACTCGTCCTCGTAGTGCTTATACACAAGTCTCTCATCATTCATTACAAAGTCTGTATCCGTAACGAGCTCTACATACTCGTATTTACCGCACTTCAGCACATCCTCTACAAAGCTTTGTCTGGCATCCTTTATATATACCGGACCTACTGTGGAGTGAAGATTTGAGTTAATCACATCCCTAAGTTCACATAATATTTTTATGGTCTCCTTAGATATGTCTTCGTCAGATGCCGCCTCAGCTGACGTTCTGATAACTGCTCCGAAATTATATAAATCAGATATATCCGATGCATCGGCATTTGAGTCAGCTCCGTCACTGCACTGCTCAGCTATAATCTTCTGTACAAGATTCTTCAGCCTGCCCGCTCTCTCACTGCTCTTAATCTTGTGAGACACGCCGACAGTACCGGAGCGATTGATGATTACGTACTGACCGTTCACTGTAAGATTCGATGAACACATAGCCTTCTTCATACTCGAAGCATCTCTGTCAACCTGAACGACCATCAAATCCCCCTCACACGGCACATTCTTAGCTGCAGTATGCTTTACAAATATGCTTCTGTCCGCATTATCCGCTATCGAGTAGTACAGCATATCATCACCGCCATAGTCGAGGAATGCCGCATTTATCGATGTTACAACCTTCTTAACCCGTGCTATATACATATTCCCCACGATACTGTCAGTATCGCAGGGAAATATCTCAGCAAGTTTCTCATCCTCGAAGAGGAAGAATGTATCTATATTATTATACTTTGTAAGGACTAATCTGCACTTCATATCATTTACCACCTGTCGCAGTATCCGCGACATATATCATAGACAGTCGGTTGACTCCATACCTGATTGGTATCAACTGTCACACTAATCTTAGTTTTTGAAGCTGTGTATCGGTGCCGGTATCCTTCCGGTCCTCTCGATGAATCTGTCGCAGCCGTAATCATTTACCTCCATAACCGGTGCCTCACCCAGCAGTCCTCCGAGGACTATCCTGTCTCCGACATCCTTACCCTCCACGGGAATAATTCTTACAGCTGTGGTCTTCTGATTTATCATACCGATAGCCATCTCGTCCGCTATGATGCCCGATATCGTAGCAGCAGATGTCTTACCGGGTATAGCTATCATATCAAGTCCGACCGAGCATACACACGTCATAGCCTCAAGCTTTTCGAGTGAGAGGCAGCCTGCATCCACTGCGCTTATCATGCCCTGATCCTCGGACACCGGTATAAATGCTCCCGACAGTCCTCCGACTGATGACGATGCCATGATACCGCCCTTCTTCACCTGGTCGTTAAGTATTGCAAGTGCAGCCGTTGTACCCGGTGCTCCTGCCATATCCACACCTATCTCACAGAGTATATCAGCAACCGAGTCACCCACAGCAGGTGTAGGTGCGAGAGAAAGGTCAACTATTCCAAATGGAACATCCAGCATCTCAGATGCCTTCTTCGCTACCAGCTGTCCCACACGTGTTATCTTAAATGCTGTCTTCTTGATGGTCTCGCACATCACCTCAAAGCTCTCACCTCTTACATGCTCGAGAGCCGTCTTCACAACACCCGGACCGCTTACGCCGACATTTATCACGCAGTCACCCTCTGTCACACCGTGAAAGGCTCCTGCCATAAATGGATTGTCATCCGGAGCATTACAAAAAACAACGAACTTCGCACATGCGATAGAATCCCTGTCCGCGGTAAGTGCCGCCATCTCCTTTATCTTCTCACCGATAAGTCTTACGGCGTCCATATTTATGCCGGTCTTGGTCGAGCCGACATTTACGCTCGAGCACACGAGCTCAGTCTCTGTCAGTGCTCTCGGTATAGACTCGATGAGGAGTCTGTCACTCTCAGTCATGCTCTTAGACACAAGTGCCGAGTAGCCACCGAGGAAGTTTACCCCAACCTTATGTGCCGCACTGTCAAGAGTCTTCGCTATCTTCACATAGTCATCCGGTGTCTTACATACCGCTCCTCCGACAAGCGCTATAGGTGTTACCGATATACGCTTATTTACTATCGGTATGCCGTACATAGAGGTAATCTCACGTCCGGTCTCCACCAGATGCTCAGCCTTCTTAGTTATCTTCTCATATATAGCATCACATGTTGAATCAACCGTGTCTCTCACACAATCCAGAAGACTTATACCCATGGTAATCGTCCTCACGTCAAAGTTCATGTGATTTATCATTTCATTGGTTTCTAATACTTCGTCAAGTGTTATCACTTTATGCACCTCTGTATTCTATACTTGATTTATACTTGATTTTATATCAGATTATAGACTATATCCTATGCATCATCTGGAATATCTCTTCCTTCTGAGCCTTTATCTGCACGCCGATTTCCTCACCCACGGTTCTTAGCTCATCAGCCATCTCTTCATGACTCTTCACAGACTTTGAGGTATCCACAAGCATCATCATATTGAAGTAGCCCTGCATGGTAGTCTGTGTGATATCCAGTATATTGATGTTGTTGCTTGCAAGGTAGTTGCAAACCTTAGCAATTATGCCAACTGTATCCTTGCCGACAACGGTGATTATCGTCTTTTCCATATCTTCCTCCGTGTATATATTATATTTCAATGAGCTCTCCATGCTCCCGGTGACTGCACACCGTGAGCCCGAAATCTCTGACATCTTCGCTGTATGGATTCCCTGCAAGCTCCGCCTTTACAGCCTCATATGCCAAATCCTCGTAATTATTCGTCTCCGACAGATGCCCGAGCATTATCCTCTTAACATGGTCATTCAGCAGACTTCTGACAAGCTGTCCTGACGACTCATTTGACAGGTGCCCCCTGTCGCCGAGTATCCTCTTCTTCAGACTGTACGGATACGGTCCTGCCTCAAGCATCCTGATATCGTGATTTGCTTCAATCAGCATGGCATCCGCCTCCGACAGAAAGTCAACCGTTTCATCATCGTAGCAGCCCATATCCGTCGCTATAACAGCCTTCCTGCCGGCACTCGTAAATGCATAGCAAACCGGATCTGCCGCATCGTGCGATATCGGATGTGCTGTCACCTCCATATCACCTATAACGACACTCTCCCGATTCTTAATCGGTCTGAGGAGCTCCTCGTCAAAAGCTCCAAGCGACTTATCCGACCGCACTGCCTCTATCGTTTTATACGTCGCGTAGATTGGGATACTGTGCTTTCTGGCTATTACACCGAGCCCCTTCACATGGTCAGCGTGCTCATGCGTTATAAATATGCCATCCATATCACTCAGCTGCATATCTATCTCAGCCAGCGCCGTATCTATCCTCTTCTTACTTATCCCGACGTCTACAAGAAGCGACACCTCGTCAGTCCCTATAAATGTCACGTTGCCGCTGCTTCCGCTGGCTATGTTCATCATCCTCATCAGCATCCGCCTCTTAGAATATCGCCTTCGGGCTCTTGTCCTTGGGTCTGTAGCCCTTTTCAGCGAGCACCTTCATTATCTTCTCCTTATGCTCCGGACCAAACGCCTCAAGAGTTATCACAAGCTCCACAGCAGCATTTCTGTTGAGTGATACAAACTGGTTATGCTGCAGCTCGATGATATTTCCCTGAAGCTCTGCTATAATCTGCGAAACCTTGGTAAGCTCGCCCGGCTTGTCAGGAAGCAGTACCGATACAGTAAATATTCTGTTTCTTGCTATAAGTCCGTGCTGTACAACAGATGACAGCGTGATGATATCCATGTTACCGCCGGAGATTATAGCAGCAACCTTCTTGTCCTCAGGCTTCAGGTGCTTAAGTGCTGCAACCGTAAGCAGTCCCGAATTTTCGGCTATCATCTTATGATTCTCTATCATATCCAGAAATGTAACGATAAGCTCGCTGTCCTCGACGGTTATTATCTCATCGATATTCTCCTGTATGTACGGGAATATATTCTTACCCGGTGTCTTAACGGCAGTACCGTCTGCGATAGTATTTACACCGGGAAGAGTTGTTACCTCGCCCTTCTCAAGCGATACCTGCATGCAGTTCGCACCTGCGGGCTCGACACCTATTACCTTGATATTAGGATTCATCATCTTAGCGAGAGTCGACACACCTGTTGCGAGTCCGCCTCCTCCTATGGGTACGAGTATAGTATCTACGAAGGGAAGCTCCTTCAGTATCTCCATAGCTACTGTACTCTGTCCGGTGGCAACCTCAAGGTCATCAAAGGGATGGATAAATGTAAGTCCCTTCTCCTCAGCAAGCTTAAGAGCGTACTCACATGACTCATCATATACATCGCCGTAGAGCACAACCTCAGCACCGTAGCTCTTCGTACGGTTTACCTTGATAAGAGGTGTGGTAGTCGGCATAACTATGGTTGCATTTACACCGTAAGCCTTAGCAGCGTATGCAACACCCTGTGCATGATTTCCTGCAGATGCGGTGATAAGTCCCTTCGAACGCTCCTCATCAGTCAGCTGGCTTATCTTATAGTAGGCGCCTCTTATCTTATATGCGCCTGTCACCTGCATATTCTCAGGCTTCAGATATACCTTGTTGCCTGTCAGGTTACTGAAGTACTCGCTCTCTATAAGTCCTGTATTCTTCGCAACCTTCGATACGATCTCGTATGCTTCCTCACACTTCTGTCTTGTTATCTTATCCATCATAGCCATATCCATCCTTTACCTGCATTATATAAAATATAAATCTATACAAACTCTCTAAATCAGACTCTACTTCTTCTTAAAGAAGAAGCCTCTCTTCTTCGGTTTCTCCTCGTCTCTATCATCGGAGTCATCAGCATCCCCATCCGGTGAGTTATCTGCCTCACCATCAGATATGTCTCCGGTCTTCTCACGGATTTCATCCTCTATCTCTTCTTCTATATCCTCGTTTATATCCTGAACTGCTCTATCCACCATGATTTCCGTATCGGACCTCATGTCAAACTCAGAGAACAGAGCATTTATATACTCATCAGGATCAAACTTCTGCAGGTCATCTATCTTCTCGCCCACACCGATATACTTAACCGGAACACCAAGCTCTGCCTGTATGGCAATTGCTATACCGCCCTTTGCAGTACCGTCAAGCTTTGTAAGGATTATACCGTTTATCTCGGTTACATCCGAGAAGCGTCTCGCCTGCTCGAGAGCATTCTGTCCTGTGGAGCCGTCAAGCACGATAAGTGTCTCCACATATGCCTCAGGATACTCACGCTCTATAACACGTCTCATCTTTGCAAGCTCGTCCATCAGGTTCTTCTTGTTATGCAGACGTCCTGCTGTATCTATAAGCGTAAGATTAGTCTTCCTCGCCTTGGCAGCCTTCACGGCATCATATACAACCGCCGACGGGTCACTGCCCTCCTCGTGTGCGATTATATCCACACCGGCACGCTCCGTCCAGGTTCTAAGCTGTTCTATGGCTCCTGCTCTAAATGTATCGGCAGCAGCAACGATAACGCTCCGTCCCTGCTTATGATACTGAGCAGCAAGCTTACCTATGGAGGTCGTCTTACCTACTCCGTTAACTCCTATGATAAGAAGTATGGACTTCGCATCCTCGAAGCAGTATGCATTATCGGGAACAAACATCTGATCACGAAGCGATCTCATAACGAGGTTCTTACACTCCTCGGCACTCTTTATTCCCTGCTCCTCAACCTTATCCCTCAGGTCATCTATAACCTTCTCGGTGGTCTCGTAGCCCATATCTGCTTCTATCAGGGTTTCCTCAAGCTCATCATAGAAGTCATCGTCTATGTCGCTCGCCTTAAATACATTTGTCAGACTGTCGCTTGTCTTCTTCAGTCCCTCTCTCAGCTTCTGAAAAAATCCCATACACTGTCCTCCGGTTGTTTATTCTAATTATTATTTACGACTGCTTATATCCCACTCCGCTAAAATGATACGGCCACAGGGATTGTCATCAGTCATCCAGCTTACTCTCTATCAGGTTAACCGACACAAGTGTCGATACACCCTTCTCCTGCATTGTTATACCGTAGAGCACATCTGCTGCCTCCATAGTACCCTTTCTGTGGGTGATGACTATGAACTGTGTGTTCTTTGTCAGTTTGTTCAGGTACTTCGCAAATCTGTCAATGTTCGAGTCATCAAGTGCCGCCTCTATCTCATCGAGTATACAGAAGGGTGAGGGTTTGAGGCTCTGTATGGCAAACAGCAGGGCTATCGCCGTAAGTGACTTCTCACCACCGGATAGCTGCATCATGTTCTGAAGCTTCTTGCCGGGCGGCTGTGCATTTATGATGATACCGGTTTCGAGGATGTTCTCCTCATCGACCAGCTCAAGTGTTGCCTTACCGCCTCCGAAGAGCTCCTTAAAGACCTTACCGAACATATCCTGTATATCTGCAAACTTCTCTCTGAAGGTCGACTTCATGACCTCGTCAAGATCTGCGATTATACCCTTCAGATTATTCTCGGCCTCTATTATATCATCACGCTGTCCCTTCAGGAACTGATACCTTTCGGAAACCTCCTTATACTCCTCGATGGCACCGACATTTACCTCGCCGAGAGACTTTATCTTCTGTCTTACGGCAGATATCTCCTTCTTAAGTGCGGCAGGGTCACTCAGCTCCTCATCCTTCAGCTCCTCTGCGCTGCTGTAGGTAAGCTCGTACTCCTCCCACATATAGTTCGAAGCTGTATCTCTCTCCTCATTCAGCTTCTCTATGGTCATCTTAAGCGTAAATGCACTCTTCTCGAGACCTGTTATCTGATTTGATATTTCCTCACGTTTACCGAAGAAGTCCTTATGGTTCCTGTTGATGGAATCACGCTCCTCCGTAAACCTCTGCAAACCCTCGAGAGCCTCAGCTATGGCTGCGTCATTACTTACCTTAAGCTCTGACAGCTCCTGTAGCGACTTCTCATATGTCTTCAGGTTAGCCGAGCTATCCTTGAGACGTGTCTTTGCGTCAGCTATAGACTCCTTAACTCTGTCAGCCTCACTGCTTACACGCTCTATATCCGTATTTATATATCCGACAGACTGCTCCACGGAGTTAAGCCTCAGAGTTGCCTCCGACAGCTTCTCCATGACACCGAGCTTTTTCTCTCTTGTCTCAGACAGCTCACCCTCGAGTTTCTCAATAAGGCTCCTTCTGTCTGCTATCTGGCTTTCATGCTGCTTGCCGGTATCACTGAGTTCGACCTTGTTATCATCTATCTGCTTAACCTGATTATCGAGTTCATCGTTTTCCTTCTTAACAGCTGCCAGATCCTCATTTACCTGAGCCAGTCTGTCCTCTGTGTTTTTCAGACTGATAGAGATGGAGTTCTGATCTATGGTGTGCTTCTGCAGACTCTCCGACAGCTTCTGCTTCTGCTCCTTCAGTGACTCTCTCTTCATCTGAAGATTTGTAGCCTCCTCAGATGCACTTCTGAGACCATTGTTATTCTCTCCGATTTCCTTCGTTATCTCATCGAGCTCACGCTTACGACCGAGCAGGTTGCTTGAGTTTCTGAAGGCACCTCCCGTCATAGCACCGCCGGGATTTATCAGATCACCCTTAGGAGTTACAAGTCTGAGTGTGCGGTTATACTTACGCGAGATCTGTATTGCCGTGTCGATGTCCTTCACGACTATACTTCTGCCGAGAAGACTCTGTATTACGCCCTTATACTTCTTGTCACATCGAACCAGCTCCGATGCAACTCCGATTACTCCCGGCTCTCTCAGCACCTCAGCGCTTACGCCTCCGCGTGCCGATACATCCGATATCGGAAGAAATGTAGCACGACCGAGCTTATTCGTTCTGAGGTAAGCTATCATTTCCTTAGCTGTCTCAGAGTCCTCGGTTATGATATTCTGGATGCTTCCGCCGAGTGCTGTCTCTATAGCAGTTTCGTACTCCGCATCAACCTCTATGATATCAGCTACAACACCGACTATCCTCTTGTTACGGCTTTTCTGCTCCATGACCTTCTTGATACTCGAGCCGTAGCCCTCGTATCTCTCGGTCAGGTTACGCAGTGTCTCATAACGCGACTTGAGACCGTATATATTCTGATTATACTTCTGTATGCTGTTCTTAAGAGCCGTAAGCCTTTCTGCCGAGGTGCTGAGCTCAACATCCGTCTTACGTATCTTCTCAGAGGTTGTAGCTATTGCTTCATTTACCGACTTCTGCTGTTCGGTGAGTGTATTTCTCTCGGAGGTAAGACGTCCCTCCTCGTTCTTATCTGCCAGATATCTCGACTGCAGCTCGCTGCGTCTCAGCTTGATGTTATCGAGCATTGCATCGTAGCGGGCTATCTTCTCCTTCAGGTTACCGCCTTCATTTATGATATCAATTATGTCAGCCTTCGCCTGCTCGATTCTGTCCGAAAGAGTAAGCTCCTCATACTCCAGCTTATCCTTCTCAGCCTCAACTCCCGAGGACTCCTTTCTCAGCTCCTTCAGTTCTGCAGCCACACCGGACTTCTTATCCTTATAGGTCTGCAGCTCCGTGAGGAGCTTCTCGAGCTGCTCATTATATCTGCCTATCTGCCCGTTTATCTCAAGTGCCAGCGTATCCTCGGATGATATCCTCTCCTTGATAACTCTGATTTCTCCGTCGGCACGCTCATTGTCAAGATTCTTCTCATTGACTGTATCCTTCGCAGCCTCTATCTGACTGTTCAGAGCTTCGAGCTGCTCCTCGAGCTTCTCATACTCAGTCTTCGTAAACTCCAGCTCATCCGTCAGTCTCTTTATATCCGTCTCTGTTATACCGAGCTTATCCTCATTATCCGAAATCTTCTCTCTGATTTTATCTATCTGCAGGAGAAATGAATTGATATCCAGGGTCTTCAGTCTATCCTTATATGACAGATACTCAGCCGCCTTCTCGGACTGTATACGAAGCGGTTCAACTCGCTCCTCAAGTCCTGACAGAATATCATTTACACGGTTCAGGTTTACATGCTCAGCCTCGAGATTCTTCTCAGTCATGGCCTTGTTCTTCTTATACTTGACGATACCTGCCGCCTCATCAAAGAGTGCACGCCTGTCATCCGGCTTATCCGACAGTATCTTCTCTATCTGACCCTGTCCTATGATAGAGTAGCCCTCCTTACCGATACCGGTATCGAAGAACATTCTCGTTATATCCTTAAGTCTCTGTACATTACCGTTAAGCAGGTACTCACTCTCACCGGAGCGGTATACACGTCTTGCAACCGTCACCTCGTTATAGTCTATCGGCAGACTATGGTCCGAGTTATCGAGTGTTATGGCAACATATGCCGATGCCTGAGGCTTCCTCAGCTGTGTTCCCGAAAATATAACGTCCTCCATCTTGGAACCACGAAGCTTTGAGGCACTCTGCTCACCGAGAACCCACCTCACTGCGTCTGCTACATTACTCTTACCGGAGCCGTTAGGACCGACTATACCTGTTATACCCTTTTCAAACTTAAAGTCTATTTTATTTGCAAAGGACTTAAATCCGTTAACCTCTATACTTTTCAGATACATATCATGCCTCGCTTATTGAGTAGGATAAGTGTTTTATGGGCTGCTATCTGCTCAGCCGTCTTCTTGGAGTTACCGACTCCGATTTCATATAAATCATCATCAATCTTAACCTGATATGTAAATGACTTATTGTGCTCCGGACCATCCTCACTTTTCAAGATATATGTAAGCACACTGCCCTTTGATTGCGTGTACTCCTGTAGTATGGACTTTGCATCATAGAAGAGTGACTTACTCTCTATATCCGTAAGCAGGAACCTCTCGACATACTTCTCAGCCTCATCTATACCGCTGTCCAGAAATATCGCACCAAGCACTGACTCAAAGAGATCGCAGAGTATCGAGCTTCTGTCACGTCCGCCGGTAAGATTCTCCCCATGACTAAGATAGAGATACTTGCCAAAGTCAAGCTGTCTTGAAATCTGTGACAGGGTATACTCACACACGAGGCTGGCACGCAGCTTCGTAAGCTCGCCCTCACTCTTCTCCGGATACGATGCAAATATATTCTTACTAACTATATACTCAAGTATGGCATCACCCAGAAACTCATATCTCTCGTATGACTCAACGCTGTGATGAGCTTCATTTACGTATGATCTGTGGGTAAATGCCGTATCCAGATGTTGTCTGTCTTTAAACTTATATCCGAGTCTTTCCTCAAGCTCTGTATAATTATTTTTCATTTTCGAATCCCTTGATGATTTTATCGTTGACACCGTTTCTCACATATCCGGCACACTGCGATATGGCGGATATAACCTCTGCCTCCTTGGAATTGCCGTGAATCTTTACAACAAGTCCATTCAGGCCGAGCAGCGGAGCACCGCCCTTATTGGAGGCGCTGAACTTTGAGAGCATCCCCTTCAGAGGCTTCTTTATAAGTGCACCTCCGATTTTACTCGTCGTACTTGACATGATAGCGCCCTTAACCTCCATGAGAATCATCTTTGCGAGCCCCTCGTAGAGCTTGATTATGACATTTCCGACAAATGCATCACATACAACTACGTCTGCTCTGCCGTAGGGCAGCTCACGTGCCTCGATGCTTCCGGTGAAGTTTATGCTCTCTGTCTCCTTGAGGAGCGGATATGCAGCCTTAACCAGCTGATTTCCCTTCTCCTCCTCGAGTCCGACATTTACGATGGCAACCCTGGGCGACTCGATGCCGCAGATTTCCTCCATATATACCGAGCCCATCTTTGCAAACTGAACGATAACCTCGGGCTTTACGTCTACGTTTGCACCGCAGTCCAGAAGTAGAAACGGCTGATCCGACGTGGGGATAAGCATGGCGAGAGGTGCTCTCATGACTCCCTCTGCCTTACCGACTATCAGCTGTCCTCCGGCAAGTATGGCTCCTGACGATCCGGCAGATATAAATGCATCCGCCTTTCCCTCTTTTATATACTTCATTCCCTTTACGAGGGATGAATCCTTCTTCTTAACGACTGCCTTAACCGGTGCCTCATTCGGCGATATATCCTCAGTCGCAGGTATAATCTCTATCTTATCCTTGTCATAGTCATACTTCGCAAGCTCAGTTGTGAGCTCATCCTCATGACCTGCAAGGTACAGCTTCTCTATGTCCGGATTTTGTCTCAGTCCTTCCACAGCTCCGCTTACACAAAAACCGTAACCGTTATCTCCGCCTACGGTATCAAGAACTATTCTTATTCCCATATCGAGAGTCCTCCCTTATGTTCAACCTTGATATTTTAGACTATTATGAGGGAATGTGCAAGTAATTAGAAAAAGCGGAAGACCAAGGTCTTCCATTGAAAAAGCGGAAGGCCAAGGCCTTCCGCTCTCTCGTTCTTAATCCGGATTAAATTTATCTAAGTACTTATTATCTGTATGCGTATCTTACTGTACGCTTACTATCTCTTTCTGACTGTAATAGCCGCAGCTCTTACATGCTCTATGAGGCATCATGAGAGCTCCACAGTTGCTGCACTTAACGAGACTAGGAGAAGTCATCTTCCAGTTTGCTCTTCTCTTATTACGTCTTGCCTTAGATATCTTATTCTTAGGACAGATTGACATGCATTTCCACCTCCTTCAAAAAAACACTTTTGCTATTATATAAAGCAAGCTATTTTCTGTCAACCACTTTTTGACTTAAATTAGCTAATTTTTACCTAAACCATATAAAATCACAAAATGCTATAAAGAGCCCGAACACCAGTGCAAATATAAGTCCGACTCCGAGTGCCGTGAGCGTCGCAGTCCTTCGATACAGCCGCAGTTCCTCGGGACTCAGCTGATAATGATTCTCCAGTCTGTCCGATTCCGCCTCATCCTCCGTAATCAGCTCAAGGTCAGATACCATACCCAAATCTTCTGTCGGAATATTGTCTGACAAATCATCCGTTATCGTACCCGCTTGCGAATCAACAGATTCACCTGATTGCATATCTGTCGCTGCAGTCATACCTGCCTCATTCAAAGCATCTTCAATTACATCTCTACTATGATCACGGTCTGACATTACAGTACTTCCTCTTCCTTAGCAGGAGCTGTCTCCTCGCTCTTCACGCGTGCCATCTCTTCCTCGGCTGCAGCATTTTCCTCTGCATTGTTATACAGGTGGCATGCACAGAAGTGCTCCGGCTCAACCTCCTTCCACTTGGGGCATGCATACTTGCATATCTCCATACACTCTGAACATCTGGTATGGAACTTACAGCCCTTAGGCGGATTAGCAGGACTCGGTATGCTACCCTTAAGTATAATCCTGTTCAGCTTAACATCAGGATCAGGTACGGGGATAGCCGAGAACAGTGCCTTTGTATACGGATTGAGAGGATTTGCAAATATCTTCTCAGTCGGTGCATACTCGACCATATTTCCAAGGTACATAACACCTACCGTGTCAGATATATGCTCAACTACTGACAGGTCATGCGATATGAAGAGATATGTCAGTCCGAAATCCTCCTGAAGCTGCTTAAGTAGGTTGATAATCTGTGCCTGTATCGAGACATCAAGCGCTGATACCGGCTCATCACAGACTACAAACTCAGGTGCGAGTGCGAGTGCTCTTGCTATACATATTCTCTGTCTCTGTCCACCTGAGAACTCGTGTGGATACCTGTCCTTGTAGTATGAGGGAAGTCCGCAGACATCCATAACCATACGTATATAGTCATCATACTCATCCTCTGTTACGATACCATGCTCCTTAACAGCCTCACCGATTATTTCACCGATAGGAAGTCTGGGAGACAGTGATGAATACGGATCCTGGAAAACTATCTGCATTCTGGGTCGTATGCGTCTCAGCTCCTCACGTGACAGAGCGAATACATCCTGACCGTCAAAGAGTACATCACCCGATGTCTTATCCTGGAGTCTCAGAATCGTTCTTCCGCAGGTCGACTTACCACAGCCCGACTCTCCTACAAGACCCATGGTCTGCTTCCTCTTGATGCTGAAGCTGACACCGTCAACAGCCTTTACATTTCCGACAACTCTCTTAAAGAAGCCTCCCTTTATTGGGAAGTACTTCACCAGATTCTTAACAACAAGTATATCTTCCAAGCTTGCTGTATTTATATTTTCATTTACATTATCCGGCATAATAAACCTCACAATGTTTAGTAATTATTCTATAAAATGTTACTTAGTATCCTGCCATGCAGGTATCACGTATTTTCGTGACTAAGCCTACAGCAGTGACTCAACATCCACTGACTTGGGAGTTTCAAGCACCTCGCCCTCATCATAGTAGCGATAGCATGATACGATATGTGTATCGCTTATCTTAACCTCTGCAGGGTAGAGCCCCTTACACTTTTCACACTGCATATCACATCTGTCTCTGAAGTAGCAGTAGTCCGGCATATTGACAGGATTCGGAACGCTTCCCGGTATATTATAGAGCTTGTCAACCTTCTTTCCGACTACGGGCTTTGACTTCATCAGTCCTATAGTATAGGGATGTGCCGGATGATGGAATATCTCATCTGCGGTACCCTTCTCTACAACTCTTCCTGCATACATAACTACAACATAGTCTGCCATACCGGCAACCACACCGAGGTCATGTGTAATCAGCATAATAGATGAGTTAAGCTTATCCTTAAGGTTCTGAAGCAGGTCCAGTATCTGTGCCTGAATCGTAACATCCAGAGCTGTCGTCGGCTCGTCAGCGATTATAAGTGTCGGCGAGCATGCAAGTGCTATAGCGATACATATACGCTGTCTCATACCACCGGAGAGCTCATGAGGATACATGTCATAGACACCCTCCTTATTGGCTATACCGACCATCTCGAGCATCTCAAGTGTTCTCGCCTTCACATCCTCATCCGACATATCGGGATTATGAAGCTTAGTTACCTCATCTACCTGATAGCCTATCTTAAATACAGGATTAAGCGATGTCATAGGCTCCTGGAATATCATCGATATTCTGTTGCCGCGGATTTTCTCCAGTATATCGTTCGGTGCATTTGCTATATCAAGTGCTGTACCGTCGTCATTATTAAATCTGATCTGACCTCCTACAACCTGTCCCGAAGGTCTTGCCAGAAGCTGCATCAGTGACAGACTTGTAACCGACTTGCCGCAGCCCGACTCTCCTACAACTCCGACAGTCGAGTGCTTGGGTATACTGAAGTTGATACCATCGACAGACTTAACCGTTCCGACATCCGTAAAGAAGTATGTACATACGTTATCGAACTCGACTACGTTGTTCTCATCCTTCATCTTAGTTGTATATAGCTCAGGATCCTTGTTGGCATTTGCCCTTTCCTTCTCAAGCTTTCTCATAACCTTACGGTTAAACTTGGAAATCCTTCTGGAATCCTTACCTGATATATAGGATGAATCCTTATTTTTCTTATCTAAAATACTCATATTAGGTACCCCTTATTTCTTAGACTTAGGATCATATGCATCTCTGAGTCCGTCACCGACGAAGTTAAATGCGATAACGGTAAGACATATAAGCAGTCCTACAGGTATCCATATAAATGCATAATGAGCCATAGCCGATGCTGAAGAAACAGAGTTAATAATCGTTCCCCATGTAGCAAGCGGATGCTTAACTCCGAGTCCAAGGAATGAAAGCGTAGACTCGGTCAGGATGACACTTCCTATTCCCATGGTAGCCGTAACTATAAGCTGCGGCATAACATTCGGGATAAGGTGCTTGAAGATACGCTTACGTACCTTGATACCGGTTGCCTCTGCAGCCACCATAAACTCCTGCTCACGAAGCGAAAGTATCTGACCACGCACAAGTCTTGCGACTCCGGCCCATCCCATGATACCGAGGGCTCCCATCATTATCATAAGTCTCGTATAGGTATCCATTCTCATGGCATCCATCATGGCACCGAGTATAATCATGATAGGCATCGAGGGCAGGCAGTAGAATATATCCACCAGTCTCATGATGAGGTTATCAACCCATCCGCCGTAGAAGCCTGCAAGACCACCCATGATTACTCCGAGAACTGTTTCCAGTATTACAACTACGAAGCCAACCATCAGCGATACTCGTCCACCGTACATGATACGTGCCATAACGTCGAAGCCGTCTCCGTCTGTTCCGAGAGGATGTGAAAGTGAGGGTGAAGCATATCTGTCTATGATGTAGTTAACCTGATTACACTTGATTACATACTCTCCCGTATCCTGCTGTGATATATCCATATCAGTCTCTGAATACATAACATTTCCGTCAGCGTCATAGAGTACTGAACCATCCTCGTCCTGAGCCGGGATATTATATGTGAGTACGCCGGTCTTTGCATCACTCTCATTCATTTCCTCGACCTTCTCGGCAAGCGCCTTCTTAAGGTCGTAATCAAGTGTATCCTCACCTGTATAACGTCTTACTACAAATGTGCTGAGCTCCGCAAACTCACTTCCGTCCGCTGCTGTGATAACGTAAGACTCACCTGACTCAGCTATACTGTACTCTATACCGTCAGCCTCGAAGCTACCGTATCCTGCAACTCCCATAAGTGCAGCAGCCTTAAACTCGTCACTGACACTGAGTCCGGTCTCGTAGGTGTCCATCGTGTATCTTGTATAAACCATAACAGGCGTGTAATCACCCACCTCGTAAATGTCATAGTTACCGTTACTGCCCACAAGCGAGTATGTCTTACCGTCAGCCTCAAAGCTGACACCTGTCTCAGCAGCCTTCTCAGCTGCACTCTTAAATGAAGTACCGACACTGCTGTCTATAATATTCAGTCCGTCTGCAGCTGCCATTATGGTATAGCTCTTACCTATAGCCTTCTCATAGGTATACTCGACTCCGCCAAGCTCGAAGCTTCCACTGTTTCCGGATATTCCGCTTGCTGCAGCCTTATCCAGACCATCCACTTCATCTGCGGTATATGTTATAGACTTACCGATAGAGTCATAGGTACCGACCACATAGCTTGAGTTTCCGAGAGTTGCAACCTTCTTCAGATTACCGACCGAAAATGTATATATATTGTCTGCTATCTTCTCAATCACATAGCCGTTAGTCTCTCCTACAACCGCAAGAATAGTCTCATCGTTTGCGACCATCGACTTGATGTTACTGTTCATCGAGTTAACAGCTACGTCCTCGAGCTCATAACCGTCCGCACCCTCCAGGTTATAGCCTGTATAGGTTGTATTCTCCTTTGCAAGTGCGTAGTTCACATACTGCTCCTCAAAGGTATAGAATATTTCCTTCTGACCGTATGAGTAAAATACCGGTCCGATAAATGAAAATATGAACAGCACTGCCAGAGTAACTGTACCGAACACGGCCAGTCTGTTTCTGATAAAGCGCTTAAATACCTTCCTGCCGGGTGAAAGCACCTTTACACGTGTTACATCATCAAGCGCCTTCTCCTTACTCTCCTCAGCTCCGGTGCCCTTCTTTTTTTCATTCTCTCTGTTTTTTAATTCTTCGTAGAGATTATATGTTGCCATCTGATTCCTCGCATTCTACTCGTTACTCGAGTCGTACTCTGGGGTCAACCACTGCATAGAGCAGATCTGATATAAGGTTACCGAGTAGAGTTAGTATTGATATAAAAGTAAGGTAGAACATGATAAACGGTATATCACCCTGAACCATCGAGTCATAGGATGCATATCCGATTCCTCTGATGGAGAAAAGTGTCTCCGTTATCAGTGCTCCGGAGAAAAGTCCCGGAAGACTGCCTCCCAGTGTTGTTACAAGCGGAATAAGTGTATTTCTGAATGCATGGCGGTTGATGACCTGCTTTTCCGGAACACCCTTGGCTCTCGCAGTTCTGACGTAGTCAGCATTCAGGACCTCAAGCATGTTAGTTCTGGTGTAACGCATCAGACCTCCGATGCTTATGATAACTATAGTAACGGACGGAAGCACGAAGTGCTTTGCAACGTCCAGTATTTGTCCGGTTCGTGAAAGTGTACCATAGTATCTTCCCTGCATTCCGGACAGATCAAACCATCCGAGCTTAACCGAGAAGACGTACTTAAGAACGGTCGCCACGAAGAACGTTGGCATAGATATACATATCATAGATACGACCGTTGTGAAATAATCTATAAAGCTGTACTGATTCTTAGCCGCCGTGATACCAAGTGGTATGGCGATTATGATTTCGAATATAAAGGAAACAAGTCCAAGGATGAATGAGTACCATACTGTGTTATGGAACTCCTCTGTAACGGGCAGTGTCCACGCCCAGCTTTCACCCCAGTCTCCCTTCAGTGCACTCTTGCACCAGGTAAGATATCCCTGAACGACACCCTTATCCATACCGTACTGTGCATTCAGGTCTGCGAGCCACTCTGTGTAGCTCTTTGTTGCTCCGGGTCTCGAAGCAAGCTCTCTTGCTTTTTGTTCGACATACGATGTCGGCATGTTATACATCAGAACATATACTATGAACATAACGAAAAACAGTATGATCACGCTGTATAGTATTCTTCTGAGACTGTATTTCAGCATATTGCCATCCTCTTACTCTTAGTGGTACTTTGGTAATTCACAGAAAGATGCACAGAAAAGGCCGAAGCCTCTTCCGTGCTTTCTGTACTATAAAACATTTAATCTCTGCATAACCGGCGTCCGTTAGACGCCGAACCTCATGCAAATCTTTTTACTTACTGAACCTCGAGAGTCTCAACCTGAGCTGACCAACCCCAGTAAGGAGTCATATCAGGTGTAACTGTGTCAACATTGATTCTCTCTGTAGAAACTGTTGTGCAGTCCTTTCTCTGATAGATAGGAAGCTCGCAGCCCCAGTCCATGATGATTTCCATAGCTTCCTTGTATACAGACTTACGATACTCTGTATCAGCACTGCTTCTACCCTCTACGATGAGAGCATCGAGCTCCTCATCATCCACTGCGTAGTGGTTAGAGTTTGTTCCGTTTCCGTGAGCGTTCTCACTATGATATACCTGAGTCATATCAGGATCAACGCTTGCCTGCCATGCAGCAGCCCAAAGCTCTGCAGTATTTCCCTCGAGTGCATTGTTCCACTCTGATGTTCCTACGTCGCTGATGATAAGGTTCATACCGATTGATGCAAGTGCCTCTGAAGCAGCCTCACCGATTCCGTATGCGGGGTGATCACCCTCGCCCTGTCCGGGAATCATGAACTCAAACTCCCAACCATCTGTAAATGTTCCTGAAGCCTCATCATATGTATAACCTGCAGCCTGGAAGTATCCGATAGCTGCCTGAAGAGCTGCAGCATACTTATCTTCCTCTGTCATAGAATCATCATATATTGAATTTCCGTCAACATCTGTTGAGTAAGCTATCTGATATCCCTCATCAGCAGGCTTGGGAGCTGCCCATGAAGTATTTGAAATAGGATACTGTATAACGGATGCACGGTCTCCGTAGTAGGAGTTAATAACTGTATCACGATATACAGCAAGTACAGTCATGATACCCTTACGAAGGTTCTTTGAAGCATCTGATCCGGGATCACCGTCAACATTTACAAGGTCAGCGTTGATTCCGATATATCCGTATCCACGGTAGTCAACAAGATATGTTGTGATTGTATCACCAACGATCTCGCCGTTTGAGTTAGCATCCTGAATTGCATTCAGTGTATCATCTGATATTGAAGGAACAGCGATATCATATGTTCCTGTTACGATACCGGGAACATAGTCTGCATCAGTACCCTCCTGAAGAAGAAGAGTCTTAATCTCAGGCTCACCCTTGAAGTAGCTTGCATTAGCCGTAAGGGTTACGACACCATTTGAGTATCCCTCGAATACGTAAGGACCGCAGCCCATGGGCTCTGTTGTCTTAGACTTAACGATTGACAGATCACCCTTTGTGAATCCGAAGCTGTTGTTCTCATAGTCATAGAGTGACTCATCACCATAGTAGTGAAGAGGTGCAACTATAAGCTGCATGCTGTAGATAGCTGTGGCATCATACTGTGTCATATGGATGCTCATGGTGTAGTCACCTGTACGCTCGATACCTGCGATATTTGCAGCGCCGTCTCCGACTGCAACACCTGTCTCAAAGGTTGTCAGGTCATCACCGAGATTTGCAGCAATAAGCTCTGCAAGAGATGATCCTGCTGTCTCACCTTCCATATCCGTAACTGAGTACTCATATGCTTCGCAGATAGCCTTGAAGAAGTCTGCTGCTGTAGCATCCTCTGCAAGTCCCTCAAATCCCCAGAGAGCTGCTGATGTTGATACATCAGTTGCACCGTAGTCAGCGTAGTTAGCTATACAGTAGTCTACGATTTCCTGAGCAAAGGTCTCACCTGCTGTGTTAAATGCTGTCCAGTACTCATCGTACTGCTCCTGAGTATAATACTCATTTTCTGTATATCCGGCATCTCCTGCATCAAGTATAAGGCTTGCCATGGTCTGCATTCCGTTTCTGTAGTCCTCCATTCCTTCGATAGGAAGTGCATAGAGTGTTGATGATCCGTCATATGTAGGATCGCACTGTACGTAGATACCGAAGATAACATCATCTATGTCAGCGGGCGTACCGTCAGAGAATACGATGTCATCTCTCATTGTCAGGTTATAGTCAACTGTTCCGTCGTCGTTCTGAACAACCTCGACATCACCCATACCATTATAGGTGTAGTCTGTACCGTTGTAGTTAACCGTCTCACCCTCGATACCGTTCTCGATTATAGCTCCGCCTCTGTCGGATGCGAGAAGATATCCTGTTGTCATCTCTACAACCTCGCCGTCATAGGCTGTTGTGTAGAAGAAGGGACTGAACTTCTGACCAAATGTAGATGTTGCATAAACAGCGATTGAATCGTCTGATGATGCATCATCTGAAGTTTCTGACGATGTCTCCTCAGAAGCGCTGCCCTCTGATGCAGTAGCCTCCTCCTCGGTTGTGGTTTCCTCTGTAGATTCAACTGCTGCATCGTCTGTAGTAGTCTCAGCGGTGCTGTCTGTCTCAGTTCCGCCGCATGCTGCGAGCGAGAGAGCCATGGCAGATGAAAGAACAACTGCAAGTACCCTGTTTCTTTTCCTCATACTTTTTTCCTCCCAAAAAAGATTTTCTATCTATCATATCGCACCGAAACGCCCGAATCGATGCGTCATGAACTTAAATAATCCCGTTATGCCTTCTCAGCGGTTACACACTTCCGCTGTTTAAAGACGTATAAGGAGCAAAGTGTTTCTATCAGAGCAAATATCGTAAATACAATGTCTCCCGATATATGCTCACCTGAGCCATCCGTAAGACCTATGATACATACAAAGATTCCTATCAGAGATGATACTGCAAATATCACCCAGAACACTCCGGTTTGCGGAAATCTCATATTAAGCCTGTCCGCTATACGATGCTCCATGGGTTCCTTTGCCATAAGCGTCGTTACTATAACATCAAGCAGCATCACTATCGGCACCGCGGTAAATGCAAACGGAAGCGATATATACAGCTTTCTCATAAAGTCTGACGACGGTATGAGAGCTGCTACGAAGCATACAGCCCCGATGATACATGCAATCAGAGCTCTCTTAAGATACCTCTTTGCCTCGTCACTGCCCAGCGTATATCTGTACGGAGCTCCAGTATACACATATCCCGTTCTGATTTTACCCTTGGCGTCTACATATTCCTCAAGCTTATAATCCGAGACATATCTGTTTACAGCCATCTATACTCCTATACTTACCCGGAGTGCATATCATATATATACAACTCTATATGCATATTCCGGACAGATAAAAAAATAAAGACGTCCCGTAAGTCACCGACTACAAAACGCCTTCGTTTCATCACCCTCGTTAGATAATTATATTGAAAATCGTTAATGCGTCAAGTTTTTTTTCGTCAAGATGTAATTATAACTTCATTTCCTATAATATCAAGAAAAAATTTGCGGCACGAACAAAATTTTCCTCATTTTAGGATTTTTGTCCGTGCCACATATCACATTTAACGTTACCTGACGTAAAATATTATGCAATTGCATCATAAATATTCAATTATTATTCAATCTGTCTTCAGTCTTCGATATGCAAGGACTACTTAGCAAGAACAGCTGCTGCTTCTCTCGCTATGGCAAGTTCCTCGTTTGTGGGTATAACATATACAGGAATCTTCGATGCCTCAGTTGAGATCTTTGCCTCAACTCCGTGAGTCGCATCATTTACAGCATCATCTATCTCCACACCCATAAATCCGAGGCTGTCACATACAGTCTTTCTGACAGTTGCATCGTTCTCGCCGATACCTGCCGTAAATACAAGTCCGTCCAGACCATTCATAGCAGCGATATAGCTTCCTATAATCTTAACTGCGCTATAGCAGAATACGTCATATGCAAGGATTGATCTTGCATCTCCCTCTGCAACACCGGCATCAACATCACGTATATCACTTGTCCTGCCTGAGAGTCCCTCGAGACCGGACTTCTTGTTAAGTATAGTCAGCACCTCATCAGCACTGAGCTTCTCCTTATCAGCTATGAACTGAACGATAGCGGGGTCCAGGCTTCCCGATCTCGTTCCCATAACCATACCCTCAAGAGGTGTAAGACCCATGGATGTATCCACCGACTTACCATCCTTAACGGCCGTTATACTTGCACCACCGCCCATATGGCATACGATAAGCTTCGACGGCTTATCCTTCAGTCCCATAATCTCGAGTGCGCGATTCGATACGAAGCTGTGGCTTGTGCCATGGAAGCCGTAGCGTCTGATCTTATACTTCTCATAGTACTCATAGGGTATAGCATATGTATATGCCACAGCAGGCATAGTCTGATGGAATGCCGTGTCAAAGGTTACGCACTGAGGTACCTCAGGCATAAGTGCCGCACACGCCTTGATACCGAGCAGATTTGCGGGATTATGAAGAGGCGCCAGGTCTGAGCAGGCATTTATCTTCTCTATTACATCATCATCTACAACCACGGTTGAGTTGAAGTACTCACCACCGTGTACAACTCTGTGTCCTACTGCATCTATCTCGCTGAGGCTCTCGATAGCTCCGTCCTCCGGGCTGAGCAGTATATCTATAACCTGCTTCAGAGCTACACCGTGATCCGGCATATCAACTGACACTTCCTTCTTCTCGCCCGTCTTCGAGCTGTTGTACTTAACCTTACCGCCCTCGATTCCTATACGCTCGCAAAGTCCCTTTGCAAGTACAGCCTCGCTCTCTGAGTCGATAAGCTGATACTTAAGCGATGTGGAGCCTGCATTTACTACAAGTACCTTCATTCCTTTACTACCTCCGTCTTTATTATCTTTAACATATATTTTGTCATACAGTTCTCTGACCTCATCCCTGAGACTGTCAACCGTCCCGTCATTTCTGATTACGAAGTCAGAGCTCTTTATATAATACTCCTCGGGCGGCTGATTTACAATAAACTCATACGCCTTTTCTCTCTTATATCCCCGTCCGTCTATAAGCCTTCGTACTCTCACCTCTTCATCCGCAGCCACCGTAACCATTCTGTCACAGATACTGCAGTATCCGTCCTGTATAAGAAGCGCAGCCTCTATTATATAGCAGGTATACCTATCTCTCTTATCCTCGATATCCCTCTTTATATAGTCCTTAACTGCAGGATGAACTATAGAGTTAAGCTGCTCGAGTCTTGCCTTATCATTTAGCACTACACCGGCAAAGACACGGCTGTCTATCTCACCATCCTCACCGAGTATCTCTCTCCCAAAGGTGCCGACTATTCTGTCATATACCTCCGTACCGCTATGCATCAGCTCCTTCGCAAGCTTATCCGCTTCTATGATAAATGCGTTCTTAAACATCTCAGACATGATGCTAAGCACAGTAGACTTACCGGTACCTATGCCGCCTGTTACACCTATCACTATATAGCCCTTGGCCGCCGAGTTATCCGTTTCGGATTCAATCTCTCCATCCATATTTGCATCCGAGACGGAATCCTGTCCCGTTCTCTCACGTATTATCCGTTCATGGTCTATCTTCTCGGCAAATTTCTTCCCGAGTCTTCCCTTATTACTTGGCATCATACAGTGTACCTCCCGTATGTATATCTACCAGCAGCTTCACACTAAGCTGCATAGCCCCCTCCATATTCTCACGCAGTAACTCCTTTACCTCATCCACCTCGTCCTTTGCCGCCTCTATCAGCAGCTCATCATGTATCTGAAGTATGAGTCTTGACCTGAGTCCTCTCTCCCTCAGTGCACTGCTTACACGTATCATAGCAAGCTTTATGATGTCTGCTGCGGTACCCTGTATGGGAGAGTTCATAGCAACTCTTTCACCGAACTGTCTTGTCATATATACGCTCGAGTTAATCTCAGGTATAGGCCTGATTCTGCCCATAAGAGTCTTGACAGCTCCCAGTTCCTTTGCCTCAGCGACCTTCTCATCCAGATATCTCTTAACTCCGGGATATGTCTCGAAGTACTTATCTATATAGCTCTGTGCATCTTTCCTGGATATACTGAGATCCTCTCCCAGTCCAAATGAACTGATACCGTATATTATACCGAAGTTTACAGCCTTGGCACTACGTCTCAGCTCCGGTGTTACTTCATCCAGCGGTACGTTGAACACCTGTGATGCCGTGATTGCATGGATGTCCTTACCTTCATTAAATGCTTCTATCAGACTTGCATCTCCCGACACCGAAGCCATAACTCTCAGCTCTATCTGAGAATAGTCCGCATCTACAAAGGTATATCCCTTCTCAGGTATAAACACCTTACGTATCTCACGTCCGAGTGCAGACCTGGTCGGTATATTCTGCAGATTCGGCTCTGTACTGCTTATACGTCCGGTCGCGGTAACCACCTGATTAAATGTACTGTGAATCCTTCCGTCAGAACCAATCGTCGGAAGCAGTCCATCAACATAAGTAGATATAAGCTTTGAGAGCTGTCTATACTCAAGTATCAACGGAATGATCGGGCTGTCGTCCCGAAGCTTCATCAGCACATCTGCAGCCGTTGAGTAGCCGGACTTCGTCTTCTTCGGCGCCCTCAGTCCCATTTCCTCGAAGAGCACGACTCCCAACTGCTTCGGAGAGTTAATCTTAAACTCATGTCCCGCCAGCTCATATATCTGCTTCGTCAGCTGCTCCACACGAACACGTATATTCTCTCCGTACTGTTCGAGATCATCAGCAGATGCCCTGATACCAAGCCTCTCCATATCTCTCAGCACAAATGTAAGCGGATGCTCCAGACTCTCATACAGCTCCCACTCTCCGAGAGCCTTAAGTCTCTCTGTAACCGGCTTATATGCAGCATATGCTACATATGCCTTGTAGCCTATAAGCCTTATAAAGCTCTCATCATAAAACGAGAACACGGTAGCTTCTGTCTTATAGAGATTCTTCTCCTCATCGAGAAGATTTCCAAAGTACCGAAGGGCGATGCTGTTATAGGTGTACTCCTTATCAAGCGGACTTATCAGATACTCTGCAACCGATATGTCAAATATATTCATATCGGCCGTAAGCCCGAGAGTATCTATATGTTCCTTAACACTCATCATTACGAGCGGATACCTAAGCAGACGTCTGAAGGCTTCCATATCTGCATCACTTGTAAATACACACTTATCCGCGTACGCTGCAGCAAAGCCTCCATACTCCTTACACTCTCCGCCCAGCTCAACCGGCCATATTCCTATATACTCAGGAGAAGTCTTCTCGATATCCTCCAGAATATCTCCGACCGTCATACTAACCGGAGTCGGTATTTCAATCTCTCCCAGTGGCTTCTGAATGATATATTTCCCTGATATATCAGCTATATCACTCACAACTGACCTATCATAGCCGCTACCCATCTTAGACGAACCGCTCGCAGCACCGCTGAATATACCTTCGTCTCCGGACATCCTGTCAGCAGCTCCCGGTGCACTTTCCGGCGTTCCTGCTGTGTTATCCTCGGTACTGAACTTGTGCCTCTGCGTCACACTCTTCAGGTTCAGTCTGAGCAGCATACTTCTCACTGTTCCGGAGTATATATTGTCTCTCTCTACTGCAGCATTCTCTATCGATACATCCACCTCACAGTCACACTTTATGGTTGCAAGGTTTCTTGAGAATAGAGCTATATCTCGACTATCGGCAAGCTTCCTCTGTGTGCCGGCCGGCTTCACATTATCTATATCCTCATATATAGCCTCTATACTATGATACTGTGATATCAGCTTCGACGCCGTCTTCTCACCTATTCCGCGTACACCGGGGATATTATCGGAGGTATCTCCCATAAGTCCCTTCATCTCTATAAACTCCTTCGGTGTTACGCCATAGGTTTCCTGCACATCTCTATCGTAGTAGGTTTCTGTTACGGTCCTGCCCTCCTTCATCTTCGGAAGTTTGATATGTACCGTATTTGTCGCAAGCTGCAGGAGGTCTCTGTCTCCTGAGAGTATCACCACATCATATCCTGCCTTCTCACCAAGCACGCTGTAGGTTCCGATTATATCATCTGCCTCTATTCCGCTTATCTCACACGTTGTTATCCCCATCGTATGCAGGATATCCTTAATCAGTGGGAACTGCTCTCTCAGTTCGTCATCCATTCCGTGACGCGTGCCCTTATACTCAGCATACAGCTTATGTCTGAAGGTAGGCTCATGCCTGTCAAATGCAACAACTATACTCCCCGGCTTTTCCTCATCATACAGCTTCAGAAATATATTAAGAAAGCCCAGGACAGCATTTGTATGTGTGCCGTCCGGAGCCGTAAGATTTGGCGGTAGTGCGTAGTAGCCTCTGTTCATGATACTATTTCCGTCTATCAGCAGCAGCTTCTTCATCTGCCATATCCTCCTCTATCTCTCCGTATCTGAATCATCGTCTGTATTCTCCAAATCCGAACCTTCTACGGAATCTTCTGCGGCATCCTCCTCCGGACTCTCATAGTCCTCATTCAGCAGCCCCTCGCCTATCACAGAGAGTGCCAGATAGTCTCCCTTCATAGCATAGTATGAGTTGACTCTATCATAAAATGTTATCTCTTCTCTATTCTTGCTTAGCAGCAGCACACTTGCCTCCACGGAGTCTGTCTCCGGCAGATACAGATACTCTCCCAGCGTGTCATACACATAGTGCTCTCCCTGATTTATAAGCTTGGTACGCTGCTCGAAGTTATATACCCTGTTTATACAGCCTGTGTAGAATATAACGCCTGCCGTAACTATGCCTATCATCACTGCCGAGAACAGCGACATCTTAGCTGTATGCTTGCCTCTCAGCTTATGTGATGTGGCGGTGAGCTTATCCTCAAGCTCCTTACTGAAATCACGCGATATAGGCTCATTATTATCAAGCTGCTTCATGCCGGTCAGTATAGTGTAGTAGAACTCCAGCTCATCATGACACTTCGGACAGTTTCTGACATGCATGATAAACTCTCCCTGCTTTGCAGCGGGGAGAGTATCCTCTATAAACGGAACTATATACGATTGTGCCTCTATATGATTCATGTCAGTGTATCATCCTGTATAATCGACCGGAGATTACTCCATCCCCCGCGCATGTTAACTAATCAGATTATCTATCCAGTCGGCTCATTTGCTGTATATGCCTCGAGCATGCTTTCGTTCATAGTAGGTGCCATGAGTATCTTACCCGTGCCTCTGAAGACATTTACGAAGCCCTCACCCGATAGTCCCGAGCCTATAAGAGACTTGTTAGACTTCTCTACAGTAAACTTAAGCGTTGACGACCATGCTATAGCCATATTTCCGTCTATCTTAACCACATCGTCCTGAAGTATGAACTCGAAGAGCTCCTCTCTCGGTACCGGTGACTCCAACACACAGAAGCCCGGTCCCGACAGCGTCAGGTTAAAGAGTCCCTCGTTACCGAATACTGCCGATGACAGATTCTGACGTCTTGCTATACTGTGCTTTACGCCTACATCTGACGCAAGGAACAGTCCATCATCCAGGACAACCCCCTGTCCCCATGAGCCTACATCCTCTATCAGCAGATGCTTGTAGGTCGGCTCAAGCATCATGAAGCCCTGTCCGTGATACACAGGCTTTACAGCCGTTTCTCCGGTCACTGCGCCCTTGACGGCCTTACCGAGAAATCCCGTCACGCCGCCGATATCTGTGTCCATCGTAACATTTCCGGCAGTCCACTGCATCGCGCCCGCCTGTACACGAACAGCCGTGCCGTTTAGCTGCACAAGTGCCTGACGGCGTCTTACACCCATCTGGTCCATGAAGTACTGCTTCGTGGCATCATACGGTGTCACCGACAGATCCCTCTTATGCTCATAGATGAAGTACTGTCCTGCATTTGCAATACAGACCATGTTTGCATTGTTAAATACATTATTAAGCTGAACCATAACCACACCCCCTCCTGTTAAAAAAGGGGCATACCGTAAATGTATGCCCCGGCTTTAGTTGTTATACCGACTCTATATCACAGCTTAGTTGTTGATAAGCTTATCCTCATCTGACCAGCTGTAAAGTGAACGAATCTGCTCACCGATCTTCTCAGCAGGATGCTCTGAAGCCTTCTTACGAAGTGCCTTGAAGTGAGCCTGTCCGCCTGCTGATGACATATCAAGCAGGAAGTCCTTTGCAAATGTTCCGTCCTGGATATCTGCAAGTACCTTCTTCATAGCCTTCTTTGTATCCTCTGTTATAATCTTGGGTCCTGTGATGTAATCACCATACTCAGCTGTATTTGAGATAGAGTATCTCATACCTGAGAAACCACTCTGATATATAAGGTCAACAATAAGCTTCATCTCATGGATGCACTCGAAGTATGCATTTCTGGGATCATAGCCTGCCTCTGTAAGTGTCTCAAAGCCTGCCTGCATAAGTGCGCAAACACCGCCGCAAAGTACAGCCTGCTCACCGAAGAGGTCTGTCTCTGTCTCGATTCTGAAGGTTGTCTCAAGAAGTCCTGCTCTTGCACCGCCGATACCTGCACCATAAGCAAGTGCAAGATCCTGTGCATGACCTGTAGCATCCTGATATACAGCTATAAGACAAGGTGTACCCTTACCTGCCTGATACTCTGAACGAACTGTATGTCCGGGAGCCTTGGGAGCTATCATAGTAACATCCACATCCTTGGGAGGGATAATCTGGTTGAAATGTATATTGAAGCCGTGTGCAAACATGAGCATATTTCCGGGCTCAAGATTGGGTTCGATATCCTTCTTGTACATAGCGGCCTGCTTCTCATCATTGATAAGAATCATGATTATATCAGCCTTCTTAGCTGCCTCTGCTGTTGTATAAACCTCAAAGCCCTGCTCCTCAGCTCTTGCCCATGACTTGCTGCCCTCATACAGACCGATGATAACATGGCAGCCAGAATCCTTAAGGTTAAGTGCGTGTGCATGTCCCTGGCTTCCGTATCCTACTATAGCGATGGTCTTTCCCTCAAGTAGTGATACGTTACAATCCTGCTCATAGAAAATCTTTAAATCTGACATCTTTATGCCTCCTTACATATTTATATATACTAAAAATTTATATACGTAAATTTTGTATATCTTATGATGTGACCGGATAACCGGTCATATACCACAGCACTGCTGCTTTTCTTACTTATCACCTCTTGCAAGTCCTGTGAGTCCGGTTCTTACCAGCTCGATAATCTCGAAGCCATCCAGCAGGTTGATGAATGCTTCTATCTTGTTCGAGTTACCTGTAATCTCGATCATGATAGAATCGGGTGAAACATCAACTATATTTGCACGGTATACATTTGCAACAGATATAATCTGCTGTCTCTGCTCCATGTTGGTTCTGACCTTCACAAGCACCAGCTCACGACATACGGATGAACCGTCATAGAGCTCTGTCACACGAACAACATCCTCAAGCTTGTTAAGCTGATTCTTAATCTGAGTTATTATCTTATCGTCACCGCTTACGGCAACTGTCATTCTCGAATACTTGGGATCCTCGGTCACTCCGACCGTCAGACTGTCTATATTATAGCCTCTGCGGCTGAACATACCGGCCACTCGACTCAGTACACCGGATGAATTTTCAACTAAAAGTGAAAGAACCTTAGTTTTCATGCTACACACTCCTTATTTGCAAATCACATTTAATTTTATCACAACAGGGTTTCTTGTCAATCTCAAATGCTCACTCACAGCTGTCTGTAATGTGCTGACTCACAGTTCGACTCACCTCGGAATATTCTGTGCTTACCGCTTTACACCTCTTCAGTATCCTCTATGAGCCTTCCGCTGAGTGCCGCCTCACATGCCAGCTCGTCGCATCTCTCATTTCCCGGATTACCTGCATGTCCCTTCACCCAGACAAATGTCACCCTATGCCTCGACACAAGCTCTGACAGCTTAACCCACAGATCCTTGTTCTTCACAGGCTTACCGGCTGCAGTCTTCCAGCCCTTGGCTATCCAGCTTCTGAGCCAGCCTTCGTTAAACGCTTTACATACATACTGAGAGTCAGTATAGACTGTCACATTGCAGCTCTTGGTAAGTGCAGCAAGTCCGACTATCACGCCTCTCAGCTCCATCCTGTTATTGGTCGTCTTAACATATCCCTGTGAGAATTCTCTTACATGCAGAGTTCCATCAGGTGCCGTATATTCTATTCTTGTTCCGTAGCCTCCCGGTCCTTCGGGATTTCCCTTTGCGGCACCATCAGAGTATATGATTACATCCATTTCTCTTCACCTCTTAATCTATACTGCGCAGCACCTCAAGTATAAGTGAACTGAAGTCCTCTGACACACGGTCTGCGACCTCCTTTACCTCTTCGTGACTGAGCGGCTTATCGGTTATTCCTGCTGCCATATTCGTGATACATGACACACCCATAACATTTATACCGATTGCACTTGCATATGCAGCCTCAACCGCCGTACTCATACCCACAGCATCGGCTCCGAGTGTCCTGAACATCTGCACCTCCGCGGGTGTTTCGTACTGAGGTCCCACGGTCTGCAGATACACTCCGTTCCTGAGTGTGACTCCGACTCTGTCTGCTGCCCCACGTGCCTTGTCTATAAGGCTCCTACTATAAACTGCACTCATATCCGGAAACATGGTTCCCTTGTATAGCCTACTGCCCTTAAGGAAGGGACCTGCAAAGCTTGTTATGTGATCCTCTATCAGCATCAGATCTCCCGGCTCAAGGTCTGTGTTTATACCACCTGCAGCGTTTGTGACGATGAGGTTTTCTATACCATAGGTGCGATGCATATAGTCTATCGGATACAGTATCTCATCGTAGGTATATCCCTCATAGAGATGAATCCTCCCCTTCATGAGAAGCACTTTACTACCCTCATAGCCATCTTCGTCGACATTATCACAGATACGGATTCTTCCCTCGATAAGAGTATTTGCATGTCCGTCTACGCGTGATATAGGGAAACCCTCTATCTCGCTGTACGGTGTACTCCTTATAACCTCCAGCTTATCGGCGAAGTTACCGAGTCCGGAGCCAAGTATAACCGCTGTCTTTATAGCCATGCTTCGTCACCCCCATGATACAATGAACCAAACCTTAATCAAATATATAAACCCGTTGCATGTTTACATAACATATTCATTCAAACTTTATAATTACCGCTTCCGGTATATTGTTTATCTTGATTTTCAGCGAATGTTGTCCTATGCCGTTTGTCACGATCAGTGTACTGTCATCCTCTGTATATTTACCGTATGAGTATCTCGGAAACAGTGACAGCCTGGGAGACACAAGTGCTCCGAGCAGTCTTGTCCTTATAAGTCCTCCGTGTATATGACCGGATAGCACCAGATTGGCGTTCCACTCCTTATAGGCTCCGAAGTTCTCCGGATCGTGTGCCAGAAGTATTACATACTCTTTGTCCTGCTTCTTACCTATCAGAGACTCCATCACGTCCACGGTCATCTCGGGGCGTCTCAGTCTCTTATAGTACTCAGACGGGATATCAAGTCCGCACAGCACACCGCCGCTGCTGTCATAACCATTCAGATATACAGATTTATTATTTACGATATGAACTCTATCAGACAGCCCCTTCGAGAACTCCTCCATAACCTCCTTAGAGTTATACAGATTATCCTCACACTTTCTCTCATGATTACCATAGCAGTAAAAGAGCTCATGCCTCTTAGACAGAGTATTCATCAGCTCGAGTGCAGGTGATACGTCCTCACCCTCTCTGCCGTTTATCATATCTCCGCCTATCAGTATATAGTCAGGCTTTTCCTTCTCTATCACCTCTGTGATTTTCCTGTTGTTCCTGCCGCCTACTGCCTCGTGATAGTCAGACACAAAGCAGAGAGTCTTATCTCTCAGACTCTCCGGAACATTCTTATCCTTCACCTTATATGTAGTTATCTGAAAGCTTCTCAGCTCGTTATAGCTTTCTATAAATATATAGACAGCTATAAGTATGAGAATTATCAGTAAAACCGCAAGCATTTTCATATAACAGTACTCCTGTCCGAACCACTATAGTCACCGGTACTACTTAGGTCGTAACCTCCTCGACTTCCTCCTCAGCCTGCTTCTTAAAGTCTGCTATCTTATCGGCAGATATAACAGGCAGCTCATCCATCGATGATATACCGAAGCTTCTCAGGAAGTCATCCGTCGTACCGAACAGTATCGGGTGTCCGGGCGCATCAAGTCGTCCAACCTCACATATCAGCTTGTAGTCCACCAGCTTATTAACCGCGTGGTTGCTGGACACACCTCTTATCTTCTCTATCTCTGCTCTCGTAACAGGCTGCTTATATGCAACTATCGAGAGTGTCTCCAGAAGTACATCCGTAAGGGAGTGCTTCTTCGGTACATTTATAAGCTTTATCAGTACATCGTAGAACTGTCCCTTCGTACAGAGCTGCAGCTTCGTGTCCAGTCTCACAAGCCTTATACCGCGAGCAGCACCGTTATAGTCCTCCATCAGACTCTCTACGGCAGCCTTAAACTCCTTATCACTTACTTCCTCTCCCAGTGCTGTCCTCAGGTCCTTCTCCTCGACTGCTTCACCTACAGCAAAGAGCATAGCCTCTATCGCAGCCTTGACCTTATCCTGAGTATTCTCATCTGATTTCTTATCTGTCATCTCTATAGTTTCTAAATTATCAGCCATATTAATCTCAACCTGTATCCCATTCTATATTACGGTTTACTTTACAACCGGCATCAGCTACTCCAGTGAGTCTATGATTATGTCAGCAAACATACCATCCTGTCTTACAGTCAGCACACCCGTCTTCATAAGCTCGAGTATCGCCAGAAATGTCATGATCATATTTATCTTATCGTGTCTCTTGCTAAGCAGTGTCTTGAAGTTTATGCTTCTGAGTCCCTTAACCTCGTCTCTTATTTCAACCATTCTGTCCTCGAGACGTATCTCATCACGCGTTATGGTTCCGAACTTGCTTCTCACGGGATCCACTCTGTCCGACTCGCGTCTCAGCAGTGTCTGGAAGATTTCATTTAACATCTGGAGAGTTGTGTCACCGACTACCTCTGCCGGATCAACCTCCTCCTTGAAGCTGCTGACCTCCTTAGGTATAGACTCACCCTTATAGAAGGCACCCTTTGCATCGAGCTCCATATCCTTTAGTTCCAGCGCAGCGTACTTATACATCTTGTACTCGAGGAGGCTCTTTACCAGCTCAGCTCTGGGATCCTCTTCGTCCTCCTCATCAGTCTCCTCCTCCTTGGGAAGCAGCATCTTTGCCTTAATTGATATCAGCGTTGCCGCCATAACGAGGAAGTCGCTCATGACATCTATATCCTCCTCGTCCATCTGCTGGATGAACTCGAGGTACTGCCTTGTAATCTCAACTATGGGTATATCGAAGATATTGAACTTATTTTTCTCTATCAACTGAAGCAGCAGATCAAGCGGGCCTTCGTAGCTTTCAAGTACTATTTCCGGTTTATTCGTCTTCCCAGCCAACGCTCAGTACCTCGCTCTTCTTATCTCTTGTTAGTAAGTCATGCAGGGCATCACTTGCGGGATAGTCCTCAAATAGTATCCTATTAACCGCCTCAACTATGGGCATATCCACATAGTACTTCTTCGCAAGGCTAAGCGCCGCCTTTGCACTGTACACGCCCTCAACTACCATCTTGACCTCATCCATGGCCTCCTGGTACTTCATACCCTGACCTATAAGGTATCCGGCTCGTCTGTTACGACTGTGCATGGACGAGCAGGTAACTATCAGGTCACCTATACCCGTAAGCCCTGAGAAGGTTTCCGGCATACCGCCCATCTGCACACCCAGCGCAGTTATCTCTACTATACCTCTGGTGATAAGTGCAGCCTTTGTATTATCACCGCAGCCGAGTCCGTCTGCCATACCTGCAGCAAGAGCGATGACATTTTTTAGGGCTGCTCCTATCTCTATGCCGCATACATCCGATGATGTATATACTCTGAAGAAATCGTTCATAAATGTATCTTGAACCGTCTCGGCTACGCTCCTGTATCTGGAGCCTGCAACAACCGTTGTCGGCATGCTCTTGCCGACCTCCTCCGCATGGCTGGGTCCGGAAAGTACGGCAACCTTTGCCTGAGGTACTGTCTCCTCTATAATCTCGGACAGCCTCATAAGGGTACTCTCCTCGATACCCTTTGACACGCTGACCACGATTTCATCTCTGTATATATAGGGTGCTGCAGTCTCGATAGTGCTGCGGACATAAGGTGACGGAACCGCCACAACAACCATATCCTTAAGCTTCATAGCCTCCTCAAGGTCAGTTGTGAAGTGTATTGTACCCGGAAGTATAACTCCGGGAAGCTTGGTCTTATGCTCGCAGGACGTTCTGAGCATATTTATCTCTGATGCGTCCACCGACCACACACTCACCTCATGATTATTTATAGACAGCAGTCTTGCCAGAGCTGTGCCCCAGCTGCCTGCACCAAGTATACATATCTTCATATGACATACCTCCTATATCCATTTTATCGTTCACACTTAGATACAACTATGCCTCATCACTCTTTTCACCGGACTTCTTAAATGACAGCTTGTTCTCATCATGGTGAAGCAGTCTTACTATATTCGCCTTATGCTTATATATAGCTATCGCAGCTATAACAACCGTAATAATTATGGACTCTACACACGCACTCCTTGACGCTTCAGCAGACATATCAAAGCAGAGCCTGCCACCCAGTGAAAATATGGCAAAAAGTAATACAAACTCTATCATAAGAAGTATCGATCCGAGTGATACATACCGGCTGATGGCGACAGTTATAACAAACAGTACCAGAAGTATCAGTATGATATACGGATTAAGTATACTCATGATAACTCCTGCTGTTGTAGCTATACCCTTACCACCCTTAAATCCGAGATAGAACGGGAACACATGTCCGAGTATGGCACCGAGACCTATATAGAGCATCGGCATCAGATATGAGTCCGGATACATGCCATCCATAATCAGTCTGCCAACATAGCACGGTATAAATGATTTGCAGAAATCTCCGAGCAGCACCACAACCCCTGCCTTGGGTCCGAGTACTCTCAGGGCATTCGTGGCACCTGAGTTTCCGCTTCCGTACTGCCTTATATCCACGCCGCGAAGCTTACCGTATATTATGCCTGTCTCTATAAGTCCGAAGGCATAGCCTATCACGAGGCATATAATCCTGACTACTATACTCACTTGTCTGCTTTCCTTTCTCTTATCAGTATCCTAATCGGAGTACCCCTGAAGCCGAAGGTCTCCCTCAGCCTGTTCTCGATATATCTGACATACGAGAAATGTGCCAGCTGCCTGTCATTTACAAAGAGAACAAATGTAGGCGGCTTAACCGAAACCTGCGTACTATAGAATATCTTGAGTCGTCGTCCCTTATCTGTTGGCGGCTCGTTATCTGCAACAGCCTCATTCATGATTTCGTTCAGCACACCTGTCTGAACCCTGAGGCATGCATTCATCATAACAAGGTCTATAAGCTCATATATTTTATTCAGTCTCTGACCTGTGAGTGCTGATACAAAGAGCAGCTCCGCATACGGCATATATGACAGCTTATCTCTGATTTCCCTCGAAAACGCATTCATGGTCTTATCATTTTTCTCTATCAGGTCCCACTTGTTAACCAGAATGATCATACCCTTGCCGCGCTCGTGGGCTATACCGGCTATCTTTGTATCCTGCTCTGTGATACCCTCCTCAGCGTCGATTACAAGAATTGCAATATCACATCTCTCCACAGCGGACACGGTACGTATAATACTGTATCTCTCTATATCATCCTTAATCTTCGACTTCCTGCGAAGACCGGCAGTATCTATAAATATGTACTCCTCACCGTTTCTCTTAATGCGTGTATCTATGGCATCACGTGTCGTACCTGCTATATCCGAAACTATCAGTCTGTCACTTCCACAGAGCTTATTAATCAGTGAGGACTTACCGGTATTCGGCTTACCTATAACAGCTATCTTGGGGATGGACTCCTCTACCTCCTCCTCATCAGATGAGTCAAAGTAGGAAACCACCTTATCCAGCATGTCTCCAAGTCCCTGCTTACCTGTGGATGATACAGGATATGGATCGCCTATACCCAGATTATAGAACTCATATATATACGGCTCGTACTTCTCATAGCTGTCAACCTTATTGACACAGAGAACCACAGGCTTCTTCGAACGCCTGAGCATATCCGAGACCTGCATATCCATGGCGGTAACACCGGTCTGTACATCCGTTACAAATATGATAACGTCTGCAGTCTCTATGGCTATCTCAGCCTGGTCTCTCATCGAGCGCATGATTATATCATCCGCCTCATTATCTATACCACCCGTATCTATAATCGTAAAATGATAATTAAGCCAGTCTGTATCTGCATATATCCTGTCTCTCGTTACGCCGGGAGTATCCTTAACTATAGCTATCTTTTCTCCTGCCAGAGTATTGAAGAGTGTCGACTTACCGACATTCGGTCTTCCTACTATGGCTACTACCTTATGGGACATATTTCACCTATCCTTATATAAAACACTAAATGTATGACATTAACCTCTTGATTTTACTATATGCTGTGATTGTTGTAAAGTTTTATGACTATGTGTCCACCATCAAAACGCGTCACGTATATATATGATATCCGTATCCAGAATTCCTATTACATCAAAGCGGATATTCGTCACCTCCGGATTATAGCCACTTGACACGAGATAAGTCAGCGCTGCATTTCGTATCTTATCCTGCTTTCGCGTGTCCACAGCCTCCAGAGGATTTCCCTCGTTGATGCTCCCTCTATACTTCACCTCAACAAAAACGACATCACTGTCGTCCATGGCAATGATGTCTATCTCACCAAACCGGTCATGATAGTTTCGTGCAAGTATAACCATTCCTATATTCTGCAGGTACTCTGCAGCGCGGGACTCACTATCAGCGCCGATTTTTCTTTTATTTAACTCTGCTCTGTTCGTATGACCTACTCCTTTATAAAGTTTCCGATAAAGCTCATCCTGTGTATCTCACACGGTCCTATCTGCCTCAGCGCATCTATATGAAGCTTTGTTCCATAGCCCTTGTTCCCTGCGAAGTCATACCCGGGATACTCCTTATCGTAGCGTACCATCATGCGGTCTCTCATAACCTTCGCAACTATACTTGCGGCGGCTATAGACTGCGACTTTCTGTCTCCCTTAATCATGGCAACCTGCTCTATATCGATATCAGGGATTATAAATGCATCCACAAGCACTCTGTCCGGTCGTACACTCAGTCCCTCTACAGCCTTCCTCATGGCCTCCGAGTCTGCGACAGCTATACCCATAGCATCTATCTCGGCAGACGAGCACTGTCCGAAGGATACGCTTATTGCCTGCTCTATTATTATGTCATAGAGCTTCTCCCTCATCGGCTCACTTACCGTCTTGGAATCATTTACATAGGGAATGATAATCCCCTTCGGGAGTACAACTGCAGCCGTAAGTATAGGACCTGCCAACGGTCCGCGTCCGACCTCATCTACTCCGCATATATACTCACATCCCTCTGAGTAACCTGCATCAAAATCCGCAAGTGTTCTGACACGGGCCACCTCATCCGACAGCTTATCGTGCCTCTTTGAAGCTGCTACACGCAGCTTCTCTACTCCCGATCTGGTATCACTCTCGTAGTCTGCTATAAAACGCTCCAACGCATATAGCTCTTCCATGTAGTCCATGATACCGTATGCATCACATATATTCTTATACTCAAGCTTAATCTCGCTTATGCTCTTATCACTCATTACGCACTCCTAGTCCAGCTTGCCGAACTGTGAAAGCGGCGACAGTCTGAATACCGCCTTGCCGAGTATCTCATCTCTGCTGATATTTCCGACATCAGCCCATCTACTGTCATGACTATCATTTCTGTTATCGCCCAGCACGAAGTACTCATCATCTCCAAGGGTTATAGGGTCTATCGCTATTCCAAAGTCATACATGACATCATTTCCGTAGTCCTCTATCAGTATCTCACCGTTTATGATGATATTTCCGTATTCATCAATCTGTATAGTCTCTCCGGGCATACCTATGATACGCTTGATATAGTAGACATCATCATCTTGATACGGGAATACAACTATGTCATATCTCTGAGGATCCTTGAAGTGATACGTCAGCTTGTCTATCCACAGATTATCTCCGTCATGAAGCGTGGGCTCCATGGACTTGCCGTTTACAACCGTACGCTGTCCGACATAAGTTATAATAAAGAAGCAAAGTATGATAACAACGCCTATATATATAACCAGACTGAAGAGTTCCTTTACGATATTTACATCGCCAACCTTGGACCTGCTTCTTTTCCTCTTAGGTTTCTCATCATCAGAGATGTCATCATCCTCAGTCCTCGATATATCCGCTTCCTCATGCAAGCTATCCTCTGAAAATGCGTCAGCATCAGAGTTCTTTTCATCACTATGCTCTGAGTCTTCAGAAGAATCTGCAGCAGCTTCGACATCTTCAGTACCCTTCTTTCTTCTTCTGGCACGTCGCTCCTCGCGTCTTCTCTTCTTTTCCTCCTGCACCTCGGTGTAGCTCTTATCCTCTATCCACTTCTCAAAGTCGGATTTTCTCTGATCATCATCTTCAAATGCCACGATTTCTACTCCTTATCCGGTCGCTCAAGTGAAATCCTCCCGAGCTTACCGCTTCTTAAATCATCTATTATCTGTCTTGCCTGCTTATCCTCGTCGGGCTCTCCGCCCTTCCTCTTGCAGCCTGTTATATCGGCAATCCTGAGCAGCAGCTCATATGAGTCCATACAGGTCACATCCCCGGTAATTTTATACCTCTCCGTAAGCTCTTTGCAATAATATTTTTTGAGGTAATCAAGCAGGTGTATGGATACATCTCTGATGTCAAGTATATTATCATTTATCGAACCTATATATGCGAGGCACAGTCCCGTATTTTCATCACCGAGCTTCGGCCACAGAATACCGGGAGTATCAAGCAGATTTATATCCTTTGATATTCTGATCCACTGATTACCTCTGGTTACACCGGGCTTGTTACCTGTCTTTGCCGTAGCCTTCCCTACGTACGAATTGATAAATGTGCTCTTTCCGACGTTCGGTATACCCACCACCATAGCCTTAATCGGTCTTGCAATTATCCCGCGCTCCCGGTCTCTCTTTAGCTTGTCCTCGCAAACCTTCTTTACCAGGTCGTTAACTCTCAAAACCTCATTTCTCTTACGGCTGTCACACTTATGTACTTCAAGCTTATAGTCATATGTCTGTGACTTATAGTAGTTGATCCAATCTGCCGTAACACCGGCATCGGCCATATCACACTTATTAAATACGAGAACTCTGTTTCTCGCGCCTGCTATATTATCTATATCGGGATTTCTGCTGCTGAGCGGTATTCTGGCATCTATCAGTTCTATGATGACATCTACCCGCTTTACATCCTCCAGCATCTGCCTCTTGGCGCCGGTCATATGACCGGGATACCAGTTTATACTCATCCTTATCTCCTTAGTCGCCGAGCTTGATAACCTTACCCTTTATCTCGGTTTTCTGTATATTTCCATAGTTAATATATCGTGAGTCATCACTCAGACTTGTATTATCTCCGATTACAAAGTACTCATTATCGCCGAGTGTTATCTCACTCGTCAACCTGCCGGGATTCGATATATAGCAAAATGCATAGCTCTCATCCACATGCTGTCCGTTCACAGCCAGCTTTCCGCCAACCACACTTATCCTGTCACCCGGTACTCCAACTACTCTCTTTATATCATAGTACTCTGTACTGTCCTTCTTCCTGATTGCAACTATGTCATATCTCTGAATCTCCGACACCTTATATATAAGCTTATTCATATACAGTGTCTCATCGGCAGCTATGGTCGGCTCCATCGACGAACCCATCATCACAACCGTCTGACACACAAATGCTACGAAGCCGTACGCCAGTATAATGGCCGCAAATATAAGTATAATAAGCTCCATAAGCTGCCTGAAGCCGGACTTCTTCTTCTCATTCTTCTGAGCTTCCTTCTTCGATATATATAGAGTTTGCTTACTTACTTCTCTCATATCAATCTACCGATAAACATTTATTAAAAGACCGGAGCTTTTGACTCCGGTCTTAAATTATAAGTTAATATTCTATACTTATTTAACTACTTCCTTAACCTTAGCAGCCTTACCTACTCTGTCTCTGAGGTAGTAGAGCTTAGCACGTCTTACCTTACCGTGTCTAACCACTTCAACCTTCTCAACAAGAGGGGAGTTAAGCGGCCATGTCTTCTCAACGCCTACACCGTTTGACTTCTTTCTTACTGTAAATGTCTGTCTTGATCCATGTCCCTGGATCTTAATAACTGTACCCTCAAATACCTGGATACGTGTCTTCTCGCCTTCCTTTATCTGTCCGTGAACCTTTACTGTATCACCGACATTAAACTCAAGCGGAGTCTCTCTAAGCTGAGCAGACTCAATGTTCTTCATGATTTCATCGTTATTCATAACAAACCTCCAAAAGTATGATAAATATTTCAGACGTTCTTACTATCTATATACTATCTATAGCTATGCTTATATCACATATCCTTATACACATGACAGTTCATACATAACTGTCAAAGATACAGCGGACCGTCTTAATCAAAAACAACTTGTAAAATATATCATATGCCAATATCAAAAGCAAGCACTATTTTACAATATTTAAATCAAGTAGGGAGGATTCCATCCCCCCTAGTACCTGCGATACTTCGTATCGCAGTTTCTGCAAGCAAAGCTTGCAGAAATAATCTGCTTCACAGATTGCATCCACTAAGCAAAGCTTCGTGGATCCGTGCCATGCCTTCGGCAGCCACGGACTGTGTGCCTGCGATACGAAGTATCGCAGTTTCTGCAAGCAAAGCTTGCAGAAATAATCTGCTTCACAGATTGCATCCACGAAGCAAAGCTTCGTGGATCCGTGCCATGCCTTCGGCAGCCACGACTTAATTCATTGCTATCGCGCACAAAACAGAAGCATGCCGAGGCATGCTTCCGAATTATCCGTAACTATAAATCTATATGTACTACTCAGCGTCAGCTCCGGGTACATCATTTACTGTAGGCTCATCATCCTCAGGCTCTGCAGATGCAACAGTATCTGTATTCTCAGGAGCGTTAAGAGCCTTCATGGAAAGGCTGATCTTCTTATCAGCAATTCTGATATCTACAACCTTTGCCTGTATCTCCTGTCCGGTCTTCAGAACATCTGAAGGCTTGTCGATACGCTTATCAGATATCTGTGAAACATGCAAAAGCGCATCAATACCGGGCTCAAGTACGATGAAAGCACCGAAGTCTGTCATTCTTGCAACTCGACCTGTTACAACAGTACCGATTGCGTACTTATCCTCAGCACCAATCCAGGGATTCTCATCCTCAAACTTGCATGAAAGAGCTATCTTCTCACCCTTGATATCCTTGATGAAGCACCTAACCTCATCGCCAACCTTGAATACCTTACGGGGATTCTCAACTCTGCCCCATGACATCTCTGAGATATGAAGCAGACCATCAACTCCACCGAGATCTATAAATGCACCGAAGTCTGTAAGATTCTTAACCTTACCTGTTATCTCATCGCCAACCTTAACCTTAGCCATAAGCTCATCAAGAGCCTCCTTCTTACGGTCAAGCAGAACCTGCTTTCTGTTTCCGATTACTCTTCTGTTCGAGGGATCATACTCTATAAGTATAAACTCTATCTCCTGATCCTTATACTTGGAAAGATCTCTCTCATAGTTGTCAGATACAAGACTTGCAGGTATAAATATACTTCCTTCACCGACATTTGCAATAAGTCCCTTTGAAACAACCTGTGTAACTGTTCCCTTAAGAACTGTCTTGTTAGTGAATGCATCCTCAAGCTCCTTGAGTGACTTCTCAGCAGCTACACGCTTGTGTGAGAGCTGAACCTGTCCGTCCTCATCTCTGGTTCTGATAACCTTAACAGTTATGGGATCTCCCTCCTTAACAACTGTTGTAAGGTCTACAGGTGTTGATGAATACTCATTTGCCTTAACGATACCATCGCTCTTGTAGTGAATATCTACAACGAGCTCATCGGGCTTAACCGTGATTACCTTTCCCTCAATTACCTGACCAGGCTTGATTGATACGACAGAACTGTCGTCCTGAAGCATTTCTTCAAATGTCATGTCTTCCATTTTTTCATGGACCTCCTTAATGATAAATTCAGGGGTAGATGCCCCAGCAGTAATACCTACCCTACGAACGGATTCAAAAGATGCGAGATCCAAATCAACGAGTGTCTGTATATAGTAAGTATTCTTACAATACTGCTTGCTAATTTCATATAGCTTTTGTGTGTTAGAACTATGCTTGCCTCCTATTACTATCATGGCATCGGAGTCACGTGCTATAACTTCTGCCTCCTTCTGCCTTTCCTCGGTAGCGTTACATATGGTCTTACAAACACAAACATTATAATATCTATTATTTATTATTTCAACTAATTCTTGAAATTTTTTTAGGCTGTACGTGGTCTGTGAAACCACAGTTATAGTCCTGTCTCCAAAATCAGGAAGACTCTCTATGTCCTCCTTTGAATTTATAACATACGGCTCACCTGTGCACCATCCGATTGTACCGTCTACCTCTGCATGTCCGGGATTACCTATTATCAGTATAACGCTGCCCTTATCGCTCTCTCTTTTAACGATGTTATGTATATTCTTGACAAAGGGACAGGTTGCATCAACTATACGTGCCCCCTTTTCTTCAAGAGCAGCATATATCTCCTGAGGCGCACCATGAGATCTGATAATCACCGTACTGTTATCCGGCACCTCATCCGGTGAATTAACGATACCGACTCCCTGTCTCTCAAGAAGTCCGGTCACCTCTTCGTTATGTATGATAGGTCCGTATGTATAGACCTTACCTCCGCTCCCTGCCGTATCGAAGGCGAGTTCAACAGCCTTCTTAACGCCGAAGCAAAATCCGGCTGTTTTTGCAAGTGTAACTTCCATCTCTCTATCCTGCTTACCTCTTTGTATATCCGATTATAGCTTCGACAACCTGATCTATAGACATGTCGGATGAGTCAACAAGTATCGCATCCTCAGCCTGCATAAGCGGCGCAAGTTCTCTATGCATATCCTGGTAGTCTCTTGTCTCTATATCCTTTTTTATCCTCTCGAGACTCGGTGTCTCTCCGTGAGTTATAAGCTCGTCATATCTCCTCTTTGCCCTGACATCCACAGAGGCTGTAAGGTATATCTTAACCTCCGCATTCGGAAGTATGTTGGTACCGATATCCCTCCCGTCCATGACACAATCATTCTTAGCAGCTATATCTCTCTGTATATCGAGAAGCTTTGCACGTACCGGAGCAAGGGCAGCTGTCTTTGACGCCATATTGCCGACCTTCTCACTTCTTATCTCTGCTGATACATCCTGAAGATTCAGGAATACATGCTGCATATTATTCTCATATATGATATTTATATGGACATTCTCGAGGGAAGCCCTGAGCTTTTCCTCATCACTTATATCTATCTCATTATCTATTATATAAAGTGCGATAGCTCTGTACATGGCCCCCGTGTCTACATATATGAAGCCAAGTTTCCTTGCCACAAGCCTTGCTATTGTACTCTTGCCTGCACCTGCAGGTCCGTCTATTGCTATATTCATCTTCACCCCTCCGCTGTGCCGGCCACATATCCGGTCGACCACGCTATCTGTAAATTAAATCCACCGGTCAGAGCATCACAGTCTATCAGCTCTCCGGCAACTCTGAGTCCCTTTATGGACTTAAGCTCCATGGACTTAGGATTTATCTCCTTTACCGAAACTCCTCCTCCGGTAACTATAGCCTCATTAAAATCTCTCAGGTCCTTCACTCTAAGCTCGAAACTTCTCAAACACTCTATAACTCTGTGTCGCTCAAGCCTCGTGATTTCACTCAGCTTCTTCTCAGGATTAATCCCCGTATATTCTACCATAACAGGAATCATAAGTCTTGGTAAAAGTTTGTCATATGAGTTCTTAAACTCCTTATTCGGACTCTCGCTGTATATTCTGAGAAGTCTACTGTCAAGCGTCTGCTCATCAAGTGCAGGCTTAAGGTTTATATATAGTCTGTAATCACTCAAACTTCTGTCCTTAGTATATGCATCCTTACTGATATATGATGACGCTGACAGCACCAACGGTCCGCTTACGCCAAAGTGTGTAAAGAGCATTTCTCCCATCTCGGGACCGCATACTATCGTACTCTTACTGTCTGTTTTAGAAGAATCTGTGTACCTCACCTCAAGTGTCACATTCTTAAGCGACAGCCCCATCATATCTCTGCAGCATGTTTCAACCGTTTCGATGGGAACAAGGCACGGTCTTGGCTGTTTGATGTCTATGCCAAGCTTCTCCAACATACGATATCCGTCACCGGTCGAGCCTGTACTCTGGTATGAGTTACCACCTGTCGCAAGTATCACCATATCTGCTGTATAGCTCCGGTTCCCAACCTCGATTCCTCTTACTATACGCCGCGGTGTCTTCTGCTTCTTACCGGATTTTTTCCCGGATTTTTTGCCTGTTGATATATCCATATGCCGGATACCTTCTTCAGAAGCACTCTCCGGCTCTGCATCAGATATATTCTCCACTATAAGTCCTGTCACTCCGGTATTATATATAAACTTAACCGACAGTTGACTCAGTCTCTTCTCAAGTGTTCTTATAACATCAGACGAGTGGTCGGACACCGGAAATACTCTCTGTCCTCGCTCTACCTTAAGTCTGAGACCGCTTGACTCGAAGTCACTCATAACATCCGACTGATTATACTCAGACACGGCACTGTACAGAAACCTCTCGTTCGTCACAACATTTCTGATAAATGTATCCGTATCCGAAGCATTCGTAAGATTGCATCTGCCCTTACCTGTTATAAAAAGCTTCTTACCTGCTTTTTCATTTTTTTCGTATATTGTCACCCTGTGTCCTGCCTCTGCTGCCTTGATGGCTGCCATCATACCGGCAGGTCCGGCTCCGACAACTATAACATCCATACGATATCTCCTAACCGGATTCTATACCGCAAAAGAAGATGCCGAAGCATCTTCTCTGCGACATAGTGTCTACTTATATCTTTGTATCTATGCAGGATATGTCTTGTTGACTGTATCAGCCTTGGACATATCTACACCTGTATCCTGTGCATCTCTGTACTTGAAGTAATCTACTGCAACCTGAGGGAAGAGTGCATATGACAGAACATCCTCATCCTGTCTCTTGTACTGCTTCATCTCTGCTTCAAGCTTCTCAAGCTGAGGCTCGATATCATCTGCAGGTCTGTAGGTTATAGGCTTCTCATCACCGATAGCCTTCTTCTGTACCTCAGGATTGAAGGGCTTTATAGTCTGTCCGTACTTACCTGCCAGAAGATCCTTAGACTCCTTCGTAATCATCTTATATCTCTCGCCTGTCAGCACATTAAGCACTGCCTGTGTACCAACTATCTGTGATGAAGGTGTAACAAGGGGCGGCTCACCGAAGTCTTTACGAACTCTGGGAACCTCCTCGAGAACCTCCTGAAGCTTATCCTCCTGATGAGCATCCTTCAGCTGTGATACAAGGTTTGACAACATACCGCCGGGTACCTGATACTGAAGTGTCTTAATATTTACACCGAGAATCTTTGTGCTCATGAGACCACTCTCAAGACACTCCTCTCTGTAGGGTCTGAAGTACTCAGCTATCTCAGCAAGAAGTCCCATATCGAGACCTGTATCCCTTGCAGTTCCTCTGAAGGTTTCAACCATAACCTCAGTAGCCGGCTGTGATGTACCGAGTGCAAAGGGTGATATAGCTGTATCTATAACATCAACTCCTGCCTCTGCAGCCTTAAGATATGTCATCGAAGCAACACCTGATGTGTAGTGTGTATGAAGCTGTATAGGAAGCTTACTTCCCTCCTTGAGAGCCTTCACAAGCTTCTCAGCCTCGTAAGGTACAAGAAGTCCGGACATATCCTTGATACAGATTGAATCTGCACCCATCTCCTCTATTCTTCTTGCTGTATCCTTCCAGTAGTCAAGTGTATATGCATCACCAAGTGTATACGAAAGTGCTATCTGAGCATGTCCCTGCTCCTTCTTTGCAGCCTTAACAGCAGTTTCAAGGTTTCTGAGATCATTCAGACAGTCAAATATTCTGATGATATCTATACCGTTTGCTATAGACTTCTGTACGAAGTACTCTACGACATCATCTGCATAGGGCTTATATCCGAGAATATTCTGTCCTCTGAAGAGCATCTGAAGAGGTGTTTTCTTGAAGCCTTCCTTAAGCTTCCTAAGTCTGTCCCAGGGATCCTCCTTCAGGAATCTGAGACATGCATCAAATGTAGCACCACCCCAGCACTCTACTGAGTGATATCCAACCTGATCCATCTTATCGATGATAGGAAGCATCTCCTCGGTGGGCATTCTTGTAGCTATAAGTGACTGATGTGCATCTCTGAGTACTGTTTCGGTAATCTCAAGCTTCTTTACGGGTTCAGCAGCCTTCTTAGGCTCTGCCTTACTCTCTGCAGGTGCTGTCTTCGCAGCAGTATTTGCAGCAGGCTTAGAGTTACCCTTGTTCTTTTTACTTGCCATTTTCATATTCCTTTCTGATTTGTGTCCGTCTGACACATATCTGATATTTTATATAGTTCTATTTTTATGCTTCAGCGTACTACTGAACATTGAATATAGCCAGGAATGTACCTGCCGCAACAGCAGTACCTATAACTCCGGCAACATTCGGTCCCATGGCATTCATAAGAAGGAAGTTTGTCGGATCATACTCTGCAGCAACCTTCTGCGAAACTCTGGCAGCCATAGGAACAGCTGATACACCGGCTGAACCGATAAGAGGATTTACCTTACCGTGTGTTACAGCACACATTATCTTACCAAATATAACACCCATAGCGGTACCCAGTATAAATGCAACGAGTCCGAGTACAACTATCTTAAGGGTTGTAACCTGAAGAAATGCCTCTGCACTTGTAGTAGCTCCAACAGATGTACCGAGCAGGATAACGACTATATACATAAGTGCATTTGATGAGGTCTCTGTAAGCTGCTTAACAACACCTGACTCTCTGAAGAGATTACCAAGCATCAGCATACCTACAAGAGGAGCTGTCGTGGGAAGTATCATAACGACAACAAGTGTAACAACTATAGGGAAGAGAATCTTCTCAAGCTTTGTAACCTTACGAAGCTGAGGCATCCTGATAAGTCTCTCCTTGTCTGTTGTGAGCGCTCTCATAACGGGAGGCTGTATAACCGGCACAAGTGACATATATGAGTATGCTGCAACAGCTATGGGTCCGAGAAGTGTATCACCCATTCCAAGCTTACCTGCAAGGAATATGGATGTGGGTCCGTCAGCACCACCGATGATGGATATGGCTGCTGCTTCCTTACCTGTGAAGCCGAGTGCTATAGCCAGGAAGTATGCTCCATATATACCAAACTGCGCCGCGGCGCCCAGTATGAAGCTTGGCGGATATGCAATCAGAGGTGCGAAGTCTGTCATAGCTCCGACACCCATGAAGATAAGTGACGGAAGTATACTCCACTCATCAAGCATGTAGAAATAGTGAAGAAGACCACCCTCTTCTATTATGCTCGGAAACATGTTTACAAGAAACATACCGAACGATATGGGAACCAGCAGAAGCGGCTCGAAGCCCTTAGCGATTGCAAGATACATGAATACAAATGCTATAAGTATCATCACGTAGTTCTTCCAATCCAGGGTGGCAAAGCCGGTCTGGTTCGCAAGATTAAGTATTATGTCCTTCATTATCTTACCTCCGAACGAGACTTAGTTAAGTGTGGCAAGTGTATCACCTGACTCTACTGCAGCTCCGACTGTTACATTTACGGATGCTACAGTACCGTCCTGAGGTGCAACTATCTCGTTCTCCATCTTCATAGCCTCAAGAACAAGGAGTACCTCTCCCTTCTTAACAGAAGCACCAACCTCTGTCTTTACAGCAAGTATCTTACCGGGCATAGGTGATGATACTACCACACTGCCGGCTGCTCCGCTTGCTGCCGGTGCTGCTGCAGGTGCTGCTGCCGGTGCTGCTACAGGTGTGGGCGTTGCTACTGCTGCAGGTGCTGCACCTGCTCCAACCTCCTCAACAGCAACCTCATATGTTGAACCGTTAACTGTAATTCTATAATTCTTCATTGATGTATCCTCCTGATTTAATCTCTGATTTTATATAATTATCTGATCTTTCTGATAGAACGTACTACCAGCTTATCATTACTTGCTGTATAAGCAGGTCCTCTCTCAGCCGATGCTGCCGCAAGCGCCGCAGCTATAACCGCTATAAGCTCACCGTCATCTGCCGCAGCTATAACCGGAGCTGTAGACTTCTCAGCAGTGTCTGATCCACCCTCTTCCTCATCGGATGCCTCCTCAGCCGCCTTAGCCGCCCTCTCAGCCTCCTTCTTAGCTTTATGCTCAGCTCTTGCCTTAGGATCAAAGAGCATAGGCACATACTTCAGAAGTCCTATAACAAATGAGATAAAGATAAGTACAGCAAACACGGTAACCATACCGATTGCAGTATGCTCTGCAGCCTGTCCGAGGAGTTCTCCTTTAGTATATATAGCACTAACCTCACAAGCCTCCGGTGTATACCTATATACTTCCTCCTCTGCAAGTACCTGCTCGAGGAAATCATCTACACTGCTGTAGCCTATCTGAGTAACTATATCCTCAAGTGTTGAGCCGTAGTTACTGTATGCTACCTCTTCGTAGTACTCCAGTATCTCGTCGCGCTTCATCTCGTAGCCCTTATTCTCTGAGTATGAAACCATGAATTCTACATTCCTGTTTTCATATCTGAGAATTATGGAGCAGTTAACCTTACCGTTTGCACCGTTCTCGATAACAACATTATCATCAAGATTGGATAATGAGATAAAATCACCTACATGGTCGGTGGTCTGGATAGCCTCAAAGCCTGAAACAGCTGTCTTCTGAACCTCTGTTCCGTCGCTAAGATAGTAATCCTTCTCAGTATCCGATACATCAAAGTATGTCATGGCTATGGTCTGTGTTAGCTCAGCCATTTCTCTTTCATCGACATCAAATGCCAGACTGTCATCACTGAGTGAGCATCCCGTAAAACATACCAGAAGTACCGCAAACAGAAGAATCATATGTAGTCTCTTCTTCATGTCAATCCTCCTAAATTGATAAATGCTTCTTATTCGGTCTCATCTCACTCTTGGTTGACAGCATTTCAAGAGCAGCTATGACACGCTTTCTTGTTGCATCAGGCTCGATGATATCATCAACATAGCCACGGCGTGCTGCTGACTCGGCGCTGTTTGAAAGCTCATCTATCTTAGCAGCAGCCTCGTTTATGGCAGCTATCTTATCACCTGCTGCCGCGATATCCTCACTGTAGATAATCTCTGCAGCCTTTGATGAGTCCATGATACCGATCTTTGCACCGGGCCATGCATATACTATATCAGCTCCGAGTGCCTTTGAATTCATAACAGTGTATGCTGAGCCATATGCTGTACCTGTTATCACATTTACCTTGGGTACGGTTGCATTTACGAATGCTCCCGTGAGCTTAGCCATATCTGTTGCAAGGGTCTTCTCATCCGCAACTGTAGTCTTGAAGCCCTTGACATTTGTTATGGTGAGTACAGGGATATTAAATGCATCGCAGAAGTTTACAAGTGCTGCAGCCTTATCGGCACCGAGACCTGACATATAGTCTCCGCCATCCTTTACTTGATTGGCAACAACACCTACTGTTGCACCGTTAAGCTTGATATAACCGGTCACAACATCTGATGCATACTTAGCCTTTGTCTCGATGAACAGATTATCATCAGATATTGCTCTTGCTACCTCACGACCGTCATCTGCCATAGCGTCGATACCGGGGATGGTTCTGTTTAGATCATCTGCACATGTATCTATAGCAATCTCCTCATTGTTTGAGGGAAGCACCTCGAAGAGCTCTCTCAGTCTTGCGATAAGCTCGCTGTCTGATGCGAATACATTATCAACAAGTGATGTCTCCTCGCTGAGATATGCTGCTGAAGATGTGTCAAGCTTCTCCTCGTAATTATCCTTAAGAGCGTTGGGGCTGTTTACGAAAAGCTTAGCTCCCTCTGTCATATAGGTAAAGTCTGACATAGCCGCAAGTATACCGGCGCCGCCTCCGCAGTTACCGAATACTGCTGTAATCTGAGGGATAACTCCCGAAGCCATAGTGTACTTCTTAAAGAGTGTTCCGAAATAGTGAAGTGCATCTGTTGCCTCCTGAAGTCTGATACCTGCGGTATCGATAAGACCTATAACAGGTGCTCCGCACTTTACAGCCATTCTGTATACAGCAAGAATTTTCTTTGCATGCATCTCACCTACAGAACCACCCAGAACACTGACATCCTGGCTGTACACATAAACCAGTCTGCCGTTTATCAAACCGTATCCCGTGATAACACCATCCTTAGGTGTAGCTGCGGGACTTTCGTTGAAGTCGGTTACTCTTGCAGTAACGCCTGAACCGATTTCAACAAAACTTGAGTCATCAAGCAGAGTATTTATTCTCTCACTTGCTGACAGCTTAAGCTTGTCGCTCATAATAAACCAACCTCCGTAACTTTTTGTATTTTCGCAACTTTTGCCGAATACATTTTACTTCTTTTACAGTCTGATTTCAACAGCCAATATTCCGCTTAAATGCAGGGCTTGCGTGACTGACAGGCTGTCCGGGAGAGTACTGTATCCGACATCTGTTACTTATAGGTTTCTATAACATTTTTGTTCTTGACGAGATAGTCTATAAGTGAGACTACCGTCAGGATAAGTGCTGCATACATCAGCACTGCTTCTATATATCTGAAGGCCGTAAGCTGTATATCGGCTATCATCACAACTACCATAACCATCTGCACAGTGGTCTTCACCTTGCCCCACATCGATGCAGCTATAACCTTGCCGTTATCAGATGCTATAAGTCTGAAGCCGCTTATGGTAAACTCTCGTGCGATGATAATGATAACTATCCACGCAGGCATCTTGCCAAGCTCTATCAGTCCGATCATAGCCGAGCATACAAGCAGCTTATCTGCAAGCGGATCCATAAACTTGCCGAAGTCCGTCACCAGATTATACTTACGTGCTATCTTGCCATCCACGGCATCTGACAGCGATGCTACGATAAATATGGTAAATGCTATCCACTTACCTCCGGGTACATACTCCTGCAGCAACAGAAATGCTACGAAGAAGGGAACCATTATCACCCTGAAAAGTGTTATCTTATTTGGTAAATTCATATCTATCACCTCACTCCTTACCGTCATCACCGAACCGGTCACTCTATACAGCCGGATCAGTAAACACTCTTATATAACAAATCTTCCGCTCATATCATACTCGGAAGCCTCATATATCTTCACCGGCACTATCTCACCGGACATAAGCTCTCTATCTGTATCGATAAACACAAGCCCGTCTACATCCGGAGCATCCCTGTAGGTACGCCCCACATATACATCATCCTCCGGTATATAGCCCTCTATGATTACATCCAGCACCTTACCTGTAAATGTCTGATTCTTCTCGTGAGATATCCCCTGCTGAAGCTCCATGATTTCACGCATATACTTCTTCTTAGTCTGCTCATGCACCTGTCCCTCAAATGTCGCCGCAGCCGTACCATCCTCTCTCGAGTACGTAAATGCACCGACATGATCAAGTTTAAGCTCATCAAGCGTTGCCAGACAGTCCTCATGCTGTTCTCTCGTCTCTCCGGGGAAGCCAGTAATCATGGTGCTTCTTATGGCGATATCAGGCATGGCAGCTCTGAGTCTGCTTACAACATCATATATTCCCTGCTTCCTTATACGTCTGCCCATACGGCGCAGCACCTCATCCTCTGTATGCTGCAGAGGCATATCTATGTAGTGAAGCACCTTCGGATTAGATGACATTTCCGTGATGAGCTCGTCATAGATTTCCTCAGGATATGCATAGAGAAGTCTGATCCACTCTATTCCGTCGACCTCCGAGATTTTATGTATAAGCTCATGCAGACGCTTCTCTCCGTATATATCCACACCATAGCTTGTCGTTTCCTGAGCCACAAGTATCAGCTCTCTGACACCGTTTGCTGCAAGGATTCTGGTCTCGGCAAGCAGTGTATTCATAGCCACACTTCTGAACCGTCCCTTAAATAGAGGTATGGCGCAGTAGGTACATCTCTTGTCACAGCCCTCAGCTATCTTGAGATATCCCATATATGGATGCTCGGTTATGATTCGGGATGTGATATTATCAAGGGCTGACGAGTCATTTATGTCGTCATATATCTCGATTGCCGATTCACCCTGTCTCTTTCCCGATACCAGAGAGTCGACCACATCGGCTATCCTCGCAAGACTTGAAGTACCGAGAAATGCATCGACCTCAGGTATATCAGCACTTATCTCATCCTTGTATCTCTCGGCCATACAGCCTACGCATATGATATACTTCAATCTGTCCTGCTTCAGTTCTGCAAGCTCGAACAGCTTGGCAATCGTCTCCTCTGTCGCACTCTTTATGAAGCAACACGAATTGACTACGGCAACATCTGCGTCCTCATAAACGGATGTTATACCGTAGCCCCTGCTCTCAAGTATAGTAATCATCTTCTCACTCTCGGCCGTGTTTTTGTCACAGCCGAGAGATATAACCATAACATTATACATCTGTAAAATCCTTATAAGCTCTTCTGCATATATCCTGCCTGAAGACAGTTATTCATAAGCTCAGCGATAGTCATGGGACCGACACCTCCGGGAACGGGAGTTATCCTGCCCGCCACCTTCTCTACATCGTCAAAGTCCACATCACCACAAAGCTTCTTTGTGCCTTCTATCCTATGTATACCTACATCTATTACTGTAGCACCCGGCTTCACATATGATGCATCGATAAGCTTCGGCTTACCTATAGCCACCACAAGTACATCAGCCTGCCTGCATATCTCCTGCAGGTTCTTCGTATGAGAGTGGCAAACCGTTACTGTTGCATTCTCTCGAAGGAGCAGCATGCTCATAGGCTTACCTACTATATTGCTTCTTCCGATAACGACTGCATTTGTACCGTCAAGCTCTGTACCACTACGTTTCAGCAGCTCTATAACTCCTGCAGGTGTGCAGGATACGAAGCCCTTCTCGCCTATGCTGAGCCGTCCGACGCTCTCAGGGTGGAAACCGTCTACATCCTTATCGGGTGATATGGCTCTTATAACCTTATCCTCATCTATATGCTTCGGAAGCGGCAGCTGTACGAGTATTCCGTTTACAGTGTCGTCCTTGTTAAGCTTATCAACCAGTTCGAGCAGCTCCGCCTCTGAGGTATCCTCGGGAAGCTCATAGGACAGTGACTTAATGCCCGTATATTCGCAGGCCTTCTTCTTGTTACCCACATATACTGTTGAAGCGGGATCAGAGCCGACAAGTATAACAGCCAGACATATCTCTATGCCCTGCTCCTTCAGCTCACTTACCTTATCTCTAACCTCATCCTTAAGTGCCTGTGATATCTGCTTTCCGTCTATTATTTCAGCCATAGCCTTCATCCTTTCGATTTAAATTCAGATTATTAGCCTAATCATTCGTAACCATGATTAGAATAGTCCGGTGATATTTCCATCCACACCCACATCTATTCTCTCAGCAGCCGGTACCTTCGGAAGTCCCGGCATAGTCATAATCTGTCCCGATACGGCAACTATAAAGCCCGCACCGGCAGATACATATACCTCGCGTACACTGAAGTCGAAGCCCTCTGGAGCTCCGAGCAGCTTAGGATTATCAGAGAGTGAGTACTGTGTCTTAGCCATGCATACAGGCAGCTTGCCATAGCCAAGCTCCTCTGCCTTCTTCAGGGCATTTGCCGCCTCTGTTGTATATGATACCGAGCCCGCACCGTATATATCACGGGCTATAGCTTCTATCTTCTCCTTAGGTGACAGTTCATCACCGTACAGGAATCTGAAGTCCGACTCATCTCTGTCCAGTGTCTCGAGAAGCTTCTCTGCAAGAGGGATGCCTCCCTCTCCGCCTTTACCCCATACCTCTGATACGGTAAAGCTGCAGCCCTTACTCTCTACAAACTCTCTAAGGTATGAAAGCTCGGCCTCTGTATCGGACACGAATCTGTTTGCGGTAACTATAACCGGCACTCCGTACCTCTTCAGGTTATCGATATGTCTTCCGAGATTTACTATACCGGTCTGCAGTGCTTCGAGATTCTCATCAGACAGATTATCCTTGGCAACACCACCGTTATACTTAAGGGCCCTTACGGTTGCCACAAGCACCACCGCATCAGGTCTGAGTCCTGAGAGACGGCACTTTATATCCATAAACTTCTCGGCTCCGAGGTCCGCGCCGAAGCCCGCCTCGGTTACTACATAGTCACAGCATCTGAGTGCTGTCTTGGTGGCTCTGACCGAGTTACAGCCATGTGCTATATTAGCGAACGGACCGCCGTGTACAAATACAGGCGAACCCTCGAGCGACTGTATCAGATTGGGACGTATAGCATCCTTAAGCAGTGCCATCATAGCTCCGATACATCCAAGGTCACGCGCATATATCGGTGTATTGTCGTAGGTATACGCAACAAGCATCCTGCTCAGCCTCTCTCTTAAATCCTCAAGATTCTCAGCCAGACAAAGTATAGCCATAATCTCAGTTGCAACGGTTATACAGAAGTGGTCCTCCCTGACTACTCCGTCTGTTCTCTTTCCGAGTCCTATAACTATATTTCTGAGAGCTCTGTCATTCATATCCAGACATCTCTTCAGTACGATACGATTGGGATCGATTCCGAGAGCATTTCCCTGCATGAGGTGATTATCCAGCACCGCGGCAAGCAGGTTGTTTGCCGTTGTTATAGCATGGAAATCTCCCGTGAAGTGAAGATTCAGCTTATCCATAGGCACAGCCTGAGCATATCCGCCTCCGGCTGCTCCGCCCTTTATACCGAAGCACGGTCCGAGCGACGGCTCACGCATAGCTACTGCACTGTTCTTCCCAAGTCTTCTAAGTGCGTCGCTAAGTCCTATGGTTACAGTTGTCTTTCCCTCTCCTGCCGGAGTGGGATTGATTGCAGTAACAAGTATAAGCTTACCGTAGGGCTTATCCTCGATACTATTTAAATAATCATCCGAAACCTTAGCCATATACTTGCCATACATCTCTATGTCGTCCTCACCGAGCCCAACCTTCTCGGCAACACGACGTATATCCAGCATCTCGGCCTGTGTTGCTATTTCTATATCACTCAGCATATTTACACTCCTTTTTAAAACATACTGCACAACAACTCTAAACGTTTATCTACAGTGACATCATCTCCTCAAACTGATCCATAGTCATAAGTATCTTCCTGGGCTTTGTACCCTCCTCAGGTCCCACAACACCGGCCTCGCAGAGCTGATCCATAATTCTGGCTGCTCTGTTAAAGCCGATTCTGAATACTCTCTGCAGATTACCTATACTTGCCTTATCCTTCTCTATGACAAGTCTGCCGGCATCCTCGAAGTACTCATCATATCTGTTATCGGAGTCATCCTCCATAGCTGACGCCGAGCCTGATACGTTACTTGCAGAGCTGTCTATACTCGTACTGATTTCACTGTCATACTCCACGTCACCGGACTTCTTCTTGATGAAGCCTGTAACCGCCGCTATCTCCTCATCAGATATATATCCTCCCTGTACCCTGACAGGCTTTGTATATCCCGTCGGATAGAACAGCATATCACCGTTACCGAGCAGCTTCTCCGCTCCGACCATATCTATTATGGTTCTCGAATCAACACCTGATGATACCGAAAGTGCTATACGCGAGGGAACATTTGCCTTTATAAGACCGGTGATGACATCAACCGACGGTCTCTGTGTCGCTATAACAAGGTGTATACCTGCGGCTCTCGCAAGCTGTGACAGTCTTACTATGGAGTCCTCAACCTCGTTATGCGCAACCATCATGAGGTCAGCGAGCTCGTCTACTATTATCAGTATCTGAGGCATATGTGTAAATGACGGATCATCCTTATAGTCCTCATTATCCTTCTCAGCCTCAACCTTATTGTTGAAGCCCTCCAGATTACGCACGCTGTATCTCTGGAACAGCTGATAACGCTTGGTCATCTCATTTACAGCCCAGTTAAGTGCACCTGCTGCCTTCTTCGGATCCGTAACAACAGGAATAAGAAGATGCGGTATGCCGTTATACTCCGAGAGTTCAACCATCTTCGGGTCTATCATAATCATCCTGACATCGTGAGGTGTAGCCTTATACAGTACACTCATGATGATGGTATTTATACATACCGACTTACCGGAACCCGTGGCACCGGCTATCAGTAGGTGTGGCATCTTTGCTATGTCAAATATTATAATCTGACCACCTATATCCTTGCCTACCGCAAATGCAAGCTTGGACTTAAAGCGTTCAAACATGTCATTATCTATCAGATCACGGAAGTATACCGGACTGTTCTTCTTGTTTGGTACCTCGATACCTATAGCCGACTTGCCCGGTATAGGCGCCTCGATTCTTATATCTGCTGCTGCAAGACTCAGCTTTATATCATCCGTAAGCGACAGTATCTTACTAACCTTGACACCCGCCTCCGGCTGCATCTCATATCTGGTAACGGTAGGTCCGACTGAGCAGTTGGTTATCGTAACCTTTACACCGAAGCTCTCCAGAGTCTGCTTAAGCTTCTGAGCTGTTTCCTTTATATTGCCGTCATCCCTCATCACACTGCTTCTGCCGCCTGACTTAAGCAGCTTCATAGGAGGGAATACATACTTTGCAGTACTTTGCTCCTGCTCGGATATATCATTTGCTATCTGCTCAGTTGCAGCCTTGGTATCCTGCTTTGTTACCTTACCCTCATCAGCAGACTCAGCCTTCACTGTGGCATCAGACTTAGTCGCGGCATCCGACTCTACCCCGGATACTGCCGCGTCAGGCATATCCTCACGTGTAACAGACGCGGTAGCTTCATCTGCATACACAGCTGCTTCAGGTTTCAGATCAGCAGTTACGGGCTTCTTCTTTTTTCTGGACTCGGCACTCTTACGTGCTCCCTCATAAACTGCACTATAGTTGCTGAAATCATCCATGGCTGTACTGTCGTTATAGTAGCTGTTGTTGCTCTGGTACTGTCGAAATGCTGAAGTATCTCCTGTACTATCCTCAGACTCCTTAGCATCCCGTTCTTTAACCTCCGACTCATCTGCATAGCTTATCTTAAATGAATTAGGGATTTCAGACTTCTCAACCTCATACTCGGGAGCTATCTCGTGTACCTCTTCTGCTTCAACAACCTTGTTTTTCTTCTTGTCTGAATCACTGTCAGTTTCCTTTATAACATAGTTCTTAATCTCGGAGCTGTGGTGAACCCTCTTCTTTGCGGGCTTTGTCTCGATATATTCATCGAGATCATCCTCCTCTTCATACTCATCCTCTATATCCTCGAAGCTCACCGTAAATATTTCCTTAAACAAGCTTAGAAGCGATGCACCGGTAACCTCAACTACCGCTACACAGAGCAGAAGTATAATCACTATTATACTTCCGGCCTTGCCGATAAGAGAATATATGACAGCGAGTATACCACCAAAGATTAATCCTCCACCGCTGTGATTTGAGTAGCCGTCCATATACAGATCAGACACACTCACATCCTTCGCCCCCTGTATGAGCTGCATGATAAAGCCTACTGCCATAAATATAGCCAGTACCCACAGTATCTTCTTTATAATCCTGTACTTCGGTCCATTAGCAAGGATAAAGCATACTGAAACAAACGCAAAGAGCGGAAGCACGTAGAACGTACTTCCGAATAGTCCGAAGAAGAAACCGCTTATCACGCTTCCAAGCTTTCCGCATACACCGAAGGTACCGAGTACCAGAAACAGATTCAGCGCAAAGGTAACGTAGAGATATATCTCCCTTACCCTCGCAGGCGCAAGCCTTGCCTCCTGCCTCTCCTGTCTTCTCTCCTCAGCTCTTCTGCTGTCTGCTGCTGCAGATGACTTAGACGCCGTATTCTTAGAGCTGCGTGCATTCTTTGTCGATGTACCCGTGCTCTTCGTACCTTTACTGCTGCTTCTGCCTGCAGTGTTACCACCTTTGGAATTGGTACGACCTTTACCGGCACTCCCCGATTTCTTTGCAGCAGCGGAGGTGCCTCCGCTGCTCTTGGTTGTTGTTTTCTTACTGTTTGCCATTATCCTATGCCATCTTGATTATAACTTCATTTTCATCGGCAAGCCTATCAGCAGGGATATAATCACCCTCTATCTCCTCACCGTTAAGAATTATAGACTTAACACCGGACTCTACTCCGCTGTTCTCAACCTTTATAGAAAGATGCTTGCCGCGGAAGTCCTTCGACATCTCAAACTCCTTCCAGTCTGAAGGTATCGAAGGTGATATCTTGATTCCGTAGAAGTCAGGTCTCAGGCCGAGGATACCCTCTACGCATCCAACCATAACGGTTGACGCTGTACCTGTGAGCCAGTGTACATGTGCTCTGCCGTGATAAGGACTCTCCTTACCCTCTACGAACTGACCATAGCAGTACGGCTCGAGACATCTTATCTCAGCCTTATCGTTCTGGGCTGCAGGTGCATTTTCGAGGAAATACTCAAATGCCCTATTACCGTGTCCCATCAGCGACTCAGCAAGAATTATCCATCCCTGAGGCTGCGAGAATATACCACCGTTCTCCTTAGTACATGCATTGAAGAGAAGCATAAGCGCTCCATCAAATGCATGCTCCTTGTAGGGAGGTGCCATAAGCATAACACCATAGTCTGTGTTAAGTATATCATGAACGCTATCCAGTGCCTTCTCAGCCTGCTCCTTAGTAGCCAGTCCGCTGATGATTGACCAGCTCTGAGGATTAAGCCACATGGATGCCTCGGGATCTGTACGCTTACCGATAACCTCTCCGGTCTCACGGAAACCTCTGATGAAGCGGTCCTCATTCCAGCAAAGGTCATTAAGAATCTCACCGAGCTTCTTTTGCTGCTCATCCACATAAGCTATGTACTCTGTGTCTTCCTTATGTTCTGCAAACTTTCTGATGATTGTAAATGCATAGTAGAGCTGGAAGGCAACGAAGGTTGACTCTCCGTCCTTACCAAGTCTCAGGCAGTCATTCCAGTCTGCAAAGAGACCTGCAGGCATACCGTGAGGTCCAAGCCTGTTCATAGAGAAGTCTATAGCCTTCTTCAAATGCTCATATACCGTATCCTCACCCTTATTAGCATAGAGGATAACCTCATCTATAAAGTCGAGATTTCCCGACTCGGATATATACTTATAAACTGTCGGGAACAGCCACAGTGCATCATCAGCTCTGTACGCAGGATGTCCTGTTTCCTTTACGTACTCAGGATCATCAGGTGTGTTCTCATGTCCCGCATTGTGAGTGAACTTAACCAGAGGAAGTCCGCCGCCGTTATCAACCTGTGCTGAAAGCATGAAACGTATCTTGTCTGCCGCAGCCTCCGGATCAAGATGTATAACACCCTGTATATCCTGAACAGTATCTCTGTAGCCGTATCCGTTTCTGAGACCGCAGTATACAAACGATGCAGCTCTTGACCATATAAATGTCATGAAGCAGTTAAATGCATTCCATGTATTTATCATCTCATTGAAGGGCTCGCTCGGAGTCTTAACCTGAAGATGTGCCAGCTTGCCATGCCAGTGTGCCTTCAGCTCATCCAGCTCCTTAGCGGTAACAGTCTCAGTGTCTGTATAGCTGTCGATTATAGCCTCAGCCTCGACATCAGACTTCATGCCTACTATGAATGCGAAGCTCCTTGTCTCTCCGGGAGCCATCTCAACTACTGTTGACAGCGCACCGCAGCTGTTAAGATTGTAATTAAGGAAGCCGCCGAGGTCACCTGTTTCTACTCCTACAGGATTACTGTAGTCATGATAGTTTCCGAGGAACTTAGCCTTGTCACCGCAGTATGATGCTACATCTGCTCCTGAGAGTCCGAGGAATCTCTGTGCTACCGTACTGCCGTTAACTGCGCTCTTCTTTACATTTTCGTTGATAATCTGCTTAACCCTGTTCTTATCAAAGTATGTACGCGTGATAAAGAGTGTATACTGCAGATTTACCTGATCCTGCTCATAGTTACCCTCATTCGTAAACTCAGCGTAACCCGTAACTGTAAGCTTACGGGGCCTGTCGGACTTATTCTCAACCTTAACCGACCATACCTCGTAGGTCTTACCGAGAGGTACATAGTATGTGCAGGCAGTCTTTATACCGCTGTACTCCGAGCCGATAACAGAGTATGCCGTACCGTGTCTTACCTCACTCTTAAACTCGTCGAGGCTCTTACCTACCGGCTGCCATGAGTTTGACCAGTAGTCGCCTGTCTCATTATCTCTCAGATATATGTATCTGCCGGGCTGGTCGAAGCTATTAAATACATATCTCAGTATTCTTCCGTCAGCTCCCGACTTCTCGAAGCTGTAGCCTCCTGCATTATTTGATATGATAGCACCATACTCAGGTGATCCCAGGTAGTTAGCCCAGGGTGCCGGTGTATCAGGCTGTGTTATAACATACTCCTTGTTCGGTCCGTCAAAATATCCGTACTTCATACATAACCCCCTTTTATAAAAATAGGGGTCAGGAAACTACTGACCCCTTTTATTTACTTGATGTAATGATTTGCAGACATTTCTGCAAGCTTTAATTGTTACTCAGCATCAACCATTGAAAGGCTGATCTTACCCATCTCGACCTTGAGAACCTTAACACGTACCTTATCACCTACGCTTACCACATCCTCAACCTTTGCAACTCTGTGGTCTGCAAGCTTTGATATATGGCAAAGTCCGTCCTTGTTGGGTGAAAGCTGTACAAATGCACCGAAGTCCATAATCTTAACAACTGTACCCTCATAGGTCTTGCCTACCTCGATGGGATCTACAATTGAGTGAACAATCTTAAGAGCCTTATCGATGCCTGCCTTATCTGTGCTGCAGATTGATACTGTACCGTCATCGGTTATATCCATCTTAACGCCTGTCTCCTCGATGATAGCGTTGATGGTCTTACCTCTCTGTCCGATAACCTCACCGATCTTCTCGGGATCTATCTTCATACTCTCAATCTTAGGAGCATACTCATTAACGCTCGGACGAGGTCCCTCGATAGCCTTAAGCATAACCTCATCAAGGATATAGAGCCTTGCAGCTCTTGTACGAGCTATAGCCTCGCGGATGATATCATCCGTAAGTCCGTGAATCTTGATATCCATCTGTATAGCTGTGATACCCTTATGTGTACCTGCTACCTTGAAGTCCATATCTCCGAAGAAGTCCTCAAGTCCCTGAATATCTGTAAGTACGATATAGTCATCATCTGTATCACCTGTTACAAGTCCGCAGGATATACCTGCAACGGGAGCCTTGATAGGAACACCGGCTGCCATAAGCGCCATACATGATGCACATACAGATGCCTGTGATGTAGATCCGTTTGACTCAAATGTCTCGGATACCGCACGTATAGCATAGGGGAATGTCTCCTTATCGGGAATAACCGGAAGAAGTGCTCTCTCAGCCAGTGCACCGTGACCTATCTCTCTACGTCCGGGACCACGTGAAACCTTTGTCTCACCTACGGAGTATGAAGGGAAGTTGTAGTGATGCATGTATCTCTTCTCTGTTACATTTTCATCGAGACCGTCAATTCTCTGTGCCTCTGAAAGAGGTGCAAGTGTTACGATATCACATATCTGTGTCTGTCCTCTTGTGAACATAGCCGAACCATGTACTCTGGGTATAAGGTCAACCTCTGCAGCGAGCGGTCTGATCTGGTCGATAGCTCTTCCGTCAGGTCTCTTATGATCCTTCAGAATCATCTTACGAACAGTCTTCTTCTGATACTGATAGAGGGCATCTCCGAGATAGCCGAGCCACTCCTCGTTATCTGCATAACGCTCCTTAAGCATATCCTTAAATGCATCGATGTTCTTCTCACGAGCCTGCTTATCGTCAGTAAATACAGCCTCCTCCATCTTCTCTGGAGGAATAACTGTCTTGATATCCTCGAAGAGCTCCTCGGGAACAGCAAAGCTCTTGTAGCTGAACTTAGGCTTTCCGCACTCAGCAACTATCTTGTCGATGAACTCGATAACCTCCTGGTTAACCTTATGTGCCGAGAAGATAGCATCCAGCATCTGATCCTCAGGAACCTGGTTAGCGCCTGCCTCAATCATGATAACCTTATAGCGTGTAGATGCAACGGTCAGATTAAGATCTGATACAGCAAGCTGAGCCGAGCTGGGATTGAATATGAACTCACCATCGATAAGTCCTACCTGTGTCATGGCACAGGGGCCGTCGAAGGGGATGTCTGATATAGATGTAGCAATAGCTGATCCGAGCATAGCTGTAAGCTCGGGTCTGCACTCGGGATCAACTGAAAGCACAAGACTCTCAAGTGTAACATCGTTACGAAGATCCTTCGGGAACAGAGGTCTCATAGGTCTGTCTATAACTCTGTCTGTAAGCACTGCATTCTCCGAAGCCTTACCCTCACGCTTGTTGAAGCCTCCGGGTATCTTACCTACAGCATACATCTTCTCATCATACTCAACTGATAGAGGGAAGAAATCGATTCCGTCCCTGGGCTCCTTAGAAGCGGTAGCCGTTGAAAGAACCACTGTGTCACCATAGTGGATAAGCACTGCGCCGTTTGCCTGCTTGCCTACACGGTCTACATCAACTCTGAGCTTACGTCCGGCAAGTGTTGTTTCAAATTGCTTAAACATAGTTTCGTCTCCTTTAAAATATTGATTAATATATATAATCATTTCAAGGCACCGAAACGACTGAAACAGCTCCGAGACACATCAGAATCCCGGCTGATCCTGATGTCAGCACCATTTCAGTGGTCTCGGTTTCACCTCAAAACAATCCTTGTCATTTTATCACAAATGCACAGCTGTATCAAGTAAACAATCACCATATCCTGCATGAACAGGGCACACGCAGTTTGGTATCATCATGACGAGTATATCTCACTATCCGACAATCTCAGATATAACTCTGTCCATATCCCTGTCAGTAGTATCTACCCTGATATCAGCAGTAGCTTCGTAGTACGGAAGTCTCTCTCTCTGCATACCTTCTATCTTCCTCATCAGTGCATCCCTGTCACCCTCACTAAGCAGAGGTCTGCCTGTATCCGTACTGACTCTGTTATATGTCTCCTCATCTGTCGCATATAGTCCGACCACCCTGCCGAGACACTTGAGCAGTCTTCTGTTCTCCTCCCTCAGCACGATACCGCCTCCTGTGGCTATAACGGTGTTATACGCACTTTGACGGAGCTCGCGAAGCACATCGGTCTCTATATCTCTGAAGCCTGACTCTCCAACCTCACTGAATATTTCCGGGATGCTCTTACCCGTCCTATCAACTATCAACTCATCCGTATCCAGAAATGTCATGCCGCGTCTCTTAGCTATCTCCCGCCCCACTGTTGTCTTACCGCTTCCCATATAGCCTGTAAGGACTACATTTTCACCGTACAGCCTTCTCCTCAGAACAGTATATACATAACCACTTATTTCATCCGGAACAGAGACGCCGTTCCAGTACTCATATGCTATAACACCCTGATACAGCAGCATGCCAAGACCGTTCGAGCACGGCACAGACATCTCCTGCAGCTTCCTCATAAAGGGTGTAACTGCCGGATTATATATAAGGTCAAAGCCATAATCTGCCATATCATAGAAGCTGTCATCATCTATCAGCAGTCCGTCACCTGCCCTCAGTCCGAGTGATGTACACTGTATAAATGTATATCTGCCGTCTCCCGGTATCTCATCTATCGAGTCCGTTCCCAGAGCCACTATCATGTCAGACAGCTCAGCTATAGCTGCAGCCTTCTCATAGGTACGATTCACCACATATATTTCCCGTGCACCCTCGGAAACAAGCATACATGCAACAGCCCTCGCAGCCCCGCCTGCACCAAGCAGTATAAATCTGCCGCCGTCTATCTTTACACCTTCCATTCTCAGTGCACGCGAGAGTCCGGGCATATCAGTGTTGTAGCCCTTATAGCCACCGTAATCTCTCACAAGTGTATTTACTGCTCCGATTCGCTGTGCTAGCGGATCTATATCTGACAGATACTGCATCACCTCTGTCTTATATGGCACAGTCACATTCATGCCCTTGATACCCAGGTTATATGCTCCCTCAACCGCAGTGCCGAGCCCGTTCTCCACAGGAAATGCCACGTACGACATATTTATATTCATACACTCGGCAAGAGTGTTATGTATCAGTGGCGACAGCGTATGCTCCACCGGATTACCTATCAAACCATATACAGCTGTTCTTCCGTCTATAGCATTACTCATACTTTATCTCCATCGTCAGAAAAGGCACACATTTCTGTGTGCCCCTCCGCATTGTAATCCTATTAATTACTTTCTGAGTCCCAGCTCCTGAATCAGAGCTCTGTATCTCTCGATATCCTTGCTCTTAAGGTATGCAAGCATACTTCTTCTCTGACCTACCATCTTGAGAAGTCCTCTTCTTGAATGGAAATCATTCGGATGACTCTTAAAATGCTCATTAAGGTCATTGATTCTTGCTGTAAGAAGAGCCACCTGAACCTCAGGTGAACCTGTGTCATCAACGCCTCTTCCGAACTTTGCTGCGATTTCTGCCTTCTGCTCCTTTGTAATCATGTCGATTACCTCCTGTTATTATAAATGTTACCTGTTACTGAGTTACGGTCGGAGATTCCGGTAACTAAGTAAAGGTCCCGTAACATAATAAACACCTTACCGCGAAATGTCAACCTGCAACTTACACAGCTACTTGCCTGTAATCAGCTTCAGCTTATCTACTGTATCCGTACAGCTTCTCATCATGAGATCTGCTATCACGATTGCCGTCATGGCTTCAACCACAACCACTGCTCTCGGAGCGATGATAGGATCATGACGACCCTCTATCTCTATATCCACGTCCTCACCCGTATCATTTACCGTATGCTGACATTTGTATATCGACGGCGTAGGTTTAACAGCGGCTCTTATAAATACTCTGTTACCGTTACTGATACCGCCGAGCACTCCTCCGCTGTGATTAGTTCTGAAGTTAACTCCTCCGTCAGCTCCCATATACATGCTGTCATTATTCTCTGAGCCACGCATACGCGACACGGAGAAGCCGTCACCTATCTCAACGCCCTTTACGGCGCCTATTGACATCACAGCCTTGGCAAGCTCAGCATCGAGTTTATCAAATACAGGCTCGCCGACTCCTGTCGGCATACCATCGACGACGCACTCTATCACCGCACCGCTCGAGTCGCCCTCACTCCTTAGTTTGTCGAGATACTCACTTGCTCTCTCATACGCATCTATATCCGGCATACATAGTGCATTCGTGATGCCGAGGTCCATACTCTCCCGGTTAATCTCTATATCACCTATACTGCTTACGTAAGCCCTTATACTTATTCCCAGTTCACTCAGCAACTTTAACGCTATGGCGCCTGCCGCAACTCTGCCTGCAGTTTCACGTCCGGATGAGCGTCCGCCCCCTCTGTAATCTCTGAAGCCATACTTACTGTCATAGCCGAAGTCCGCGTGCCCCGGTCTGTAGGTATGTGCTATATTTCCGTAATCACCGGAGTGCTGGTTTGTATTTTCTATAACAAGTGATATAGGCGTACCTGTTGTTCTTCTATCAAAAATCCCGGACATTATCCTGACTCTGTCTGCCTCCTGTCTGGCAGTCGTGAATCTGGAGGTTCCGGGACGTCTTCTGTCGAGATAAACCTGGATATCCTCCTCTGAGAGACTGAGTCCGGCGGGACAGCCGTCTACGACAGCACCGATTCCCTGTCCATGTGACTCTCCCCAGGTCGTAACTCTAAATAACTGACCATAGCTTGATCCTGACATATTATGAATCTTCTCCTGTATTTCTTCCGGCGCGTGGATGTGCACTTTCGTATACATCCTTCAGCCTTCCTGACTTTTTCTTAAGATATATCTGCGTGGTCGATATATCGGAGTGCCCCAGCATTTCCTGTACAGCACTGAGGTCGGCACCGTTACTTACCATATGCGACGCAAATGAGTGCCTGATCATATGCGGTGTTATATCTTTATCTATGCCTGCTTTATCAGCATACATTTTGATAAGCTTCCAGAAGCCCTGTCTTGACATCTGTTCACCCTTAACATTAGTAAACAGATACTCAGAGTTAGAACAGATACGGGGTCTCGCCTCCATGATATATCGCTCGAGAGCAGCTCTTGCAGTCTGATCTATAGGTATAACACGACTCTTCTTCGCATCATGACACTCTATATAACCCATAGATATATTGATATCCGTGGTCTTGAGGGATATAAGCTCCGTAACTCTCAGACCTGTTGCATACAGCAGCTCCAGCATTGCCTTATCACGTATCTCCTTATCCGACGAACCTGTCGGTACCTCAAGCAGTCTGTTCACCTCATCAACCGTAAGCACCTCCGGAGACTTCTTCACAACCTTAGGCGGGTGTATACCCTCTGTGGGATTTCCCTTTATGACCCCCTGATTAATCAGATACATAAAAAAAGACTTGATGCTCGCAACACTTCTCGATATGGTCGCAGAGCTCTTCTTCTGATCCTCGAGGTACAGTATGTACGAACGAAGCTTCGTGGAAGTAACATCCTTCACATCTGTTATACCTGAACTCGAAAAATACTGTTCCATCTTAACGAGATCTCTTCGATAAGACTGAACAGTGTTCTTACTGCCGTGCTTCACATCACTCAGGTATGCTATATACTTTTCTATTTCTCTATCCAAATGTGAATCCCCCACAGAAAAACCAATGTAGAAATCAGTATAATTTGTAATTTACATAAAATCAATCGATTTTTTTCCGGATTTTGCTTATAAATCAAGCATTTACAAGGCTCATCGCAACATAGCGACAGGTTACATAATACTTCACACTATATATTGTGTGGTAGCCTGTAAAATATTTTAAAGCTTACCGAGCTCACCTTTCATATTATGGTAAGCAAGCACGGCGATTATAGACTTACTGTCATGTATCTTGCCTTCATATACATATGAAAGTGCCTCATCCGGAGTTAACCTGATTACATTTATGAATTCATCCTCATCGAGCTGTACTCTTCCGCGTGTCAGCTCCGTACCGATATATACAGCTGTCCTCTCACTAAATACTCCAACCGCAGCTATTATATTATTTATAAATATAAGCCTGCCCGGTATATATCCCGTTTCCTCCTCAGCCTCTCTGATGGCACATCTCCTGTACGCCACAGTATCTCCCGGCTTACCGCTTACCACGCATGCATCGGATATAACCTCATCATCACCGGGTTCCATACATCCGGCCGGTATCTCTATATCATATGCATCCACCGAGTTTCTGTACTGCCCCGTAAAGATAAGCTTACCCTCAGCGTCAACGAGCAGCACACCCGAGCCATTTCTGTTCTCGACGAAGTCGTAGTAGACCTTCCTTCCGTCGTCTGCTATAAGCTCATCCTCATATACCTTAACTCTATGTGCCTTATACTTAAGCATTCTCTTATTTAACTTCATATTCACCTCATGAAAAACGGCTGTCCGTCAGTTAAACGAACAGCCGCATGCTTTAACATATTGATTAATTACTTTGCATAATCTGTAACTCTTGATTCTCTGATAAGGCTTACCTTTATCTGACCGGGATACTCAAGCTCATTTTCAATCTGCTTGGATATCTCTCTGCCCAGTATAACCATGCCTGCATCATCAATCTTTTCAGGAACTACCATAATCCTGATCTCTCTACCGGCCTGAATGGCAAATGATTTCTCGACACCGTCAAACGAATTAGCAATCTCTTCAAGCTTAGTCAACCTCGTTGTATAGGTTTCAAGCGTCTCGCGTCTCGCTCCGGGTCTTGCTGCTGATATAGCATCAGCTGCCTGTACTATACATGCTATAAGACTCTCCGCCTCACAATCACCGTGATGTGAAGCAACTGTGTTGATTACGACGTTGTTTTCCTTGTACTTTCTGCATAGATCCACACCGATTGAAACATGTGAACCTTCCATCTCATGATCGATGGACTTACCTATATCATGAAGAAGTCCTGCACGCTTTGCAAGTCTTACATCCTCGCCGACTTCACCGGCTATAAGACCTGACAGCTGAGCAACCTCTATCGAATGCTTAAGAGCATTCTGACCGTAGCTTGTTCTGAACTTCATCCTTCCGAGAAGCTTTATAAGCTCCGGATGAAGTCCGTGTACACCAACCTCAAGAGTTGCTGCTTCGCCTTCCTCCTTCATCATGGCTTCGACCTCTTTACGAGCCTTCTCAACCATTTCCTCGATTCTTGCGGGATGAATCCTGCCATCTACTATCAGCTTCTCAAGAGCTATTCTTGCTACCTCTCTTCGAATCTGATCATAGGATGAAAGTACAACTGCCTCAGGGGTATCATCAATTATCAAATCAACACCCGTCAGAGTCTCAAGTGCACGTATATTACGACCTTCACGACCGATTATACGTCCCTTCATCTCATCACTCGGAAGCTGAACTATGGAGATTGTTGACTCAGATACGACATCAACCGCGCATCTCTGTATAGCATTTACAACATACTCCTTAGCCTTCTTGTCAGCCTCTGCCTTTGCCTTGGATTCCATTTCCTTGATCATTACTGCAGTTTCATGTTTTACGTCGTCTTCAACAGACCTAAGCAAGTACTGCTTTGCCTGTTCAGAGGTGAGACCGGAAATCCTTTCCAGTTCCTGCTGTCTCTTGTTCGATAGCTCTTCAGCCTCGGAAAGCTTCCTCGATAAGTTACCCTCCTTTGCATTAAGGGACTGTTCCTTACGCTCAAGTAAGTCACTCTTCTTATCCAGGTTTTCCTCTCGCTGCAGAACCCTCTTCTCCATTCGCTGAATCTCACTTCGACGATCCTTGACTTCCTTTTCGATGTCATTCTTCGTCTTCATGGCATCTTCCTTAGCCGTAAGAAGTATATCTCTCTTCTTTGATTCAGCAGTCTTCAGTGCCTCATCTATAATATCCTTAGCCTTTTCCTCTGCCTTACCGATCTTTGACTCCGCTATATTCTTGCGATATGCGATACCGGCAAACCAGGCGATCAAAGCTACTATAATAGTTATGACAACAAAGATTACTATTGTAATAGGAGCAATCGGACCACCCACAGGAGCACCTCCTTTATTAAATTTTTATTGTGCAATATGTACAACAAATCATATTAAACGTAAAACGATATTATGTCAAGTGCTTGTTAATTTCACTAAACCCAAAGCCGCGTCTCAGAAGAAACTGCATAAGCTTCCTCTTTGTCTTATCATCCATCTCCTCAGTCGTCACACAACCTGACTTTTTCTCTATAAGGTGCTCTATAACCACATCCTCTGTTAAATCCATATCTTCATATATGCCATCTATAACAGTCCCGGATACATCATGCGATATATCCTTCATGTCAAGCTCCTTCAGTATAAGTGACCGACTCTTATCGTAAATGTTACTTCTTATGTAAGCCTCGGCAAATCTCTTATCATTCAGATACCTGAACTCATACAGCAGTGCTATGGTTGAGTTTACTGCAAAATCAGGATAACCCTTGCTCTTTAGCTTAAATGCTATCTCCTTTGCACAGTACTCTGCTCTCGAGAGATATGTCATACCCTTATCGAAGCATTTGTTGATAATCTGTGTTCTGATACGCTCTGATATATCCTCATCAGTTTCCGTCTCATATATGCTCGCACCTATATCTTCCGTATTCACACCTATATCAGAAAGCTCCTTCAAAGTAATTGGCCCCATATACTCGTCATCGCAGTATACATATCTGGATTTATACTTAGTTTCTATTCTCAGCAGCATATCTACTTACCGGTCTTACCGTTCGCATCTGTTTTAGCATCAGGCTTTACATCAGTATTATCAGCAGATGCCTCATCCGCAGCGGGAGCATAGTGCTCTCTCACCTTGGTTTCAACCTCCTTCATAATCTCTGGATTATCTGCAAGATACTGCTTTGCATTTTCGCGACCCTGACCTATCTTATTGCCGTTATATGCATACCATGCGCCGGACTTGTTTATAACATCACAGCCTGCAGCAAGGTCGAGTATATCTCCCTCTCTGGATATACCCTTGCCGAACATGATGTCGAACTCTGCCTCCTTAAAAGGAGGAGCCACCTTGTTCTTAACAACCTTAACTCTGGTTCTGTTACCTATAACCTCACCCTTGTCCTTGAGTGTCTCTATTCTTCTGACATCAAGTCGTACAGATGCATAGAACTTAAGAGCACGACCGCCTGTCGTGGTCTCGGGATTACCGAACATTATACCGACCTTCTCACGCAGCTGATTTATAAATATAACCACGCAGTTAGTCTTACTTATAACACCTGTCAGCTTTCTGAGCGCCTGTGACATAAGCCTTGCATGAAGACCCACGTGACTGTCACCCATATCTCCGTCTATCTCAGCCTTCGGAACAAGCGCTGCAACAGAGTCGATGATTATAACATCCACTGCACCGCTTCGTACCATGGTTTCCGTTATCTCAAGAGCCTGCTCACCACTGTCGGGCTGGGAAATGTACAGGTTATCGATATCAACACCTATATTCTTTGCATATACGGGATCAAGCGCATGCTCCGCATCTATGAAGCCGGCTATACCTCCCATCTTCTGCACCTCTGCAACGACATGAAGTGCAACTGTTGTCTTACCACTTGACTCAGGTCCGTATATCTCTATAACTCTTCCTCTGGGAAGACCACCTATACCAAGTGCCAGATCAAGGCTGAGTGATCCTGTTGGTATGGCCTCTATATTCATATTCGCCACATTATCACCAAGCTTCATGATAGAGCCCTTGCCATACTGCTTTTCAATCTGCTGAAGCGCTGCATCAAGTGCCTTAAGCTTCTCTTCACTTGCCATATTTATAACCTCCGATTAGTATTAATCATATGCTGATTTCATAACAAACGAACGACGTCAGTATAGCATAACGCTATTAAAAATGCTATAATTTTACCGTGTATGCAAATAATTATCGCAATATGGAGGAAGCGTAACATGAGCAGCCATATATCTGCAATAATCTCGGAGTTTAATCCGTTTCATAACGGTCACAGATATCTATGTGAGGAGGCCTATCGTCGCACAGGCTGTGACCACCTGATTGTACTTATGTCAGGGAACTTTACTCAGCGAGCCCTTCCCGCCGTAACAGATAAGTACACTCGCGCCGCCTCAGCCATTGCCGGTTGTCGCAGCATATCCGCCGTATTCGAGCTGCCCTTTATATATGCAACAGGAAGCGCCATGGACTTCGCTGACGGAGCCGTAAGGCTTCTCAACAAATGTGGCTGTATCAGCTCGCTCGTGTTCGGAGTGGAAAGCACCGACTACAAAGCATTTGATACAGTAAGCAGTATCCTGGTTGATGAGTCAGGTGACTATAGGTTCCTGCTTACAAAGAGTCTGGCTCACGGGCGTTCCTATCCTGCCGCCAGACAGGAGGTCATAAAGAAGCTCACGGGGCGTGACTACTCAGATATCATGGCTTCTCCAAACAACATCCTCGCGCTGGAGTATATCTCCTCACTTAGACGTACTAACTCGGATATAGAACCGATTCTGGTGCAGCGTATAGGCGCAGGCTACAGTGACACCTCCTTAGACAGCAGCACACCGAGTGCCTCAGGTATAAGAAGCATCATGTATGACTGCGACATATCAGAGCTATATAAGTATATGCCTCACAAAGCTGCCGATATCATCTCAGACTTTCTGCACCCGATAAACAGTGACTACCTCGCCATGTCCGTTATATCAAGCCTGATAAGAGCTAAGTGTAGGGTATCATCCGAGAAACAGCTAATTCGTGAACTAACCCAAACGGCTGATATCTCAGAGGGTATAGCCGGAAGACTCGCAGGGCTATCATCCCCGCAGAGTTATGAAGAGCTCACCGCCGCTATAAAAACGCGAAATGTAACCATGACACGTGTTCAGAGATGTCTGCTGCATCTGCTGACAGGAGTTACCGATGAACGTCGAAGCATATCGAAAACAGCTGCACCGGGATATCTGAATCTGCTTGCTCTTAACAAAGATAAGACCGGTGTAATAAGTGAAATACGGAGTGATGATCTGCATATCATAGATAAGAAGTCTGCCTACTCTGACTCCGACATACTTTGGAATATGGATATAGCTGCTACAGCACTCTATAACGAGATATATTACCTCAGTACCGGCATCGCCCTAAGGCCTGAGCTTACTTCAACAGTAAGGCTTGTATAAAGCATCATAATAAATAACGTAAACAGAGCCCCCGGTCATGCCGGAGGCTCTGCTGTCATCATATCATATATACGACTAAATACTACTCATCGAAGTCATCATCGAAGTCGTCATCGAAGTCATCGTCATCATCATCTTCGTCGTCATCTTCGTAATCACCGTCTTCATCATCATAATCATAGTCATCATCACTATCATCCTGCTGAGGTGCGGGATTTTCCGGAAGAGGACTGCTTACATCAGTTCTCATGTAGCCGATGCTGGCATCAAGCTCATTGAGGTTACCGTCAAGAGTTATGATATTTCCGTCAAGGCTTTCCATAAGTGCCTTATAGTTCTCGTTCTCAGTCTTAAGTATGCTGTCAAGGAAGGTACGAATCTCTGCTATCTTATCCTTAGCATACAGCATAGCACTGAGTCTTACCTCCGCAGCCTCGTTGTTTGCCTGCTCTATGGTACGGTCTGCCTCCTCCCTCGCACTGTCAACTATCTCGTTGGCTCTTACTGTTGCAAGCTCTGTTATATGATGAGTATCCACAAGCTTATTTGCTTCATTTATAGACTCGGATATTATGGCATCGGACTTTGTACGTGCAGTGGCAAGGATCTGCTCCTTGTTTCTCATAATCTTGTTACTTCTCTCCCACTGGCTCGGGATACTGCTTCTGATCTCGTTAATCATACGCATAAGCTCGTCCCTAGGCACGACTATCTTATTTGTAGAAAGTGGAGATGTTTTACAGTTATCTATAAACACCTCGATTTCATTTATCATATCCTCTATGCCCTTCTTACTCATCGTAATATCCTCCTAATAATTATTTTGAGTTTTTCAGCTTTTCATCTATCATACTCAGAACCCTCTCGGGTACGAAGCCTTCCACACTCTTACCGTATCCGGCAAACTCCCTGACCATGCTGGAGCTGATAAATGAATATCTGGGGTCTGTTGCCATAAAAAGTGTCTCTATCTCGGGAGCAACCATATGATTACCCTGTGCCATCTGCAGCTCGCTGTCAAAGTCTGTAATCTCTCTGAGTCCGCGTATTATAACGTTGACTCCCTGTTCCTTCGCAAAGTCCACAAGCAGTCCGCTCGAGCTGCAAACAGATACGTTATCGAAATTTTCCAAAACACCACTCAGCATTATAACACGTTCATCAAGCGAAAACAACGGAGTTTTTTTAGCAGAGTTGTTTAATACACATACTATTACTTCATCAAATATTTTGGACGCTCTCGTTATTATATCAAGATGCCCGTTGGTTACCGGATCAAAGCTTCCGGGATATATTACCTTACTCATCATTACCTCTCACTGCATGTATAAACACATGCTTATTTGTTTTATAGTTTTTTATCTTGTCGAGTTCGAAGTGTACCCTGCCGCCCGGCATAGCATTTAAGTCTGTTATAAAGTCTATGCTATCCTCGAGTGCCATCTCAAGGATTATCCTGCACTCCGGAGGCGTCATAGGCTTCCCGGCTATAAGCCTCATCACATCAGCGTAGAGTCCGCTGCTGTACGGCGGGTCTATATATATGATATCGAAGTCAAGCGTCGGCAGCCCACCGAGATAGCTAAGTGCGTCCATCCTTATCACTCTGGACTGACTCTCAAACTTAGTAAATGCCACATTATCCTGTATCACAGACACTGCTCTTTTGTTATTGTCAACGAACACAGCCTGCCTTGCACCTCTTGAAAGTGCCTCAAGCCCCACAGACCCGCTGCCTGCGAAGAGATCCAGAAATGTACTATCCGGCACATCCGCCTGGATTATATTAAATAGAGTTTCCTTGTATCTGTCAAGTGTAGGTCTGGTTATATCACCCTCCAGACTCTTCAGCGGTAGGCTCCTCCTTGACCCTGCTATTATCCTCACCTTCAGTCCTCCTTATTATCAGATATCTGATTCTTAAGCCAGAGTCCCGTGTCACTCAGCTCATCGTCCGACCATCCGGACGTCTTATCACACGAGCTCTTGATAAATGCAGATGTTTCTGCCTTATTGGATATACTCCAGCCCGCAAATGACAGATTATACTTATAAATGATATCGTTAAACCACGCATCTGCAGAGTCATAGTCTATACCACCGTTACCGGATGCATCACATATACTGAACTCTGAAATAAATACACAGAGCCCCTTATCATGAGCATATGTAACCTTATCCCTGATATTATCCTTATGAGTTGCCGCATAGAAGTGAACCGCATAGGCTATATTATCAAAGCCGGTAAGCGGATCATCCGCCGCAGCATCCACATCCTGTGACCACGTAGGTGTTCCTACTATTATGATAGCATCGGTATTCTTCCTTATAACCGGTATAACCTCCTCGGCATAGCTCTTGACATCAGACCAGGTTGTGCCGCCGTTCGGCTCGTTACATATTTCATAGATTACATTATCGTAGTCTGCATACTTAGATGATATTTCTTCGAAGAAATCCAGTGCCTCATCCTTGTTGGTATTGGGATCTCCGTCACTCAGTATATGCCAGTCTATAATGACATACATACCAAGCTCCGTGGCATACTTCACACCATCATCTATCAGACCCTTAAGCTCATCCTTATCGCCGTCCTGACAGTAGCCGCCGGATTCAGCCGTATACATGCTAAGCCTTATAAGATTTGCTCCCCATATATCTCTGACGGTTGTGAAGGCATCCTTATTAACGTACTGCGGGAACCAGGCTATACCATGTGTACTTACTCCCATCAGCTCGAACCTGTCACCATTTACATCCACTATATCCGTTCCGTCTATGGAGAGTGCACCGTGCTTATCAAAGGGTGTACCGGAAGCAGTCTCTACCGAAGAAGCCTTATCCTCTGACTTAGCTGCTGCGTCGTCCGAAGCATCAGCCTTATCGTCACTCTTGTCTGACGAAGCACTACTGTCCGACGAGTCCTCACTGTCTTCAACTGATTCAGCATCACTCTTATCAGACGAACCGCCGCTGCTTACCTCCTTACCTTCAGCATATAGCGTAGCAGTCTTAGCTGTACCGGCCGCCTCTTCGCTCTCGAACACAACCTGAAGGCCGAGCTGTGTGCTGCCTCCGGCTGTAACTGTTTCATTATAGTCGACAGGAGTTATCGTAAGTATATCTCCTTCTATCTCGTAGTTGCCGCTCCAGCTGTCACCTATCTCACCACCGGTGAAGCCGCTGACCTCGACGCTCCAGTCACTTATATCCTCGTCAGTGCTGTTCATGATATTTACATCATACTGAACAACGTATCCATCCTGATTCTCCCAGGAACCGTTCTCTGAGAAGCTGACACCTGTCTTCTTATACGCACTCGAGTCAGATGACTTACCGGACTTCTCCTCAGACTTATCCGTGCTATTCTTCTTATCCTTTGAATCACTGTCAGACTTTTCCTTACTGTCGGACTTGTCACTATCTGCCTTCTCGTCAGAGCTCTTAGTAGAGCTATCAGCGTCATCTGATGCTTGTTCGTCAGATGCTTTGGCTGAACCATCATCCGAGTCCGCAGATTTTTCATCCGAGCTGTCCGTCACAGCTGTATCATCACTGCCTGATGACATCTCGCTACTTGTTACGCCACTGTCCTTCGATGATCTACCCAGCAGAAACATCACACCACACAGCAGTCCTACTATAACTACAGCCATAACTGCTATAACTGCCTTATACTTTCCCACAATCCTTACCTCCGATTATATATTATCAAGTCTTAGTGATACCTCCTGTGCTGCATGCAGCATATCAGAGTATGCATATATATCAGCAAATCTGAAATTCAAATCTCCGCTCTGCCTTACACCGAACAGCTCCCCCGGGCCTCTCAGCTTCAGGTCCTGCTCAGCTATATAGAAGCCGTCATTAGACTCCTCAAGACACTTGAGACGTTCAGTCGCGGTATCCGATTTCTTAACATTTATAAATATAGCGTAGCTCTGCGCATCGCCTCTTCCGACACGACCTCTTAGCTGATGCAGCTGTGACAGTCCGAAGCGCTCGGCATTCTCTATCATCATCACAGTTGCGTTCGGATTATTTATACCAACCTCTATAACCGTTGTCGACACAAGCACATCAGTCTCTCTGTTTGCAAATGACTTCATAATCTCGTTCTTCTCGGCATCCTTCATCTTACCGTGAAGATACGCAACCCTTATACCCTGTCCGAGTGCCTCTCTCAGCTGTTCACTGTAATCGATGACATTTTCACCATCCATCATCTCGCTGTCCTCTACCATGGGACAGATTACATATGCCTGATGTCCGGCACGGACCTCACCTCTTATAAATGCATAGGCCGACGGTCTGTATGACACATCCACCACGCAGTTCTTAATCCTCTTTCTTCCCCTTGGAAGCTCCTTTATAACAGATATATCCATGTCGGCATATATGATTATGGCAAGGGATCTCGGTATTGGCGTTGCACTCATATACAGTGCATGCGGCATAGCCCTTCCCTTACTCACGAGCTTCTCTCTCTGACGAACACCGAATCGATGCTGCTCATCTACTACCACAAGACCGAGGCTGTCAAAGTGAACCTTGTCCTCTATAAGAGCATGTGTACCGATAACTATATTACACTCACCACTGTCTATGGCAGTATATACAGCCTTCTTCTCAGCGGCAGTCATAGCCCCTGTAAGCAGTCGTACATCTATCTTAAACGGTTTAAACAGCTTCGACAAATCACTATAGTGCTGCTCCGCAAGCACCTCTGTCGGTACCAGGAGTGCTGCCTGATATCCGGATAATACCGCCATATACATGGCACACGCGGCAACTATGGTCTTGCCGCTTCCGACATCGCCCTGCACCAGTCTCGTCATGGCATGCTCTGACAGCATGTCACTCCTTATATCCTCTATGGCATCCCTTTGTCCCTCTGTCAAACTGAAGGGAAGTCCTGCTGTGAATGCATCAAGTCTGAGACACGCCTCCTCGGTAATCCTGCATGTGTTAGGTGCAGCCTCAGTCCTTAACTTACGAATACCGGTCAGAAACTCCAGAAACTCATCAAAGGCAAGCCTCTTCATAGCCTCGGCAAGTGTATCTCTGTCCTTCGGAAAGTGTACATTATGCAGAGCCTCCGATACGGGCATAAGTCCGTACTCACCTCTTATATCATCCGACAGCTTATCCTCTATAGAGTCGATAACCTCCTCACACTGTCCTATAGCCTTCTTCAGAGAGTTATTTGTGACTCCGGCGGTAAGCGGATATACCGGCTGCAGCACAGACATCTGCTTCTGATATGCGAAGTGGGTAAAGTACTCCGGCATCTCCATAATGCGCATGGCACCCTTTATCTTAAGTGTCCCGACAAAGACATAAGTCTCGCCACGACGTATGACACTCCTGATAAATGGCATGTTAAACCATACCATACGTATGCTGCCCGTACTGTCCTCAGCCGTAACAGACGTTATGACATGGCGTCTGCCCTTCTTCGTTTCTGCATACCCGGAAACCCTGCAAAGTACTGCCTGGCGCTCCCCTACTATGCAGTCTCTCAAAGGAACCGGCTTCTCATACTGTATATATGCCCTTGGGTAGTACCTGATAAGTGAGTCTATCGTGGTTATTCCGAGCTTGTTGAAGCCCGCGGCGGTTTTCTCTCCCACTCCCTTTACGGCAGTGATATCATCCTCCGGTCTCATATCACTCAACCGATACTATATAGTAGTACAGCTGCTGACCGCCGCTGTGAAGATCCACATCTACATCAGGATACTTCTCCGATATCCTGCCGGACAGCATCTCCGCAGCATCACTGCTCACATCCGCACCATAGTATATAGTCACAAGCCCGCTGTCGTCTGTCACGAGCTTACCGATAAGCTCCTCAGTCACAGCCGATACATCTTCTCCGACAACCTCTATTCCCTTATCGGATATGCCCATGATATCATCCTTATGTATCTCGTGACCGTCTACGCTCGTATCTCTCACCGCAAATGTCACCTCACCGGTCATAACCGATGCTGACGCCTCCTGCATCTCAGCTATCATACTGTCTAAATCCTCCACCGGAGTCTCAGCATTAAAAGCCAGAAGTGCCGATACCCCCTGAGGTATAGTACATGTGCCTATAACATGCAGCTGCTTATCCTTTGATATAGTTGCAGCCTGATTTGCTGCGAGTATTATGTTCTTGTTATTCGGAAGAACAAATATGTGCTCGGCATTTATCCTGTCAACTGCCGTGAGTATATCATCGGTACTGGGATTCATGGTCTGTCCGCCCTCTATAATATAGTCGGCACCTATCTTTTTGAATATATCAGAAATCCCCGTACCTGATACAACAGCCAGCACACCGTATGTCTTTCTCTCACTTGAATCATCAGGTGTTACAGACTCCGTAGCTTCTCTACTGCCCATCTCTACCTTAATCTTACGCAGCTCCTCCGACTGAGTTCTCTCGTCAAGAGTCTCCTTCTCCAGACGCTCCGAGTGCTCCTCGCGCATATTATCTATCTTACATCTCGTAAGCTGTCCGTAGGTAAGAGCCTTCTCAAATGCATCTCCCGGATGATTAGTATGTATATGTATCTTCACCAGCTCATCATCCGCAACACATACAAGTGAGTCACCGATTGAGAGCATATAGTCCTTTATAGACTGAACCTCCTCGTCAGAGAGCTCCTTCTCCAGCATGATGATAAACTCGGTGCAGTACGTAAACTTAATATCTGATGTAGATATACCATCTATCTTTGCATCATATACAGGTCTTGCCTTGGGTACTGCCTCCAGCAGTCCGGCACCTCTCTGCAGATGTACGGGTCTGTCAGTAACAAGTTCTATATGCTCACCTCTGAGTCCCATGAGGAAGCCCTTCATTATCTCTATAAGCCCCTGACCGCCTGAGTCTACTACTCCTGCCTCCTTCAGTACCGGCAGCATATCCGGCGTCCTGCTGAGTGCATCCTCACCGTGAGCTATGACCTTCTCAAGAAATGCTTCTATATCCTCCTCAACGCATACAAGCTCAGCTGCCTCCTCCGACATTTCTCTTGCAACCGTAAGGATTGTTCCCTCCTTCGGCTTCATAACAGCCTTATATGCCGTCTCGACTGCTCTGTCGAAGCCTGATGCAATATCATTTACATCGATTTCTGTTTTTCCCTTTATATCCTTACAGAAGCCTCTGAAAAGCTGCGACAGTATAACACCCGAGTTACCTCTGGCACCGCGAAGCGATCCACTCTTCACAGCCTTAGCGATAGCATCAACCGTAGGCTCTGTCATAGCCTGCACATCATATGCTGCAGCCATAATGGTAAGTGTCATATTTGTTCCTGTATCACCATCAGGCACAGGAAACACATTCAGTTCATTTATATACTCTTTATTGTTGCTCAGATTATTTGCTCCCGCTATAAACATCTGTCTCATCACAGAAGCATCTATAACTGTTGTAGCTGACATAGCTGATTTTCCTCCGGTTATTTAATCAATAAGTCGTACGCCTTCGACATATACATTTATGTCACGCACCTTCATGCCGATATAATCCTCGACCTGATACTTAACTGTGCCTATCAGATTCTGTGCCACAGCTCCTATATTTACACCATATGCAACTATTATATGAAAATCTATGGTGAGACTGTTATCCTCGTTTATCACAACCCTGACTCCATGCGTCAGCGTATCTGTCTTCAGAAGCTTCACCAGACCGTCCTTCATGCTTATAGATGCCATGCCTACTATACCAAAGCAGTCAAGCGCCGCATGTCCGGCGTAGTTTGCTATAACTCCGGAGTCTATGCTTACTCTTCCGTTTACATTATCCATGTTTCCGATCATAACGTATCTCCTTTCATCGTTTTTGCCTTGTCATGAACATACTTAGTTTATTATACTATAAAAGCGGGGATTTCGGCACCAAATATTGGATTTTTGAGTCGTCCTGAGATTGTCAAAAAAGTCCTTGCATTACCATATAAATTCTGATAGAATGACCAATGTTGCGGGCTCGTAGGAGCCAAGTAATTTGTTTTAAAGGAGGTGCTTTAAGATGGCAAAGTGCTTTTACTGTGACAAGTCCGTTCATTTCGGTAACAATGTGAGCCACTCACACAGAAGGTCTAACAGAATATTCGGATCAAACATTAAGAGAGTTAAGGCCAAGGTTGACGGAACTCCCAAGACAATCTATGTATGTACAAGATGTCTTAAGTCCGGCAAAGTTGAGCGTGCTTAGTTTAAATAATAGTTAGATTCATAATTGAGCAGAGAGTTTACTCTCTGCTCTTTTATATATGCATAAATGTCACGGAATCGGGCATAAAAAGATGAAGCCCTTCGGCTTCACCCTTTTACTACTCTTCTGTTGTAGCCTCCTCTGTCGTATCTGTGGTGCCTCCCGCCTTGGATGTTATATCGTAGGATTCACCACCGTTACTGTATACTCTCTTTGCGACTACAACAAATCTTCCGTTTGACCTGTGATATGAACAGGTGGAAAGTGTAATAAGCTTATCACCATACTCCGCAGTTTCTGATATCTCATATGGAGTGAGCGCCTTACAGTTACTTACGTAATCGTTAAACTTCTCCTCAGATGCAGCCTCATTAAACTGATAGTACTTAAACAATGAATCGTCATTATCATCTATATATATCCTGAAGGCTGCTATAACCTCATAGGTGGCATCCTCCTTGATAGTGTTAAAGTATATAGTCTTATGCTCCTTATAGTAGTCCTCGCTGTCATAGCTGAGAAGTGCATGAAACATAGTACCGGCCTTCATATTGTGACCATATATCAGCACATTATCTGACGGCGTGATAGGATCCGAGTTGACACTCAGAAACAGTGTTCCGGATGAGCTGTGCTCCTTGTAGAAATCTCTCTTCAGATAAAACTCCTCATCCTCCGGCGTAAACATAACAGGATAGTCAACCACTGTATCAGGTATGGTAAGCCAGCCTATAAAGTCTGAGTTCTTACTATACAGCGATGCATACCTGCTCTGTACAAGCACACCGTCAAAATCGACATAGTGTATGCTGGTCACCTCATCAACCACTACCTCCTTACCCTCGAAGGTCGAGCTGTCATCCGAACCATCAGCTGTATCTTCACTTACATATGCCTTCAGATCATTGAAGCTGCTCTCGGCCGTCCTTATTTTATAGTAGTATACAGCCAAATATCCTGCCGAACCTACAAATACCAGAACAAAGAACACCATCATTACATTCAGCAGCTTATCTATAGCCTTACTCTTCTTGCTCTTGTTACTCATATCTCAACCATCAATCATACTTATGCGGAACCCAGAGATTTGCCTTCTTATAAGCCAGATACTCATCATACGCCCGCTCCAGTATATCCCTTTCATTCACAAACTTAAGCAAATGATATGCCTCATGAAACTTATAGTACCCGGAGTCACAGAAGTACTCCTCCTTCTGAGGTCTGCTGTAGAAGCTGTCCGCCATCATCAGATACCAGTGAACATCCTTGTTAATAGTCTCAGTTGACACATTAAATGTATAGCTGGTCTTACCTATATATTTCACTATGTGTGCATCTGCACCGGACTCTTCCTTAACCTCTCTGAGAGCCGTCTCGGTCCGCTCCTCGCCTTCCTCAACGGTACCCTTCGGGAGCACCCAGCCTTCATATCTGTTCCTGTAATTCTTGTATAGCAGAAGTATCTTGCCTCTGTGTATCACAACACCGCCACAACTTACTGCATCGGCCACTTAGTATCCCTCCATCCTTACTGAAGTATCACTCTATACTACTATAATATGCATCAAAAATGCAACGTGCAACATAAGCTCCTGATATGCCGTTCGAGCTGTAGTCCTCTACTATAACACTAACAACGATATCCGGATCCTCAACATTTGAAAATCCACTGAACCATGAATTTGTGCTTCCGCTGTTATCTGTCTCAGCCGTACCCGTCTTACCTGCCGCTGTATATGACTGTCCGGACAGCTGACTTGAAGCCGTACCCGACTGTACAACCTCCGTCAGCATAGGTATAATCTGTGTGCAAAGCTCCGGTGATATAATCTCACCGTACTCGGTCGCCGAGTATTCCTTTATCGTTATACCCTCACTGCTCACCACCTCGGATACAAATGTCGGCTTCATCAATATACCGCCATTTGCTATGGCACACATAATCATAGCATTATGCAGCGGTGTTATCAGTGTATCTCCCTGACCGATTATAGTCTGTGGTATCTGGTTTACATCTGTTGAACCGTCAAGTACAAATGACGACTCAGAGTACTCACCGTCATACGGCAGCTCACTGTTAAAGAGCAGTGTATCACACATGCTTCTGAGTCCGACCATACTGAGATAGTTGACTCCTATATTCGCGAAGCTGTTGTTGCATGACACTGCCAGTGACTTAGTCAGATTCAGCTCACCATGTGCCTTGCCGTTACTGCACCTTATAGACACACTGTTATATATATCGGTTCCTCCGCAGGTAAATGTATAGCTGTCGTACTCATCAGGATACTCCTTCATATACTCGAGGGCAGCTACTACCTTAAATGTGGAGCCCGGTGCATATAGTCCCTGTGTTGCTCTGTTAAGCAAAACACTGCTGGAGGTATCACTCACCAGTGACTCCCACTCTGCATCTATGGTATTCGGATTAAAGCCGGGATTGGAGTACATAGCAAGTATCTTACCTGTCGACGGCTCGATAACAACCGCCGCACCGCTTGCTCCGCTCATTGCCTCCTCTATAGCCCTCTGCAGAGGTATATTAAGTGTAGTTACAACACTGTCCCCCGGATTCTTCTCTCCCTTCAGCTCGTTATATACCTTCTTCAAGGGATTGATATGTGTGTTAAGCAGCAGCTCCTCACACATAAGCTCTATGCCGCTTCCTCCGTTTGAGGCATATCCGACAGCATGTGCAAATGTACCTTCGTAGGGATAATTTCTGGTTCCTGACAGTGTCTCGGCAAGCACCGTGCCATCGTCTGACAGAATGCTGCCCCTTACCACGTTTTCCGTAAGTGATGCACTACGTACATTGGAGGAGTCTACAGCCAGTGCATATGAGTCCTTAATCATAAATCTGCACAGATAGACTATCATGCATGTAAAAATCAGCACCATAGCAACTGATGTAATAATCACCGACTTATTCTTCAGTTTATTCTTTTTATTTCGAAGTTCCTCCTTCTCTACAAACTCACGGAGTTCTTCACCTGCAGACTTAGGGCTGTTGTTCTGTGGCTGTGATGACATTTTCAACCGCCTCCTCTATTCTCCTGTTCTTCAGTTCCTCTCTTCTCTCCATCGTTCTCTTCTCATCGTTTACAGTATACATATAGGTAAACTGTATCATAGCAAACATGATAAGAGTGCTGAACACGCTGCTGACACCGTAGCTTACCAGCGGAAGCGTAACTCCCGTGGATGGTATAAACTTGACAGCACCTCCTATATTCAGCAGCACCTGGAATATATAGACTATAGCTATACCGTAGGTCACATACTTATAGAAGGGATCCTTGCATCTGATAGCTATCATCTGCATAGATATAAAGCTGCTTATATATACGAGTATCAGACATATACCGAACAGCAGTCCCAGCTCCTCGCATATTGCCGAGAAGATGAAGTCACTCTCCGCAACCGGTATCATATACGGCATACCCTGACCGAGGCCCGATCCGAAGAGACCACCGCTGCTGATGGCGTACAGTGACTCACTCAGCTGATATCCTGTTCCCTGCTGGTCAGCAAACGGATTTATCCAGGAGCTGACTCTGACCATGACATGTGCGAACAGCGTATCCTTAAATAGCATATATCCAAGCACACACCCTATTACTGCAAAGAGCACTCCCGCTATCGGAATCAGAATCCTCGAGGTCGCCACATACACCATAAGGAAATAGCAAATATAGAACAGCATCAGTGCGCCGAAGTCCTTCTCCGCCGCAAGTATCAGCATAAATATACCGGCCACAGCAGCATTTAGGAGGAGGGACTTATAATCCTTCATCTTCACAAGGCTGCTTGCCACAAAGAGTATAAATACAATCTTCACGAACTCCATAGGCTGCAGCGACACTATATCTCCTATGGATATCCAGTTACGCGAGCCGTAGCGACTGACTCCGAGCCCCGGTATAAAGACCGTCAGAAGAAACGCTATGCCGCCGATGGCATACAGATTTCTCCAGGTTCGCATCCCCTTTAGCTTCATCATAATCGCCGGTATAAATATCGTAATTAGGAGAGCAACCGACGCAAGGATAAACTGCTTGATGGCATACTTTGATGACAGTCTAAGCAGCATCGTATATCCTATGAGCATCAGAAATGCAACGTTGTTCGTGAGCAGTCTCGATGAGTTCTTGTACACCAGTCTGAAGGTAATGATATACATTACCGCTATAAATATCTCCACAAGATAGCAAAGCAGCACATATGTCTCCTTAATGTTTATATAGAGACATATGTGGGATATCGCATGAATCATAAATATATAGAACACCTGAAAGTTCAGGTTTCTGTTTCTCTTCTTTCTGCTGTCAGCCGTAAAGTACACATAGCAGCTGAAGGTATAGAGCACCATGAAAAACAGTATAAGATATTTTGAGAAAAATCCTGTCAATCTTACTATCTCTGTCATACCACTTAATCCTCAAACAAAATGTTATAGGAGAACATTATAACATAAATCCTCATCGTATAGCGTTTCAAAGGTCTTCGTACCTGCACTGCCGCTTGTACTTCCGGATTTTGTCTGTTTGCTTCCCAGAGCAGCAGTAACCATAAGCGCCGGAGGGTACGGATGCCCCTTCAGAACGAAGCAATCCACCGGAACACTTTCCATTATATCCGAAGCAATATGCGGTTCGTACGGTTCCTCATAAACTATCATGTCACACAGTCCGTACATACCATCTCTCAGAAATTGAGCCGCATACCTGTTATATGCATACAGTGAGTAGGCAAATACCATATACCTCGGTCTTGCTTCGTTATGCTCAGTCAGAAAATGTCTTACTGCCGCATAGTCATCTATATTTCTGATATACACTCCGTCATATTCTGATATTTTGTCTATATATCCGTACAGCGTGTCGGCACATCCTGAGCTGTATCTGCTGATATAAGGCAGAGTAAGTATCCGAATACGCAAGTCCTTGGTCTTGGCAGACGCCCCGGCATCGATAAAGCAGAAATCCTTTATGTCGCAGATGTTACTGTGTACGTCCTCTATGACTTTTTCATAACCATCACTGTTGTCATGTGATCCCGACGTATCTTCTAAGCTACATCCAAAGCTACATTCATCTTCTGTTCTGTCTCTCCTGTATGAGTCACGTATATGCTGTATATACTCACCTACCGCACGACGTCTCAGTTCATTTATATCAGACAGTCTGACAAAGCTGCTGTTATCGTTGTCTATGTATATATTCTCTGCCTCAAGAGGCGTGTCTCCGAGCTTTATAAGCTTCGACCTTATATCATCATCAGTAACATATCTCTTCTCAGCCGGCATACTTACCGCACCCTCACAGTGCACATGATAGCCACATCTGTCTGCTGTTTTGTCATACTCCGCAGTGCCGCCGGCAGCTCTGCCGTCTTCACCTGCATAAGCTTCTATGACACCCGCCTCTGAGACTTCAAGTACCATAGGCTCTCCAACGCGTAGACGGAAACTCATATCAACCCTTATCCTACGCTTGCTGTCTATCAAACCTTCTCTTATCTCATCAAGGAGATGTACACACCTTGTTCTGTACATTTTAGAGCCCGGCTTTATATGTGAGGTTGATGGTGCTCCGAGATGAGCACTCTCTCCGGCTCTTATATCCTTTCCTGAGGTTATCCTCACCGGTTCAACTCCTGTATCTATGGATATATCATCGCCCTTGTATATATCCTCTGCAGCAGTGAAGTTCACTCCACCGTTAGAGCATGACCTAACCGTGCCCACATGCACTCCCATGCGTCCGGGCTTTGAACCGTATATGAGGTAGTCAGACTTTCCTGACTCACCTCCGACACCATACCCTATGTATCCGCCGCTGAAGCCTCCCCTGTTAAATATATCGGCAAGCCTCTTCTCGTATCTCACAGCCTTATCCATGTCTAAGCGTCCGTCCAGACAGTCATCCCTCACAATCCTGTAAGCCTCGACAGCAGAGGCAACATAGTACTCGTTCTTCATCCTGCCCTCTATCTTCAGGCTGTCAACTCCTGCAGCTATGATTCCCGGCATATATCTCAACGTGCACATATCCCTCATAGAGAGCTTATATGAGCCATCATAAAGCTGCCGACACGGCTGCGCACAGCTTCCTCTGTTACCGCTCCTGCCTCCGCGAAGCGAGCTCATCAGACATCTGCCACTGTAGCATACACACATAGCACCATGTACGAAGCACTCCACCTCTATACCGGTACTGTCCTTTATATCCTGTATCTCAGGGAGTGTAAGCTCACGTGCACACACAACTCTCACTACACCATAGTCCCTTAGCATTGCCGCAGACTCACGACTGGTAACATTCATCTGCGTACTGGCATGTACTCTCAGATCCGGAAATGCTTCTCTCACGAGTTTCAGTACTCCGAAATCCTGAACTATTACCGATTCAAGCCCTGCCGCATATAGCGGAGCAAGCATCTCGTATATATCACCAAATTCCGAATTGTTTACAAGTGTATTCAGCGTCAGATAAACTCTGACTCCATAGGTATGCGCGGTATCTATGGCATCCAAAAGCTCATCCGTTCCGAAGTTCTGTGCATATGCTCTCGCACCAAAAGAATTCCCCGCCAGGAAAATCGCGTCAGCGCCTGCCGATATGGCAGCGTCAAATGCTGTACGATTACCCGCCGGGGCAAGTATTTCAGGTTCTCTACTGTTTCTCTGCTTCAAGCTGTACTACCTTTCTCTGCAGTGCATTCACCTGCTCCTTATACTCCTCAACGAGCTTCAGAGCCGCCTCGTGCTTTATCTGAGCCTCTATAACCTCATGTCTCAGCTCATACAACTGCTGTTCCTTTTCGTTATTATCATCACTTACACTATCGGCTCTGTTCTTAGCCTTGAAGTAATCATCCGCTATATTTATGGCAAGCAAAACTCCCTGATACTCGGTGCTGAGACGTCTGTACTCCTCTGACTGCTTGCACTCCTCTATCTTATTGTTTATGTACGTTGCCACACTCTGAAGGTAATCCTCACCTTCGAATCCGCTTATGGTATAAACCTTGCCGTTTATAACGACGGGTATATCAACCCTGTTTTGTGCCATGCTCCCCTGTTACCTCCCTCATATAGTTATAAATGATACCTCTGCCCGAACCTCCACTCATGGAGTGTCGTTCATATGATTTATGGCAAGCTGAGTTGCCACTCTGCCCTTAGGTGTTCTCGCCAGAAAACCGTTCTTGATAAGATACGGCTCATATACATCCTCTATGGTTCCGCTATCCTCTCCTATGGCAGCCGCCAGTGTGTCAAGTCCCACCGGACCTCCGTCAAAGCTGCATATGATAGTTGTAAGTATCAATCTGTCTATCTCATCAAGACCGAAGCTATCGACATTCAGCTTATCAAGCGCTTTACTTGCTACATTATAATCAATTGCGCCCCCATGTTCAACCTCAGCAAAGTCTCTGACTCTCTTCAGAAGTCTGTTTGCAAGTCTCGGGGTTCCCCTGCTTCTCCTTGCTATCTCCAGAGCGCCCTCATCATCTATAGCTATGCCGAGCACCTTCGCAGATCTCATAACTATACTCATAAGCTCTGTCACATTATAGAAATCAAGATGTGCCACCACTCCAAACCTATCCCTGAGTGGTGCAGACAGCATACCTGCTCTTGTGGTTGCACCTATAAGTGTGAAGTGCGGCAGCTCCTTCCTGATAGAGCTTATCTGTTCGCTCTTTCCGAGCACAAGATCTATCTTAAAATCCTCCATAGCAGGATACAGCATTTCCTCCACCTGCCTGTTCAGTCTGTGTATCTCGTCTATAAAAAGTACATCGTTCGGTGACAGCTTCATGATAATTGCCGCAAGATCTCCCGGTCGGTCTATTGCCGGTCCGGAGGTAACCTTTATATTTACTCCCATCTCCTCTGCGATAACATTTGCAAGAGTGGTTTTACCGAGTCCCGGAGGACCATAGAGAAGCACATGGTCCAGCGGTTCCTTACGCTTCTTAGCTGCATTTATAAAGACCTCAAGATTCTTCTTAAACTTATCCTGACCTATATACTCCGTCAGGCTGTTCGGTCTCAGGGTTGTTTCGAGTCCTGCATCCTCTGCTATTTTGCTTGCTGTTACTATACTTTTCTTCATAGCGATTCCCGTTATATTTAAATGCTACAGCAGCTTAAGTGCTGCATCTATCAGCTCTTCAAAATCCAAGTTTGCCTTGTCAGGTATTTTCTTCATAGCACTCTTTATCTCGGCAGCAGTGAAGCCGAGATTCCTCAGTGCAGCCACCGCATCACCATACACTTCACTGTCCGTACTATCTGCCACAGCCTCAAGTTCAGTCACAGCACCTGCAACCTTGCCTCTTAGCTCGAGTACTATTCTCTGTGCCACCTTCGTACCGACTCCCTTAGCATCAGCCAGAATCTTAGGATTACCGGCATTTATGGCACTTATTATACGCTCAGACGGCATGGCTCCAAGTATCGCAAGCGCTACCTTCGGTCCTACACCGTTAACAGATATCAGCTGCTGAAAAAGCTTCTTATCACTGACATCCATGAAGCCGTACAAACACATATCCTGTTCCTTCACATCCATGTAGGTATGTATCTTCACCTCAGTACCTATACTGTCCGAAAGAGACGCTATCACCCCCGGATACGTAAGGATTTCGAAGCCTATACCTCCGGCGTCCACGATTACCGAGCTCTCTGTTATATCTGACAGTACTCCCGATATAAATGCTATCATGTCTACCTCAACTCTTCTACATCAAACTCTAAATTATCAAACTCTACATTAAACAAGAGTGCCACATCACATGCAACACTCTTGTGTATAATACTTATATATATTTATATAGTCTTAGATGAACTCGAAGTCGTCTGAACCTGAATCCTCGCCGTCGCCAATCATAACCTTAGCAGGCTTTCTGCCGTCCTCTATCTCACCTACAAATACATCATCGTCATCTCCGCTTCCGAACATATCATCATCGTTATTAAAGAACTTAGATGATGCTGACTCTGTCTTCGGAGCCTCTGCTTTAGGTGCCTCCGGAGCCGGCTCAGGCTTCTTAATCATATCATCAGGGATAGGCTCTACCTTAACCTCGGGCTTCGGAGCCTCTGCCTTAGGTGCCTCTGCCTTGGGAGCTTCTGTCTTAGGTGCCTCTGCCTTGGGTGCATTGGCAGCCTGGAGCTTCTTCTCAAGCTCAAACATCTCAACTCTTGTATCCTCAAGAGACTTCTTAAGTCTCTCAACCTCTTCACCCAGCTTGTTTCTCTCGGTGAATATCTCATCATATGCTCTGTAAACTGTATCTACATACTGATCCACGTCTGCCTTCTTATATCCGAAAAGTCCCTTACCAAAGCTTGTAGATCTTAAATCTGTCGGCTGCATCATAATATAAAACCCCTCCGTGTTAATAATCAAATTTTTGTATATCGATCAATTTCATACTGCTCACATTATAGCACAAAAAATCAATGTTTCAATATGCAAATTATGGTATAATCCCTGTCTATGAGAGAGATTACAGAAATTATAAGCTACAATAAAATCGATAACCGTGACACACTCAGATGTCTGTTCGGTGACCGTCGCATACTTATGTTTGATATAGAGACCACAGGGCTCTCGCCGGACAGCAGCTTCATATACCTTATAGGCATCAATCAGATGACCATAGACGGCTGGCGCATCATACAGCTGTTTAACGATGATGGCAGATCCGAGCATGCTATTATATCTGCATTTATGTCATATCTTGATGACTGTGACGTGCTTATAGAGTTTAACGGTGACCGTTTCGACATACCTTATGTCACCAAACGTCTTAATACTATAAACCACAAGTTGTCATCTGATGCGTCATACACACCCATAGCTGACTGCTTCCATACTGTCACAAGCTACGACATCCTAAGGTCACTCCGCCCCTATAAGAAGTCCATAGGTCTGCCGAATATGAAGCAGAAAACCCTTGAGCGGTATCTCGGTATAAACCGCGTGGACCGGTACTCAGGTGGTGAGCTGATAGATGTATATCTAAACTATGTCACCACAGGAAGCGAGTATAACCGCGAACTCGTCCTGAGACATAACCGTGACGATATGGAGGGCATGCTTCTGCTGCTGCCTATACTGTCACTCTGCGCCATAGAGCATGGAACCTTCACACCCACAGAGCTATCTACTGTTGATACAGGTAGCGGACTAAAGCTTATAATAGAGGCCGATAATCCGGTAAAAGCTCCGAAGAAGCTTATCTCTGCATATGAGGGTATCGGCATCACCATTGACGGTACCCATACGGAGCTGAGAATCCCTGTTACAACCGACTGTCTACGGTACTACTACGAGGACAGTAAGCTCTATGACGAACATACAGGCTTCTTCGTACCGGCACTGAAATATAGCAGTCCTACTCTTCCAACTTATAGCTACAGGCAGCGCGACAAACACACGTACCTCGAGCTGTCAGACAGCCTGCTTGGAAATCCCGATAACCTAAAGGCTTATATGCAGCACATGCTTTCCTGCGTACTGAGATGCTCAGACATCTCGGATTCATAACCTATATAAGCTTTTAAACTGCTGTCATATTTTAAGATATAATCTGCCTTGCGGAGCCGTGCCATACTTTCGGCAGTCATGGAATGTGTCGTGGCATTCGCCGAATGTCCAAAGCTTCGTGTTTCTGTCCACCCGGTTCATTGCTACCGCGCATAAAGCATACAAAAACCGGGGGATGATGCCCCGGTTTTTACTGACTAATTTTGCTATTGGAGTAGAGGGGAGTCGAACCCCTGTCCGAAAACTCTTCCGCCAAAGTGTCTCCCATCACAGCATATGCTTTGACATTCCCTCCGTCACACGTCCGTATGCAAACTTATGACTTCAGTAGCTTGTGAATCTTCCCTGTCCTACAAGCTTCGGACCGGAAGTGCTCCGACTCTATGATACCGGTTCCCGATGCATCGGATGACACCGGCCGGCAGCTGCCCTTAGGCAGCGAATGCTAAATTGTCTTCAGCGTTTATTTTTTTTCCAAGTATTAACGAGGTCCTGGTCCTCGGATGGCTGCTCCGGTTTCTAAATCCCCGTCGAAACCAGTACTACCCCTTTATTCAGTTTTTATAGTACATGTTACACTAATATAAGTATTGTAACACATTTTCCGAAGTATGCACTCAACTGTTGGTTTAACTACTCTGTCGCTGACTCTTCTGTCGATTCATCAGACTCATCGGTCGACTCCTCTGTATCCGTTTCCTCTGCATCAGTCACGGATGCATCATCCTCACTTACATAGTCCACTCCTACGAAGTAATCTGAGAAGTTCTCTACCCAGTAGTCTTCAAACCATGTCTCGAAGCTATCCGCTGCTATAGTAGCCTTTGCAGCCTCACGCTCCTTCTTTATATTATACAGCTTCTTACCTATCGGTATACCGACAAGCGCTCCCAGTCCGACTGCTATCACACATATAACAACTGTCTTTGTTATCTTCTGTCTTCTTAAGGTCTTAGCCCTGTTCTTCCTATCCTGCTTATGCTTATCAACCTTAGACTGACTCATATAATTATACCTCGTTTACATAATATATTCTCGTTTTTCAACGCACTTGCATATAATAAAACAATACATCAGCTAAATCAAGCGATTTTATCACTTCAGCTTAACCTTAAACTCCCTCTCGGCTTCACGCTGTCTGTCCTTCTTTGCTATATCCGCCCTCTTATCATAGAGCTTCTTACCTCTGGCCAGACCTATCTCAACCTTTACCCTGCCACGCACGAAGTAGACCCTAAGCGGAACTATGGTATATCCCTTCTCCTTCACCTTACCTATGAGCTTGTTAATCTCATACCTATGCAGGAGCAGCTTACGTACACGCAGCGGATCCTTGTTAAATATATTTCCCTTCTCATAGGGATTTATATTCATCTTATAGATATAGCACTCGCCGTCACGTATATCTATATAGGACTCCTTGATGCTGCAGTTACCCTGTCTCAGAGACTTAACCTCCGTACCGAAAAGCTCGATACCCGCCTCATACTTCTCATCTATAAAATACTCATGATACGCCTTCTTGTTATTAGCTATCAGCTTCTCAGCATATTCCTTTGCCATGTCTGCCTCTCCATAAAAATGTTTTCTCAACCCTAAGCTATATCCAACCCCATAGTCTTACACAAACTCAAACTCTATAAGTCCCTCGGTCTTATCCGTCGACACAAGCTTAACCCTGCAGCTGTCACCGAGCTTCAGTACTCTGTGATAGTTGCGTCCGGTCATCTCATACTTCTCCTCGTTGTAGGTATAGAAGTCATCGTACATACTATCAACTCTGACTCCGCCCTCTATCGTGGACGGAAGCTCTACAAATACAGTCTGTGCTGTAAAGCCCGAGATGATGCCGTCAAATATCTCACCGATATGCTCAGACATATACTCTATCTCCTTAAGCTTGACAACCTCACGCTCAGCATCAACACTTCTTCTCTCCTTCCTGGAGTTATCCTCAGCAACTCTCGGGAGTATGCGGTCATAGTGACTTATCCTCTTATCCGTCAGTTCTCCGTGCAGATGCTCCTTTATAATCCTATGTATCTGCAGGTCCGGATATCTTCTGATGGGTGAAGTGAAGTGACAGTAGTACTTGCACGCAAGTCCGAAGTGTCCGGAGCATATGGTCGAGTACCTTGCCTGCTGCATAGACCTCAGTATCAGCCTTGATACCAGCGCTTCGTAGGGCTCACCCTTTATCTCCCTCAGTGCTCTCTGATACTCCTTAGGGTGTATCTCACCCTTGGTTCTGAAGTATATGCCGAAGTTCTTAAGGAACATCCTGAGACTTTCCACCTTCTCCTCGGTAGGTGCCTCATGTACTCTATACTCAAACGGCACATTACTCCAGAAGAACTCCTCCGCTACAGTTTCATTTGCCATAAGCATGAAGTCTTCGATGATACCCGTAGCACAGTTTCTCTCATAGGGCTTTATATCAACCGGTTTGTGATTCTCATCGACTATAATCTTCGTCTCAGCCAGATCGAAGTCCACAGAGCCTCTCTTCTCCCTTGCTGCTCTTATGATTCCCGACAGCTCCTGCATCCTGACAAACATCGGCACCAGATACTTATATCTCTCGACCGGTGCATCAGGACTGTTCTCCAGGATGGCTGCCACATCAGTATAGTTCATCCTTTCGTTAACATTTATCAGTCCCTCTACGATGCGGTGACTGAGAAGTCTGCCGTCCTTATCTATATCCATAACACACGAGAGTGTGAGTCTGTCCGTGTCATGATTCAGTGAGCATATGCCATTTGACAGCTTATGCGGCAGCATCGGTATGACGCTGTCCACAAGGTAGTTGCTCGTCCCGCGTCGAAGTGCCTCCTTATCCAGGGGTGACGCCTCCTTCACATAGTGAGACACATCCGCTATATGCACACCGAGCGTATATATACCGTCCTTATACTCAAGCGTTATGGCATCATCGAGATCCTTCGCATCCTCACCGTCTATGGTAACCGTCAGAAGTCCACGGAAGTCCTCACGTCCGACCTTGTCAGCCTCATCAACCTCCTCAGGTATGGTCTCGAGCTGCTGCTCAACATCCTCAGGAAACTCATCCGGTATGCCAAATGCTCTCACCACCTGAAGTATATCACTCGACGGATCATCTATATGGCCTATAATCTCCGTTACTGTCGCTGTCGGTGACTTACGTGAATCGCCATAGGATGTGATATCCGCTATGACTATATTTCCGTCAACTGCTCCGGCACTCTCCCCGGCCGGTATATATATATCAGAGGATATCTTCCTGTTCCTCGGAATCACAAAGCCATACTTCTTGCCGGGTGCCTTCTCATATACACCCATGATGCTCGTGGTAAGTCTGGATACGATACGTTCGATACGTGCCTCGCTCTTATGCGAACTGCTGTGACTCTTCGTGTTCTTAACACTGATCAGTACTCTGTCGCCGTCAAAGGCATCAAGCGTATCCCTGATAGACACAAAGAAGTCATCCTCATATCCGTCAACTCTTACGAAGCCGAAGCCCTTCCTGGTACTCATAAATGTACCGACCAGCATGTTCTTTGGCAGTGGCATATACTTGTTGTTCTTAGTCTTGATGAGACGAACCTCTCTCTCGAGACGTATCAGAAGGTCGAAGAACTCTTTCTTATCCTCCTCCGGTACACCGAGTGACTCGCACAGCTCCTTATACTTAAGCGGTGTGTAGCTCTTATCCTCCATAAGAGCAAATATCTCATCCTCATACTTAGACTTCTCTGCTGACAGACCCTCATCTTCATTATAAATATCGCATATATTCATAAGTATCCCCTTATCTTCCTAAACTCATACCTTCTAAAACATAAAACCAAAACATAAAAGAAGGTGCCGATTCCAGCACCTTCTCATAATAGTCAAATCAAAATCACAGCTACATCCACTTAGAACCGAGTATAATAGCTATAACCATAAAGAGTACACCGAGTATCGCTGTAACTCTCTTTATGACCGCTTCCTTTGAATGCTTCTTGTTCTTGCTCCAGTATGTATCTACCGAGCCTGTAAGTGAAGCTGTAAACCCATTATCCTTTCCCTCCTGGGAAAGAACAAGAACTGAAAGTGCTATACATATCAATATAAATACTATCGTAAGTGCTATCTTCATATCAAAAACCTCTGTAAATGTATACTTTGTGCAAAACACACTCGAGTATATTATCATATACTGAATTCCAAAGCAACAACTTTTTACTGCTAAATATCAAAATTCCGAGGCTTAGATACTACCTATCCAGCTCACTTGTACAGTGAGGGCAGCGTATAGCCTTTACATCTATTTCACTCTGGCAGTAAGGACACACCTTCGTGAGTGCCTCCGTCTCAGTCTTCTTAAGTGACTTAATCTTGTTTATGGCCTTCACAATCAGGAATACTACAAAAGCCATGATTATAAAGTTTATAACATCCGTCAGGAATGCACCTATATAAATATTTGCCTTCCAGATAGGTATCGTAAGTCCGTTAAGTCCGCCTGCTGTAAAGCAGCCCAGAATCGGTGAAATCATGTTATCGATGAAGGAATTTACGATTGCCTGAAATGCAGCACCGATTATAACACCGACAGCCAGATCAACAACGCTTCCCTTAAGAGCAAACTCCTTAAACTCCTGTAAAAACTTCTTCATTAACCCAGTCCTCCTTCTAACCGCCTCATTCACTCAGACTGAGCTCACCGCTCAGCTCCAGGTGATTATAGGCAAAGTTTATATCCGCTTCCTTAAACCTAAAGAGCAGTCTCTCCTTTATCTCACTTCCCGCTACGTAATTATCCTCGGCTGTCGCCGTCTCGACAAAGCACGTGAGATCCACCGCACTTTCGCCAAGGCTCACCTTAACGAAGAGAGGCTGCGTCTTATCCTTACGATTATCTATCGTAAGAGGATTCGCAAGTATTTCCTCGGAAATGATACTCTTCGCAAGCTTCATCTTAGATTCTGTCTGAGCATCATCATAGGTTATGGATATAATAAGCGGATACTTATTGTATTCATTTTCTGTGGTAAGATTCCGAATAGTTGCCGAGTCCATGGCCGAGTTCGGTATAAGCATCTCCGCGTTATCCGATACACCGCGTATAACTGTGTGTCTCAGACTCATCGACTTCACATACCCGGTGAGCTTGTCGCTGCCGGAGCCTATTTCTATCCTGTCTCCTACATCGAACGGCTTAAATATGGCAAGTATGAAGCCGTGAATGATATTACTGAGTCCCTCCTGGAATATAAATCCCAGCACAACAACAATCAGCGAGCTCGACATAAGTATAGCATTCGAAAACTTACTCAGGACATCCGAGAGCTCCATGATCTTATATACAGTCACTATGATTACAAAGGCTTGAACCATACCCTTAAAGAAGGATAGCTTTATGGTATTCTCACGTCTATGTCCGACAAGAGCAAACATAAGACCTATAGCCTTGTTAACCAGCATACATATAAGTATATATATGGCAGCTATAACTATTTTATTTTCAAGCAGCTCTCTTATTATGTCCATACAGTTATTCCGAAAATCTTATTCCTAGTAATTTACTATCTTGCCGAAGTCCTCCTTAAGAGAAGCTCCGCCTACAAGACCGCCGTCGATATCAGGCTGTGCGAAGAGCTCAGCTGCATTTCCGGCATTTACAGAACCGCCGTACTGTATACGAACAGCCTCAGCTGTGTCTGTATCATATATCTCAGCGATGCAGTCACGGATGCCCTTACATACCTCCTCAGCCTGCTCTGTTGTAGCAGTCTTACCTGTACCGATAGCCCAGATAGGCTCGTAAGCTATAACCATAGACTTAACCTGGTCAGCCGTTACATCCTTAAGATCTGACTTAATCTGAAGTCTGATCCAGTCCATGGTAACGCCCATCTCTCTCTGCTCAAGACTCTCGCCGCAGCAAAGGATAGGTGTAAGTCCTGCCTCAAATGCCTTCTTAACCTTCTTGTTAAGTGTACAGTCACACTCCTTGAAGTAGTCTCTTCTCTCTGAGTGTCCGATAATTACAAACTTAACGCCTGCATCTACAAGCATCTCAGCTGATATCTCTCCTGTGTATGCACCCTTATCCTCGAAGTACATATTCTCAGCACCAACCATAACATTTGTGCCATTAACTGCCTCTACTACGGGTACGATATCAATTGCCGGTACGCAGTATACCACATCAACTTCATCGTTTACTACGAGGTCCTTAAGCTTTGCTACAAGCTCTACTGCCTGCGTAGGTGTCATATTCATCTTCCAGTTTCCTGCTATAATCTTCCTTCTTGCCATCTTACAATCCTCCGATTTATATAATTTATGGCACAGGAGAACCGCGGTTCTCCCATGCCTTTATAAGACTTCGTATATACTACTTATCATTTGCCGCTGCAACACCGGGAAGCTCCTTACCCTCAAGGAACTCAAGTGATGCACCGCCGCCTGTTGAGATGTGCGTCATCTTATCGCCGAAGCCAAGCTGATTACATGCTGCCGCACTGTCACCACCACCGATGATTGTGATAGCATCTGTCTCAGCAAGAGCCTCAGCTACTGCGATAGTACCTGCTGCAAGTGTGGGATTCTCAAATACACCCATGGGACCGTTCCAAACAACTGTCTTAGCTGTCTTAGCTGCCTCACCGAAGAGTGCTCTTGTCTTCTCACCGATATCAAGACCTTCCTTATCAGCAGGAATCTCTGTTGAAGGAACTGTCTCAACCTCGATAGGTCCGTCTATAGGATCGGGGAAGCCGTCAGCTACTACTGTATCGATAGGAAGGAGGAGCTTCTTACCGAGCTTCTCAGCCTTCTCAATCATCTCCTTGCAGTAGTCAAGCTTAGTATCGTCAACAAGGCTCTTTCCTGTCTCATAGCCCTGAGCCTTGAGGAAGGTATAAGCCATACCACCACCGATGATAAGTGTATCGCACTTCTCAAGGAGGTTATTGATTACGTTAAGCTTATCTGCAACCTTAGCACCACCAAGGATTGCTACGAAGGGTCTCTCGGGATTCTCAACAGCATTTCCGAGGAAATCTATCTCCTTCTGCATAAGGTATCCAACTACTGCTGTGTCTACATACTTTGTAACGCCGACATTTGAGCAGTGAGCTCTGTGAGCCGTACCGAATGCATCGTTTACATATACATCGCAGAGTGATGCGAGATCCTGGCTAAATGTATCCTCGTTCTTTGTCTCTTCCTTACGGAAACGTGTATTCTCGAGAAGGATTACATCGCCATCCTGCATAGCGTTAGCAGCAGCCTTAGCATTGGGTCCTACAACCTCGGGATCTGCAGCGAACTTAACTTCCTGTCCGAGAAGCTCTGAAAGACGAACAGCTACAGGAGCAAGAGTCTTGGTAACCTTATCCTCCTCTGTCTTAACCTTTCCGAGATGTGAGCAAAGTATAACCTTGCCGCCGTCAGCGATAAGCTTCTTGATAGTGGGAAGTGCAGCCACTAGTCTGTTCTCGTCTGTAATCTTTCCATCCTTAAGGGGTACGTTGAAGTCGCATCTTACGAGGACTCTCTTACCCTTTACATTGATATCGTCTACTGATTTCTTATTGAGTGACATCTTACTACCTCCTGATATTTATAAATTAATTTTATAGCAGTTAAAAGATTTACTGACAGAGTGAAGTATACTGTCAGATATTAGAATCGATATTAACGTGAACAACAGAAAAGGGATCCGGTCCATATAGACCGGACCCCATCTTAGGTCTTCTTGTAAGCCTTAGCGTGTTTTACATCTGTTGTGCAGATAAGTAAAACCGTTAATTAAGCAAGCTCTGCGAAGTACTTGATTGTTCTAACCATCTGTGATGTGTATGAGTTCTCATTGTCATACCATGAAACAACCTGTACCTCATAGAGGTCATCAGCTATCTGGCTAACCATAGTCTGTGTAGCGTCGAAGAGTGAACCATATCTCATACCGATAACGTCTGAAGATACGATAGGATCCTCGTTGTAGCCGAATGATTCGCTTGCAGCAGCCTTCATAGCAGCGTTGATACCGTCAACTGTTACATCTGCCTTCTTAACTACAGCTGTAAGGATAGTTGTTGAACCTGTGGGAACAGGAACTCTCTGAGCTGATCCGATAAGCTTGCCGTTAAGCTCGGGGATAACAAGTCCGATAGCCTTAGCTGCACCTGTTGAATTGGGAACGATGTTAGCAGCACCTGCTCTTGCACGACGAAGGTCACCCTTTCTGTGAGGTCCGTCAAGGATCATCTGATCACCTGTGTAAGCATGGATAGTGCTCATGATACCGCTCTGGATAGGAGCATAGTCATTAAGAGCCTTAGCCATGGGTGCAAGACAGTTTGTTGTACATGAAGCTGCAGAGATAATCTGATCGTCAGCTGTAAGTGTCTTCTCGTTTACTGAGAATACGATAGTCTTGAGGTCGTTACCAGCGGGTGCTGATATAACTACCTTCTTAGCTCCGGCATTGATATGAGCCATTGACTTATCCTTTGATGTATAGAAACCTGTACACTCAAGAACTACATCAACTCCGATCTCACCCCAAGGAAGATTGTTTGCATCTGCCTCCTTGTAGATCTGAAGTGTCTTTCCGTCAACTGTTATTGTGTTTGCCTCATCATCAGCTGATACTGTGTGGAGACCCTCACCGATCTTTCCGCAGTATCCGCCCTGAGCTGTATCGTACTTAAGAAGATGAGCAAGCATTGAAGGCTTTGTAAGATCGTTGATTGCAACAACCTCATATCCCTCAGCACCGAACATCTGTCTGAAAGCAAGACGGCCAATACGTCCAAATCCATTGATTGCTACCTTAACTGCCATTTCTTTAAACCCTCCTAAGATTTTGTTTGTAGTGCCCTCGGCACTCATGCGTTTATAATAACCGCTTTACATATAATTTTCAAGACTAAATGTTAATACCGACAGCGTAAATTTACCTTCGGAAAAAAGGTGCGATAATGCACCAAAGAAATCTCGATAAAGATATTTAAGACTCCTTGATTTTACACTCTATTTTCCTTTTCTTCAACCTACAACCCGGCG
>Ga0065711_1000099_pt1 | contig 100961 bp, 52 predicted proteins | sample Hoacrofraction12_FD_59098 | JGI IMG/M metagenome (GOLD analysis project Ga0065711, IMG submission 59098) | Hoatzin crop microbial communities from Cojedes, Venezuela - Epithelial fraction 12 v2 (version 2) | ecosystem: Host-associated > Birds > Digestive system > Esophagus > Crop | place...
AGAGGAGAGGAGAGGAGAGGAGAGGAGAGGAGAGGAGAGGAGAGGAGAGGAGGAAAGCAAGACCCTCTGTGTGGTGGCAATATCTCTAGACACTGCCAGTCCAGGGCCAGAGTGGGTCTGGGACCTTTGCTGTCCAGCCCTAGTGCCTGGTCCTGCTTGCCAGGGGGAACTGTCTCTACCCCACATGAGAATTTCATGTTTTCTTTGTAATTATACTTCATTCCATTTTGAAGTAGTCAAAAAGTAAGATAAGATGGTAAATAAAATCTGGGGTTGCTTTTACTTCGTTTTAGATTGTCTCCAAAAGACTAAGGGTAAGTTAGTCTGCTAAGACTAGGGGCCTGGGTCATTAGGCTTTTACTTTTTGTTTTCTTTCCTCTTTTCGGCAGTGTAGATATCAGTGTTAATAATATTCCTTGCTGAGGTTTGAAAAAATATTTTTTTTCTGTAATCAAAGATGTTGGGGTTTTTTTCATTTTACCTGGAAAATTGGTCATTAAATTAAAAATAGTCCATGCTTTGCTTTCCCCAAAAGACCTTGGCTAAGTACTGCTTCAAATAGTGCAAAACATACAAGTAACTTGCTAAAGGGACTATCCCAGTGCTGAATTTACTGCAGAACAAACAAACGTGACATAAGCAAACAGGTGAACTCCTGAAAAGGGGCTGAGCAGGGCAAAGACTCAAATTTTTTTTCCAGCAGTTTCTCTGGTTCAAAAGGCTTAATTTCTCTGCAAAAGCATAGCAGTGCATGGCCAGGCAGTGCTAATAAGACATGTTAACTAAATAAGCAATTTTAAACCATTCCATCAATCTAGCTAAGGGGAGTGAATGAAAAAGGTATTTTTAAAAGCTATTCCATGCACTTGAAGTGTCTTTTTTTCATTCTTCTAGTCTCTAGATTCCAGGACATGTCTTTGCATATCATCGAATCTAGATGAGATCTCAAAGACTAAAATTCACTGCTGGGGACATAGGTGGAACTTGAGTGGTCATAAACCTTGAATGGGCTGCTACACCAGAGGAATTTCATTCAGAGAGTTCCTCCGCAATTTTACTAAGCATATTTTATTTACATTTTGTAACTATATCTTCTGCCTGCACTACCGAAACCTCGTAGCAACTTTTCAGCAATGAATCTTCTGTATAATGTGCTTGTTAAAGCTTCCTGAAATTAACTCTTCACACTGTATATATTAGAGAACTAATATTGTCCTAAAACTCTCTTTTGACTGCACATTTTTTGAAGGGGCAGAGGAGTTCATTCTTCTCATGCCTCTCAATGGTACGTATCTCAGAATCATCCATCACGTGCAGATCAGCAAGGTCGTCATCAGAATGAAGAAAGAAGAGTTTTAAATTGCAGTCCTACCACCTGAGAAATAACCAGGCTTTAAGACTTAGCAGGGTGTTTGCATTCCTGCCGTGTAACCTTGCACATCCATCTAAGGTTAAGGCTCTGTCTGAAATATGGCATTCTGTGGGATTAGCTATACAGATCACAGCATGGCTGATGTATGGATGAAGTGGCATTTTCTTTGTACCTTTTATGTTAGAGGATCACTCTGATGCTGGAATTTTTCCATCTGAAGTGTATTTTGTTGACAGTTCAAATGAGAAATACTCGTGTCCTCTAAGAAGCAAGTTAAATTGTCAGTAGGTAAAGGCACAAGTGCATGCCGTGCTGCTGTTCTTTGCAGATAGGCTTGGTTGGGCTGGCTGCATTCCCCAGTATACTCAGACTGTGCTCACTATCCATATAAACGTCAAGAAGAAATAAACTAATTTTCCAATGTGATCAAAAGACAACCATTTCTGTGGCATGATAATGTTCTATGAATTATAGCTTGCCTATGACTTACCCAAAAATTGTTACCTTCAGTGGTATTTTGTATGGGAAATATATTAAGATATCATTTACAGGTTTTTCAGATGAAATTAATGAAAAATATTAATCCACGCATATGAACAGAACAAAATAGAAACAAGGGCTTCTGAAAACGCCCAAGAAGTGCAGTTCTCTCTCTGTGTTAATTTTTCTGTGTATTCTAGAGTAGGTTTCTAAAGGCGGCCACAACCAGCAGACTCAGCAGTAGCGGTAGTTAAGCCCACTCAAGTAGAGGATTATGCTGTGTTCAAATAGGTTTGGATACATTCTGCCCAGCTCTGTCCTTGGCATCTGGTGTCCTGGGAGACATTAATACTCGTCCTTTTTGAGGTTTCTTCTTCATTCTTCAATCCCATCTTTTAATGTCCTTGTCATTGTCTTTTTCATCTTTCCCAGATGAAAGCCAAAGCATCTCTTGAATTTGGCAGAAGAGAACAGAAACCTATAGTTGCTTTTACTGCAAAGTGTTTTCTTTAGCTCTAGCAAGGTGTAGGCAGTATAAAACTGTATCAGTAAATCTATTCTGATTCAAACTATCTTTTTCTTTCTCTTGGTGATATTTAGATGTACTTAAACACCATGACTACAGTATCATATGGTTAATCAATAGACTTTTCTACATGGTACATACAGTAAAATCTTTGCTTACAAAACACAACAGAGAACACATACTGGACATATAAGCTGCTTCTATATTTAAGCAGTACGTATTTATTCCGGTTATCACACAAGACCCAATATGAAAGTAGATGCCATTAAAAATCAATACTTGCTAAACACTGCTTAATTATGTTAGCTGACAGATGATTTTTAGCAGCACAATGGCTCAGATATGCTATTCAGTGTAATAATTGATAGTAAATATATATAAAAACAACCTTGAACACAGGCCATATCTGTAATATTTCCTGCTCACCCTTTTTCTTGCCTTTATCTCTACCCTCCCACTGTCCCAAATGCCTCCATTCACTCTTCATGTATTTCAGAATCCTGTTCTAACCTGCTTCCTTTGTACTTTTTGAAGGAGGTTGAATTTCACCCCCTTCATACCGCATGCTTTGACACTTGGGTGCTACAATATAAGATGGAAAGCAGGCAATGCATATTCACAGCTTCTGAAACAGAAGTGGTAAAAGACATTAGAATTGTAAAACGTGGCAAGAGAAACATGTTATTCCTCAGGGGAAAGGAACTATTATTTTCACCTTTGTGTGGAAGAATGTGATGCTGCAGTAACCTAACACATTGGTAAGGTTAAAGGCTGCTGATATTCCCCTTTGGCAGCATTCTGAAGGTGAAAAAGACACACAACAGTCATATGAGGAGTACAGAAAGGTGGCAATAAAAACGTCTGCATAGTTGCCACCCTAGCTTTGAAGCCTACTGGCAGAAGAAGTTGTTTCTACACTAGGTAACTCTTGAGATATATTCTGCTCAGCTATACCTTCATAAATCCTGTCACTGACATAGCTGCTTATCATTTGCACTCCTGTAAGCTAAACTGGAACCCACAAATGTGTATTCACAGCTTTACCTAAATAAGAACTAGTAAACTCACCCAAAAACAGCAAAGCTAAAAGTCATTGTCTAAACTTTCAGGGCATAACCAGCCACAAGAAATATTCTTAAGATTTTGTTCTGATTTTTGTTAGGCCACACAGAAATAGAGGAGTTATAAAGATATGTTATGTAAAAGTGATTGTATTGTGAAAGAAGAATAAACCAAAACATGTCTGTAAAATACTGGTTTTATTGTGCCACATTTTTATCTAAAAATAAAGCCTTGTCTGTTCAGTTTTGATGATAACATTGACTCACCTACCACTCAGCAAACCAAAGATTTCTCTATTGTGTTTGTTTTGCAGAAGTAACTTGCAAAACAAGAAGTCCTTTCAGTGGCAATAACATTTTATAATCGCAGAAGGGCTGTCACTTTTTGGATTAGGAACATAAAATAGAACTTATGATTACCGTATTCATATTCATAAATGTACGTATCCTGGAGTGGAAGACTTGAAAGGCTTTACATATAAGTTGTCTCATATGGCGTTGCATGTGTTCCCTCATTTGATATAAATAGCTTCTGCTTTCCCCTGGGTTGTTCTTTCCTCTGCTTAGCTTCACCCCTTCTGAGGTCAGAGATGTATTGTGCTGATCTCTGCGTGTTGAGGGAGGTCAGCCATGGCCATTTGGAGATGCAGAAGCTGGCTCTGTGCATGAATCATGCTGCAAAAAAGAAAACTGTCTGTCCCTCAGCTTTTACTCAAAATTCTCACTGACCTCAGTGAAGGTTTTTGTTAACAGGAGACACTTCAGAAAAATGTAAGTGGACTAGACCTCCTTAAAACAGTGAGATGTGCTCCTGCTGTGCCTGCTGATATGCTTTAGCTGTATAGCCCTACAAGTCCAAACATTTCTGAGTAATAATATTTTTTTCTCCTGATATCCTGTGAGAACAACTGCAGAAGCAAATGAACTCAGCTATTAGAAAAAAGATCATTAGAGTCCTTTAACCCTTTCTATGCCAAACCTTTCTCAAATCAAGGAATAAAATGGCCAGCCAGTCATAAATAAATCAGAGTTGCATGACTGTAGCTGTATACCATTTGTCCCGTGACGTGGGAAGACACGTGGGAAAGGCCAAGTACACTGGAAGCAGAGGAAAGGTTTGGAGATACAGTTAACCTGAGACAAGGAGAGCTGGATTCAGTTCCTGACTTTTTGCCACAGGCTTTTTCTGTGACATTAGATAAATCACCTAATTTCCCTGTGCTCCAGTTCCTAGGCATAGGATCAGGATAACACATGGTGAGGTTCACAATGAGAAGGGGTGAGCAAAACACAGGCATTAGTATCTTGTCACCCTGTAGCTCACAAACTCAGCAAGTAACACTGCGCTCGAGTCAAGCCCTGCTTTTTCTCTTCTGCCCTCTGCTTGTCTTGCCCACCCAGCAGCAGGTCCTTCTGGGCAGGGGTCAGCCCTTCCTACAAGCAATGTCAATGCAAGGTCTTGCAGGCACCATTGTACTGTGAGCACCAAAGAGGACCTGCACAGGGGCCCATCTGCAGGCAACTTTGTGACATATCTGCCCTGCTCCTGGAGGCACACGCAAAGGTCATGTCTGAGTTTAGTGATGTACCAAATCGCCGAGCAAATCCATATGCTCAGGGTGGCTATAGCAGTGTCCTCTACATGGAGTAGCACAGTGAAATAGGTTATTCAGAGGCAGGTTTGACTCATATCATTACAGGAGCACCATTGCAAACACCATCAAGAAAGATGAGGAGCTACTGGAGAGAGTCCAGCGGACGGCTATGAGGATGATGAGTGGACTGGAGCATCTTTCCTACAAGGAAAGGCTGAGGGAGCTGGGTTTGTTTAGCCTGAAGAAGGGAAGGCTGAGAAGGGGATCTTACCAATGCTTATAAATATCTGCAGGGTGGGTGTCAGGAGGATGGGGCCAGACTCTTTCCAGTGATGCCCAGTGACAGGACAAGGAGAAACAGGCACAAACTGAAGCATAGGAAGTTCTGTCTGAACATGAGGAAGAACTTCTTCCCTCTGAAGGTGACTGAGCACTGGAACAGGCTGCCCAGGGAGACTGTGGAGTCTCCTTCTCTGGAGATATTCAAGACCTGCCTGGACAAGGTCCTGTGCAGCCTGCTGTAGGTGACCCTGCTTCTGCAGGAGCGTTGGATTAGATGACCCATGGAGGTCCCTTCCAACCCCAAACCTTCTGTGATTCTGTGATTCTGTAATTGCACCAATGATGTCCTTTGTTGTTAACACCAAGCACACAGCTCCCTTCCCCCACGTCAGTGTTCCAGCTCTGAAAACAGATATGGGGGTGAAATGGGCAGCTGAATCATAAGGCGACAGCAACTACCCCAAGCTTGCAGGTTTGAAGAGGCATTGGCCAAAGCACCTTTGTTAGGAAAACTTCAGCCCTGAGCGCTCAGGAGGAGAACGCACACACACCATTAGCACAGGGGCCGGGGCTTTCCTTGCAGCCTACGCAGCGCCTGTGAATACGTGGGAGCGAAATTCAATTGTTGAATACCACAAGTGTCTCACTTATTCAGTTGAAAAAACAGCTTTCAGACTAATCCTCCTTAGACTAGTTATGAGGAAAGTTTCATCTTGTGATGTTGTCATTTCGGTTAGGCACATGAAGACAAAAAAAGGAACAATTTGATTTGAAGCATTCAGCACCGGCAGCTCCTATTAATTTCAGTGGGATTTCTGACTGCTTGGCACTTCTGAAAATGAGACTAATAATTTCACAGCAGAAAAAGTATTCTTTTTTGTTCTGTGTAACGCAGAACTTGTGGATAAATTATATACAAACTAGGGAAAAAACGCTTTAGGGCTGAAATCATGCAGAGAATTTTCATCCAAAAAGTGCAGTTATCAGCATATAGAGATACAGGTATTAGTAGAAGTCTCCACCTATGCTGCAATATGGTGTTTCACCGCAATACAAAAATAGAAATGAGGAGAGTATGATTGTTACCGTAAGAACTTTTTGTAGCTGTAATCATTGATTGTAACAGTAAGCAGAGTGTTAAAGACTCATTTTAACTTCACTTCCTCACTAGTCTCCCTGGGTTGTTTTTTTTTTTGTTATTTTTTCAAGTAAGTACAAACTGGTTTTGCATTTTACAGGCTCTAATGTTCAACTCCATTTTTATATCTCTCAAAAACAGCAACTTCTGATTTAAATGGCTCTGAGCAGTCATTCATAATTGAATTCCACTACAATTTTTGAATAAAACCACAGATAGGCTGTTTGTTTTTTCAAGCTAAAATTAGTTATAGCCATCAATACAAATGCTCTGCATACCTGCAGGTTTGTGTGGTGGGCTGCCCACAGCACGCACACAGTGCCAGATACAAACTAAAACTAGCAATTTGGAAGGATTTCAACATCAGCCTTCCCAATTTCCCTGCCTAGGGGCTTTCTGAGTAATCAAAGGTTGCCTGGCTCTTGCTGGAAGCCACCAGTGCATTAGCTAGTATCAACAAGGACCTTCGGGAAAGTGTGGCTACCTGTATTTAATGCCATATTCCATGAGTTGTGAAAGGTGACCAGGCTTGTGCTAGACAAGAAGAAGCAGTTGCCACACACTTTGCCGTTAGTAAGGCTTTGTAACAGCTTCAGGGGATGATCTTGAGCAAATTGGGAAAACACTAGTGGAAGCTTTTGTAAGATATATGCAAGTTTTATTGGAAGTGCTACCTTCAGAAAACAATTTTCAGTACTGCTCTATCAAAATGGAAAGGCATCATAAATCAAAGATTTTCAGGTCTGGTACTGCTCCATAATTTCATGAGAGATGTGGGCACCTCAGTATAACGTATGTTTGATTTTGTAGATTATATTAAACCCGTAGAGACTGCATGCCTGTTAAAGGATAAGCATTCAAAAGTAGCTTAAAAAACACGGGAAAAGTAGTCTTAAAAGAGTAATATTAGGTTCCAGAAGGTACAAAGTTATAAAGTTAGGGAGAAATAGGAAATCCCTCGAGTATAAGGGTCTGATGGGCAATGGGAGTTTAGACAAAAGTTTCTCAGAATAGTATCTGCAGCCTACACTAGATCATGAGGTAAACACTAGTAAACAGTATCACGCTGATGTAAAAAAACAAACACACTGAAACACAGTGTTAAAATATCTTAATCAATTTTCCTGCCGTCCTCAGAAAAAAATAAACGGGAATATTCTGTGTAGTTCTTAGCCATAAAGTTCAAGGAAAACGTGGATGAGTGGAAAGACCTCAAAAGAAAGCAACGAGAATCCCCAGAGGCATGCAGTCTCGAGGGACAGTTGAAGGAAATTGGGTTGATTAGTGAGGAGAAGTCTGAGGGGAGACCATCTTCAAAAACAAAAAGGTAATTACAAAGAACCAGTAAATAGAAGGATTTCCTTGTCCCGTGTGGAAAAAATTGAAAAAAAAGCCAATGAAAGTCAGTTAAAAGTCTTGGAAGATCTTTCTAGTGAGAAAGTGTCTTAAGTCGAGGAACATACTGTCCTGGACACGGGTGTGGGATCTCCACCACTGAACTGGCTGGGAATAGACCAGACAGACGTTTTCTAGGAATAAGGCAGATCCTGCCCTTGGGGGAGGGACAGACCTCTCCATTGTGTTCTCCATGGTTTCTGTGGATGCCCAAGGCGTTCCCAGACAGCTGACAATGCACAGGGAAGAGTTAGAAACTCAGTTTCCAATGACTTATAGTTGTATGCTACCCTCTAAAACCTGACAGCAACCCCCATAATTGCAGCCTACTGCAAGTCTATGAACTGCTTGGTATTCCACTCCCTCTAGTGTGGACTTCATTCACTGTGAATTGTCAATGTGGTTGTTGTCCAAATGTCCCTGAAAAATATATTTGTGTTTGCCTCTGAAGATCCTTAATAAAATCAATCCATATGTTTGGAAGGATTAGGCTGATATCTTGGGCTAATATCTACCTTCACCATTATTATGACTTTACTACATCTAGTTATTAACGTGATAATTGAAAGCACAGTTCCTTGGATGGATGTATACATTGTTGCCCTAACAGCCTGTTCATAACTTCTTATACAAAATTTAAGTGGGAAAAAGTTCTTCCAGGAACTCAAGTGCCTTCAGACTGACGTAAAACAATAATAGCATCACAGGAAAGAGAGTAAAACCTGGAAAATGAACCACACAGGGAGGGCATAACTTAGACCCGCTTCATCACTTCTGCTGTGAGAGAAAATAAGCATAGACTGACATGAAAATATTCCTGCATCAAGGACGCCAGAGCCAGGGTGCAACTAGGGGCAGGAAGGACAGTAAAGAGAGCCAATGTTGTCAGTGGGAAGACAAGAGCACATGAAAGTTTAAATTAGACCAGTACCATTTATTGTAGACATGTTTTCTTTAAAAAAATACCATCACCTCATTTAGAAAGAGCCTGAGAGTGAACAGTAGTGCTTATGGCCCTGGAACTGGGAGGAGGAGAAGGTCAGGAGGGAACAGAGCTGGGCAGGTGGGACAAAGTCCTCGACAGGGATGTGGGTGAGGGGGAATCACAGCGGTGGCTGGGGGAAGGCACACATGTCTCCCAAGGGGTGATGGCAATGTCCAGCCTCTGTCACTGCCACTAGGCAGTGTGATTGGGGCTGGACAAGTGGGAGCACAAAACAAAATTATTTCAACATCGCTTTCTCTTAGGAGCTGATAAGCTGCTCACTAGGAGACTGTGGTAAGATACTCACATAAAAATTTATAAAGACTGGTATCTAAATTATTACAAACAGGTATTTCTGTTTCCAGGCAGGAAAATGCAGATAACTATTAAACTGAGAAACTGGCAGTAAGTTTTCATGAAAATGTCCTCATACAAGTTGAACAAGGCTTGCAAGATACATGCCACATCTATTAGCAGATAGTGGTCCTGCAGGGGAGAGGCTTAATTCTCTGATCAGTGAGTAAAAATGGCCATTTCTCATCCTAAACTGGTATAAAGAGGGGACCATGTGAGCACAGATACCAGTAAGCCCCATGCATGTTATTTTCTTCAAATTGCTTGTGAGAATAAAGCTAAATTCCCATAGAGGTGTGAGCTCTTACCCATCTGGACCTCTGCAGTAAAGAAGGAGATGCTAACATTATGTGCACCTTCCAGCCGGGGCAGGGGAATGTAACTGTTTCTACTTCAGTTCATTGGCACCTCCCAGCACAGCAAGCCATTTCCTATCAGCTCTGACTCCTTTTGGGAAGGAGCTTTGGTAGTGTTTGCTTACAGACCCCTGAGCAGGCATTAATCAGCGTAACCCCCAGTAGTACATCTCACAGGTCCCACTCAGTGCCTGACCCGCAGAGGCACAACCCGGGAAGAATCACAGAATCACAGAATGGTCAGGGTTGGAAGGGACCTCTGGGGATCATGAAGTTCAACCCCCCTGCCAAAGCACGGTCACCTACAGCAGGTGGCACAAGACCTTCTCCAATTGGGTTTTGAATATCACCAGAGAAGGAGACTCCACAACCCCCTTGGGCAGCCTGGTCCAGTGCTCCGTCACCCTCAGAGTGAAGAGATTTTCCGCATGTTCAGACGGAACTTCCTATGTTTCATTTTGTGCCTGTTGCCCCTTGTCCTGTCACTGGGCACCACTGAAAAGTCTTGCCCCATTTCTTGACACCCATCCTTAAAATATTTATAAGCATTTACAAGGTCCCCCCTCAGCCTTCTCTTCTTCAGGCTAGACAAGCCCAGCTCCCTCAGCCTTTCCTTGTAGGAGAGATGTTCCTGTCCCCTCATCATCCTCGTAGCCCTGTACAGGTACAGTCACGGCACAAATGGGAGACGTGGGTATCAAATACCCCGATGTGCTGTCCCACTAGGGAAGAACAAAGCCCTTGAGGGCCCCCAAGCTTTACCCCCTCCCCCCCCCCCCACCCCCCCAATATCCTTAGCAAATACACTCTCGGACTTTTGGTAGCTAGCTGCCTTTGCCGTGCAGCACCCTTGCAACAGCCTGGAGAGCCACAGTGCAGGCAGGGGGCTGCAGGGTCTCCAGGTGGGACCCCTTTGCTTGGGGACCTCTGTCACCCCTCCAGGGGTGCTTGAGGGTCACCTCACTGGACTGGGCACCAGGGACATGAGCTCTTTCCATACCCAGCTACGGCTTAGCAGCTCCAGGGCAACAGCTTACACTTTTAGCTCTGGCAGTCCCTATAAGCCTTGTCTATCAGAAGAGACAAAACCCTGTTTTATAGGTGTTATTCTGATCTGGCTAATGAAAGACCCCTTGTATATATTTAATGCAAAATTGAATTAGTCAAAATCATTAAGAAGATCATAACATGTTTACTTGCCTGTTTCTGTACATCTATAACATTAACTATCCACAACCACTCAAGTTCATTCTGGTGGTTTTCATGACACACTGCTGAACACCATGCAGTATGAGATTCATGAGCTGTTCGGCTACAGGACATGTTTTGAAAGCACGCTACTTGTTATGCTGCAGTTTGAAATGCGGCTGGGATCCTGTCTGGCTGCAGAAGAGAATCGGTTGATATAGTTAATCAATACTCAGCTGTCCGGTGTTGGGTACATTAGCGCTGGGTAACAAATACTGTCCAAATAGTCTATTAACTCAAGCCATTAATAGCAAATTGGAAGTCAAAATCAGTTCATAACTGATTCATAGGTAGAAATAAGGCCTATATTTGAAGTCAGTAACATTTACAACAGATAATGTGAGTTCTGTTCTCAGCCACTTTCCACAGACTCAGGATTCCCACTGATTCATAGCTCAGTGTCTTTTGTTTTCCATTTTTTGGTAAGAATCACAAGAAAAGCGTGTTTATGTGAGATAAGGCACAAGATGGCTAAAATATAAAAGATTCTCTGTCCTGTAGTGAACATTAAGTGGTGGCTAATTTTCAAAGGCTGTAAATAAAATATGCTGTATTGCATGAACTGTACTGCAAAATCAAATTTATGCAAAAAAAAGATGCTGCTGCTGTTAGATCAGTTTTTCAAGGAACCCTCCTGTTACTCTCCCCTTCCCTTTCAGATGCAAAGCATGTAATTCCTGAATGTCAGCTAAGACACCAAGAGACATTTACCTTTGGGAAACTCCAAAATTTACCTTTGGTAAACTCCCAAAGTGCTGTAGGGGGAAAGTATTTATACCTGAATATACAAACCTGCCAAACCTGGGAGCAGACTGTGACCTCTGACTCAGCAAAGCCTCATATTGTATTAATTTTAAAGACTTTAAAATATCTGAAATTCAGAGACCATAGTCATAGGGGTTGTTTTTAAGCATTTACTATTATGAAAAGATGCCAACATTCTAGAATTATTTTTACAAGAATATAGAGTGATTACTACTTACACGAGTCTACAGGATTTTTCCACAAGGGGATCTTTGGCTGAGCAAATTAATTCCAAAGTCCAAAGTAAGTAACAAACAACGAAACAAATCAGTGCAATGTCACTGTGAGATTAGTGTTGCTATTAGAATCATCATTGATAAATCCAGCTTTAACTTGCTGAAAACTTCTTGAAGAAAGCAGATTGACCTGATGGTTTTGCAAAAATTTTCATAAAAATGAGCATTACTGCTGAGAAATTTTTTTTGTTAATTTATTCCAACTTATAAAATCCTTTAGGTATTAAAATGTAAATATTTACCTAGCCAGAAGTGTTTTTCCTAAGTCCCTTTTCAGACTAAAAAGCTTATACAACTATTGTTTGTTACATAAAAATGGGAAGCACATTGGAACATTCAGCAAACTGCTCTCAGCTACCCCAGTACAGCCCAGTAGATTTAGCATAAGAACTTTTGACAGCAACTGACTGGAAAGATTTCATTGCATTTATGTGACATTCTTTAACTGGTTTTCATACATTGCAGTTTCATATAAATATATTCATGCAGAGCTAATACTGTGGTAGAGGTAAATGTTTGAGACTCTGCAAAGACTAAAGGGATACTGTTAACCTCACTCTTGCCTTTAGCTGGAATATTTCCTGAGTTTTTCTAAGCTTTTATGTACTTTTTCTATAATTTAAGAGCAAAAATAATTAAAATGGCTCCTTTTCTGGCAAATCCTTGTCATTGCAATGCTAGAAGCCACAAATGTATTATAGGAACCAAGTAGCCTTGACATTGTGATACTAAGAGTCTTAAAGGAGAAAGGAATAAAATAACCCCTTGAACTTCATTTCAATTCAAAAGAGAAAAAAAAAATCCCAAGCTTGTTAACATAAATAGTATGTGCAAATATGCACAAGACAACAGGTAACATTTTTCCCACAGGAGGGAATTCCAGAAAAATTGTAGGTGATGTGCAGATACTTTATTTTCTAAACATAAATTGGATTATGCCAAAAGACATTTAGATTTCAACTGCTATTAGAGTGTAATTAAATTATGTTAGTTATCTTTGTTTGCAATACAAGGAACAAGATTTCTGTTGAAAGCACAAGGCGCTCCTGAGTTAATATCCTTTCATCTCACCAAGTGTCACACTGTAGGTGGTCTGGAGTGCTTTCTTTATACAGAACTTTTCACAGTATTTGCTTGATTCAATGCTACTTTTTAGCTTTTGGGTCAAGTGAAAAAATAGCAGGAAAGCCACAAGAGGACAAATTCCCTTTCACTTACACCATGTAAGTCCTGTTGAATGAGGAAAGCAGGACAAAGACTGAATACTGTGCCTTTGACATAAGGAGAGATACAAATATTTCACAATCAGGGCAACAAATGTCTTAGAAATTTGCAACAAAGTAACAATTCCAGTAAAACTGCAGAGCCTATTATTTCCTATTCATTGAAAACATATGTTGATGTTGTTGCGCATCAGAAACAATCAGAAGTCATTTTATTTTTTATTTCAAAGACTAAAACAGTAGCTTTTTAATACATAACCGATTGTTATAAAACATCTGGTGAGCTGTACCATTCATAGTTTATAGACAAATTCTTTCTTTAAAGGCAAACTGGAAAATTTTATGCTTTCTTTTCCCTATAAATGTAGTATTTCCTCAGCCCCTGCAGAATTCCTTTGCCTTGCTTACTCACTATTTCCATGCCACCAGTGGATGTGGATATTGTGTAGATGTCTTTAAAAAGAAAAAGTAGATTTTCTAGGACAAACTCTTCCTCTCGTGCTCTTCATTTCCCATCTCCCTCTTTCCCTTGCACCTCTCTGTGTCACATTTTGCTCCCTCATTTCATCTCCCAGCATGCCACGCGGCAGCCTCGTCAGCTTACACTGTAAGGATATTAGCACAAAGTCTTCCATGCAAAGAAGAAAACTAATGCCATGCCAAACACTTCCAGTGTAAAATGTGAAACCGCTACTCTTTAGAAGGGGACACTAAGTTTTATATACTCCAAGGTCATAAATGCTAAGACATTTTACCCAGCTCTCTCTTACTGTATTAAATCTTAGAAAGCTTTCTGCAATATTACATTTGCCTCATAAATCTCATCCCAGCACCAAGGGTTCTCATATCAGCTGACCCTAATGTAATTTCAGAATTCACCTGCTGACTCACTGATGTACAGAATTTTAATTTCCCAGAGGTTTACATAGCGCACTGTGGCCACATGTGCTGAAGCAGCAGCCTCCAAACACACAAAGCAACATTTCCATGCCACTAAATGCCACTAAACTAGACTATCAAGGAATAATCCAAGATGCCCAGCCAAGTCCTTACAATTGCCAAGGCCAGAAGGGACAGGGGGTGCAAAATGTGAGGTCTCTCCCACTGAGAGGAGCTGCCATTGCAGGTTACCGCAGGGGTGCAGGGACATCTCATCGGAAGGGAGCACGCAGGGAGCAAGAGACACATACTGTACAGCATCAGACTGACAGATAAACCGGAAAAGAGTACAGGAAAGCAGATCCATCAAGGGAAAGTATGGGCTTGAGAATCCTCCAGTAGAAGAAAGAAAAAAATTCTGAAGAGACAAAGGTGTTAAAAAGTATTCCTAAACAGGAAAGTGCAAATGGCACCAGATCCATGTTTAGTTGTAACATGAGCAACAACCAGAGGATGTGGTTTTAGTAAAGACAGAGGTTACGTAGAAGGATGAGACAACAGTTCTCTAAATATAGCAAGAGAACTTCCATTTCCCGAAGGCCCAACATACACCAAGTTGCGCCATAACCCAAAACTTTAGCATTCAGCTCATATATGAAAGAACTCTACTACTGACAATTCGCTAAACAGGTACACATCAAGTAATATTAATTACAAATGAGGGAAAGTAGCAATGTAATTTAGAATCTACAGACATATCACAGTTCATAACAATATAGGTAAATCTGTGGTTTGCAGGAATATATGTTTGATAGATTTGAATGTGAAAACAACATGAAAAAATAACAGGAAATTATGTTGTGGATACCTTAATACAAGAGGAAGACCTTGGGAGAGGTGGTTCAGCAGAGAAGGAGAGCTTTTAACAGATGATGCCAAGAAAAGCCAAGTATTTCATGACTTTTCACTTTCTGTTGTCACTAAAACGGCAGCTGATACTACAACTGACAAAGGTAAAAAAAAATCAGCTAAAATGAGGAATGAAAACTACTTAGGTAAACTGTAAATCAGTGGGTCCTGTGAAAGTCACCAAGAGATGTCTGGCAAACTGGTTCATACAATTTCTGAGGCATTGTCAATTATCTTTGGAAAGCTGTAGAGGTGACCTTTCAGGTGACTGGAAAAGGACAGACACAGTGCTTATTTTTCAAACAAATGCAGAATGGCAGCTTGGAAATAATAGGCCAGTTCAGTTTTTAAGTCCCCTTACAGTAATAGAGAAAATAATTTCCCAAAAATACACCAATGAAAGGAAAAAATTATTTTAAAAAAAGGGAAAGTGGTAGCAGCAGACATGTATTTGTAAACTTCCAACCCTGCAAAACTAATTTAATTTCCTGCAACAACAGGCAAATCTGTTTGCGATGAGGGAAGGAGTGTGAGGAGACAAGACAAATAGTAAATGTCACGTAGCTTAACATCAGTTAGCATATAGCTTGACATTAGTAAAGCTTTTGACACTGCATAATATGACATTCTCATAAGTAAGCTCAGGAATGGTCTACTGTAAGTGCTATAACGTGAGTCCAAAATCAAATGCAGGACGAGATGCAAAGCAATTTTTAGTGGTTCACTGTCAAAAAACAAAGTGTATTGAATATGGTCTACTACTGTCAAATATCTTCCTGAATGACTTGGGTGACAGAGTGAATTGCTGTACACATATATGAACAAAAGAGAGATGCAACTGCATTCATATATCAATACGTATAAGGTGTATCTGAATTAACTGCATGTAATAACGGTTGCTGGAAGCTCAATTCTGGACAAAAGTCCAGACTTCTTTTTTTCAGAAATTCGACAGAGATTGCAAAAGATCAGGATGTGATTAAATAAGGACAATTACAAAGTTTTATAGGTAGGTAGAAGTAACCAATTATATAAGTACGTGCAGAGAATGAAGAGAAAGCATGATTACAGGAAAGCAAAAGCGGACCATGAGTCATCACATTGAATTTCTGCCAAAACCCAAACCTCATTCTGGATGTACTGGCAAAAGGGATCACTCCAAAGCATCTGAAGTCATTCTCACACCCAGCTTGGCACTGGAAAGGCATCAGGCAGAATCTGAGTTTGTGTCCAGTTTGAGACAGCATTTTTCAAGGAAAACATTATCTTCTGCATAGGTTATAATGGGAGAGCTATCCACAAAAGTAGAAGAATTGGCACTATTTTATCTGAGGGAGGACATGAGGCATCATAAATTTCTGCAGAGGAAATTCTGAAAAAAAATCTAATGTTGCAAATCGTTAATAACTGCAATAGATTAATTTGAAAGCTTGCACTGTCCCATCACTGGAGTTACTCGAGTTGTTGGACAGGTATCTGCAAGAAAATCTTAAGCAAATTGGTGCTGCCATAGAGCAAGGGAATGGACGAAGTGACTTGTAGACATCTGTTCCCACCCCATTGCCGGTGATTTTGTACCAGGATTTGACAGTAACTACTTACGTGGAATTGATATCTTCTGCATTAGCTGTGAGTGAGTGCCTGATCTTGGCTGACTGTTAATTGGCCCATTCATTGTTTCGTTAAAACCTTGGCATTTTTTTCTCTGGTATATCCATATACCATGCAGACAACCTTACGGACTTCCTTGTTCTTGGAAGACGAATATCTTTACTGACTTTTTCAACTCTTCCTAAAGGAGGCTGAAAAACAAACTATGCAGTCCAAAGAAACCTGTGCAGTGCCAATGAACATCTATCTGGTCCTCAGCCTTCACAAAGGAAGGCAAACAGTTCTCTGACGTGCCATGAGAGTGGCTGGTGGCTCCAAGCTCACCACTAACACATTTCCCTCTCACTTTCTCCTTGCCTGCGTTTGTCCAGCAGCTCCATTCCTGTCCAACAAGCAAGAATTTCTTTGGGGTGAAGCTGCCTTTTCTTCTCTTTGTTCACACAGTTGCTTCTCTCCTGAGAGAAAATCCCAGGTACTACAATTAATTCATTATTGTTGATTGTAGTAGCATTAATATTTTCTGTTTACAATTACTCACATGTAGTAATTACAGACAGTCTTATTTTCAGTTTGTACAAAACATACATTGAGAGAGAGGTGACATTTAATCTTTTCTAAATAACCATTTGCAAAATTATTTCAGATTTTCAGATGTGAAATATTGTGATCCCTCTACACGAAATACAACATTGACTTGGAGAAGGCAGACTTAAGGGAGAGGACAGGGATTAGGTCATTTGTTGTCCTTCTTAAATCTTCGGTGAACTCTTCTAAGGAAATATTACTCTACTTGTTATTCTTATAGCAGACAGATAGTAATTCTTATCTTGCATCCACCTGCTTATCTACCACATTACAGAGGGGTCCTGCCCACGTTTAATCTACTGGTTAAATGCCAGTTTAATTCTTCTATGCTGTAGGCCACAAGGAATCTGTTCAAAGGACAGCCCCTCATACACACACCACAGTATAAACATTTTAATGAAAGAGAAATTTTTGTAGGAGGAAAAAAAGGTCCTTTGCTTTGAAAATAATGAATAAACTCTCATTGAAATGAACCCTTTATGCATATCTTTCTGTTTCTGATCTGGCAGCTTTGAAGAGCTGATATCATCAGTTTTAGAACCTGGAGTCTGGCCACTGTTCTCTGAAACATGCTTTACAATGGAAAAGACCATTTGAAAGCAAGTAAAACAATACAGAGCAAAAAAATCAGATACATTTCAAAGCTTGCAAACTTTTTATTACTTTGCAACCTTTTTTTCCCAATATGTGAACCATTCTGTGTCTCTTACTTACCCATACCACTGCCCTGCTACTCTGCCACTGCATTTAGAATACTAGAGCTACCAGCAGCAGAGCTTAATGGCAATTTCACTTTTCCACTGGAAACTGTTTGTGTAATTCCCACTGTATGATGCTGTGCAGTTGTTCTTGCCAGAGCTTACACTGCATCAGCTCAAGCAAGTATGTACTTCTTCAGTTCCTCTCATTTGTAAGCACAAAAGCACACTAGTGTAGGTCTGACTGCAGTGAAACCTAAAGAAAACTCACATGTGGGCTTCAGCAGAGATGGGAAACTTGCTCTAATAATGCTCATCATTTACACAGCGCTTCTCACAGTCATCTCATTTCAGAAATTTAACTCTTTTCTACAGACAGAGGAATTGAGGCAGAAACCATAAGGCTCAGCAAGCCTCTAAGGGTGACCACTGATTTCAACAGGAGCAAAGACAGTGCTTTGGAATGCTTTCCTCCCTTGACCCACACAGTTTACTTATCCAAAGCCGCAGTGAGAATCAGAGCTGGAGTCAGGATTAAAGTACATGGTGTTTCTGCACACAGACTGTAAGCCATGACTTACTTACATGCACAAGGAGGGCAGCTTTTCAGATTTTCAGATGCAGCACTCTCCAGCTCACCACTGGTGCTAACAGTCCCTGCTGGTCCCTGGCTGGGCTGATGAAAGGCAGCCTGACCCTCCCCCTGCAGACCCCCAGCACTCCTCCTCCCGTGAGAGATCACCCTCCTACCACCACAGGGCTCCCAGGCACCTGTCACTCCAAAACTGCCCCAGACGAAACTCGGGTCTCTAAACATAAGAGTAGTTTTAAACCATCAAAGAATACACCACAAACTGAGCTGACACAAAGGTTTAAACCATCCAAGTATTAATAGGCGTTCTTCTTATAAGGAAAAATTCATAATCAACATCTTTCTCCTTTTATAATCATTTCACAGGCTTCCAAAAGAGCAGAATCTGTATCAAAATGTACTCTGGATACTCTTGCAATGGGAACTCATTTTAAGGGTCCCAGGTCCTGAAAGGCACACCTCCTTTTCTGCACATACTGGTCAGACACATGTCAGAAAAGAGGAGGAAGCTTTCAAAAGCAGTGTTTAAATCTTCTGTGCAGCCAAGAGGCAAAAATTGGATCAGATGTCTGAAAACAAAATTACAAGAGGCTGAAGAAGGACTTCTGGGGTAATCCAAGGAGACCCCACTGACTCAAGCAACCGACATTCTCCAGTGAATCCCAAAGGCTCTGGGGCATGGATCATCCATCTCTGCTGATGAATTGCTTAGTTGCAGCAGAATTTAAGAGTACTGAAGGACTCCTCTGCTTCTCAAGAGTACCCTTATCCTACTAGAGCTTGTACAAGTGGAGGGTCAGGCAGAGTGGAGCGCAGCTCTTCTGAGCTCACGTGCTGATTATCCCGCTCTCAGCACATCCCTTCCTCCCATTTACTCCAAGAGGGAGGGAGCAGCAGGCATTGAAGGTGGCTCCATAGATTCAGTAGATCAGAGTCCCCATGAATGTTATCTGGATTGTTAGTTACTAGCAGCATCTAGCCTTGGAACCACAGCAATTAGTCTCTGGGGTCTACAGTCCCCATATCTCAGAAGTTTGTTGTGTTCACGTAAATGCTTAGCATAATGGATATTGGATTATTTCACGTGCAACCCACTTGAATAACAACCCACTAATCCAGAGAGCAGATGAAGAGATCACACACAAAAGTTTTCAATATATAGCTCTGTTCTCTAGTTCATGAGGTTGTTTTGTGTAACCAAGCTCAGTGCTGAGGTATCAGGATTCTGCTCTTGCCCACTAGTTTGGTATGAACCCAGGGATGACCCAAGGATCCCCATGTTCCTTCTGCTCTGCATCCCATAGCAGTTCTGAAGTGCACAAAAATATCATGTACTGTGCCACAAAGGTAATAGATCAAATGTGGCTGGATTCATCTCCTGTCATGGTGCTGGTCTTGCCATCTCAGCCAATCCTGCCTGCCACAGTCATGGGAGAAGCATGGGCACTGCCAGAAAGTTATTCCTCTTATGCAGAAGACATTTAAAATTGGCCTGATATGTTTTCTCTTGTCTGGGAAGAGAATCAAGGCTCAGATGTAGACATCAACTCTCAGCCACACGAACACCACACACTCTCTCTGAGCCCTGACGCGCTGAAAGCCCCCTATTTCTCTCCTCCCCTTTCACTCAACAGCTCTTGCAGCCTACAGAAGCATCAGGCCTACGAACGCTGCAGCATGAAAAACACAAATGAATTTGTAACCCCCACAGCTTGCAACTACTTAGTGACATTTTCTTCCACTTCCCATGGATAACTCATAGCAGGGCCACTTCGTGCTCTGTTTAGCTCCTGCACAGTCCATGTGGTGGCAGGGCTATGGCCTTTGCAGGTAGCTCGTTCACTATATGCATCTCTATGTAGGGTGGCTGACAGGCTCTGAGCAGGGATAAGATGTCCTGCTGTGCATCCAAGTCTGCTGGACAGCCTCTACTGTTTTGCTTCATCCAAAGTTCAGTGTTACTAGCTCATTTATCTGCAGATCCCTTCCACATGATCATGTAAAACCAAATCATTGTCTCAGTTGCAGTAGTGGAAATTATGACAGTAATGGATTTGCAGTGAAAAAGACGATCAGGGCTGTGGTCCCTGCTGGAACAGCAATCTTGTTGGCCATCCTCAGACTCCCTCCTTCTCTGCTCCCTGCAAATCTGCAAGGCAGAGTAGTCCAAGAGGAATCCCCAAAAAGCAGGATGGATGCAGTCCTCCTCTCAAACACGGACTAAGCAAACCCAGCCAGTCACTCCAGCAGAGGAGACATATCTGAGAAACTGGAAAGATCTGCACAAAAACCCATGACAAGCTGAGCTGCCTCAAAAAATTTTCTGTGATTTTCCAGAAAAAGAACTGAAAAAAGTCCGTTATGATTCTGGTCAGTTATTGCTTTTTTTTCCTTCCATTGTTCCATTGGCCTTATTCAAACACTTTCTTCTCCCAGATCCCAACTATAACTGCTCAACCATGCTTTTGCTTTAATAATACTTACTTACTTCTTTTTTTTTCCAGAGCAAAAGTCTGCTCTTTTTACACTTGCTTTACAAGGCAAATTTGGCATACAGTTCAGTTGCGTATCCTGATGTCGGCTTATTGAAGGCAGGTGCACACTTTAATATATATGGGCACAGAGACCCCCTTCCAGACTATAAAAGAATACTGAGCATGTCCTCATGTGCAATATCTCTAATTTTTTTATTCATAAACTTAAAAATATGAGCTGTTCTTTTGCCTATACGCACTAGAAATGAGCCTGAACAGGCAGGCACCATATTTCTGCATTACACAGAGATGTTACTAAAATGGCTCCATTAGCTTTTTTTCTAGTATATTGTCTTTATGTTACAGTAATGGGAAAAGGAAATATTACTGTAAAGTTCCACTTCCATTGCTAACAAGAGAGAATCATGCAAGAAAATATAACATGGCGAAGTAGTTTCGGCTAGCCCAACTGCCATCATTTTATTTAGTCTGGAAAGAGGTGACAGCATGCTGTTAAACAAAAATCCTTCACTTACTAGTTAGTATTCTTACTACATTAATAATATACAATGGACAGTAATGGAGAACAAGTATTCTGTCTGTAATGAAATAAACATGGTCCATATGATGCCATCCTCCAAGATGTTTAGTGCAGTGTCTTTTTTATTTTTATAGATCTAAGTGTAAAATGAGTCCACCAGTGGATGCTAGGAGAACATTTGTTACATTCTAATGTGAAAGAAAATAGCAGGGATTAAATGCTTTAAATAATTTCATTCCAATTTTCTTATTTGTGTTCACTCAAACCTCTCTAAAGACCAAACCTACACAGGCTGCAACCCCATTCAGCTGACATTGTGGCTGTGACCTGTGCAAGGCCATCTACTGGTCACCTAGACGAGGGACCTGCTGGAGCAAGGAGCTCTTTGTCTCGGAGGCACTTGCTTGTGTTCGTGTCTGTGAAAAAACAGGATACCAGGAAAATGGAAAGAGGCAGTGGGGCTGTGCCCACGCAGGGCTTCCCTCAGGGTGGGATCGGGAAGCAGCTGGAAATCAGAAGTACCCTAAGCTCAGATAGGTCTGAGGATATTCATTAACATATTTCTCACTGATTCCTGAGCTATCTAAATACCTTTGTGAGCCCATAAGGGAATTTACACCACTAACTGAAACAGGTCAAAGGCATGTCCTTGGGCACAACATTTCTGTTGTCCAGCCTTATAAATTGTCAGAGTGGTCTCTGATAGGGATTCAGCCCATGCCACCTAGCTGTCCTCAAAAATTCCCAAAGTTTGGGAGTGAATGTGAGTCAGGGGCCATTCCCAGGAGGGAGCAAGAAAGCAGCTCCCCATACGTGGAGGAGAAGAGAGCAGGACCACATCTGCACCTTCCCTTTGCTGCCAGGTATCCTCAGACCCAGAGGGTGGCTCTGAGCACAGTCACAGCCTGAGAAATTCAGGAGAAAGTGTTCAAAAGTGGATTTGGCCCTCAATATTTTTATCTTTTTTTTTTTACTGGGGATTCACTTGAGAGCGAGGAGGTATGACTGACCCATAAACCGCTACAGTGGAAGGAGGTTCAGAGGAAATGGGAAAGGACAATGTGCTCATGAAGCGGAGAGAATAACGTAGAGTAACTGACTTTATTTAACACAAAGAGGACCAGAGGGGACCTTTGCTCTAGATAAACAGCTAGCAACAGTTGAGTGGATCAACTAGAGTTATCCAGACCAGCATGGGGGGAGTGAGCCCAACACAGAGTATAAAAACTAAATAATTAACAAAGGAATTATGAAGAGAGCAATGAGCTTGAACTGGCTTCAACCCACTGATTCCTTCCCAGCCAACAGGGGATGCTCAGAGTCAAGACGGTGAGCGTATCGTTGAGACTGGTAATGGGAATCACATTGGTATTGTGACTGAACTGTGTATTGCAATTTCTGTATTTTGCTAAGTGTGATTTACATTAGTGTTGTGTTTTCAGTGTATTTTGTATCACTCTGCTAAATCAGAAATCTTGTGCAACGTTAACAATATTCAGATAACTAATTTGGTATCAAACATTACACCCTCTACATATGGAATATCGAAAAGAAGCTGGTCAGAGAGTATTGGACTCTGCCAGGAAGACCATACCTTTTCCTTCCACATAGGAAAGACTGCAGCACCATGGAGCACCCCCTCTGAATATGGGCTTAGTTATACCAGCTGCCATGATTTTTTCTCTCCTTAATCCTTAAGTCATACTAAATAGGGAATTCCACTCCTAAGTCTCATATGCATAAATACAAGTTACACCTACAGTCTTCGATTTGATCATGTCTGAATTCCACTCAATTTGCCTATGGTAACAGTGCCATGTTGTGTTCCAGTTCAGATGGTAATCACTTTTTACCATTGTAGGAGTTTATTTTTAGCTCTTCTCAAATCCAAACCTAAAGGACAGTACATTTCTCTTAACTCACAGGGCAGCCCTTTATAAAATCCAACACTTTGTGGAAAGCACAGGGCTGTACATAGCAGATCTGCCTTGGATCTCTGCCAAGGAGCAGCAGGTCCCTGCTCTAGCCTAAAATTTGCACTAGAGCACAGATGTACACCCACACAGCATGGACAGGTGATGAACTTGGGCTCCAGCCAGAGCTCCGACCCAGGCTGACTCCTTAGCTGAACATGCCTATGACTACCATGCAATTACATTTGATCAAAACCAATCAGCTTCAGCATAGGCATTTCATCCCATTCTTTAAAGATTTGGAGGTCATCTGGGGACTGAAAACAGACAGAACAACTTACTCTTTTAGAAAACAAGTAGAAAAAAGTGCTGCTGTACCACTGTAAAACTTCAAGAGTGCAGCCATGATGCATCAGCTCATTTCCCTACCACATCATTGCTGTGCTTACACCTCCTTGCCCGTGTACAATTCATGTGAATGATGCTAGACTCTTCTGATAAACCCTTGATGATAACAACTGTCAAAGAATGGACTTCTTATAAGAGCTATGTAGTTCAATATTTGTTCTTCCACTGAAAGCTGCAGCATTCCTGCTAATGCAGCTAATACATGTAGTGAACGCTATAAAAATTTATCCAATGCTTCATTATTTTTGTATCACAGCAGTCTGATGGAAATGTCTTACTCAAAAAGCTCTGTTATACCCATATCTATTTTTTGCCTTTTTTACCTGCATCCATTTTCTTCACCGGTAACTGAATAGGCATGTGTAAACAATTTGTTAGATGCTCCAGTGCTCAAAAGTGGTATCACTTTTCCAGATCTCCAAGTGTAACAAAAGGAATAGCAAAGACACAGAAATTAAAAATGCTTATTTATAACCATCTATCTGAGGCTGACAGAATCAAGACTGGAAAACGAGTTATTGTGTACATGCATAATCCATGAGCCAGAAAAAGTTGCATCCTTGATCTCTCACCATTGTTACAAAATGCAGAAAATCTTTCGTAGGCAAGGCTACCTTGTTGGTATCTGTGTTCCTTAACCATGTCAGAAGCATGTTCTTTGAAATCCCGTGAATTCTCTATTTTAAACTTTGTGCTACAGGGGAGAATGCATTAAAGCACAATTCTACTCCAAGAAATTACTGTAAAATCAGCACCTTCTCACTCTGTTTATATTCCCCTTGCGTGTATTCAGAGACATCTCTTCTTCCATTAGTGATAATGGGAGGTTTTTCTTCTGTTTTATTCCTTTTATCACTGGAGAGGTCATACTGGTAAGATAGCTATACATCATTAACAGCATTACAAAGCCAAGCAGGAGCTCCCACACGGAGCATAGAGATAGAAGTACAAGCTGGAGACAATGGGGCGACATAACCCAAGTATCTGAAAGGAGAGTTTTGCCTGAGCAGCTTTTGTCCTGGTGCCGAGGAGGTTCAAGACAACAGGGCTAGTTTAGCTTTCACTCCCCTTGTAGAGTTTATCGATCTGATTGTCAAAGAGGGCAGAGGGAGCTTGTCTCTTCACAGACTGGAAAGTTTTTGAATTAGAAATATCTGAGTTACAACAATATAAAATGCCATGAAATCCTGTTAAACATTTTTCTGATCAAAGCTGAATACTTAAAAGTTAGGCTTGAGACTGTTCTTGTCGCCCAAACACTCTCTTTTCTTCCAGAGATGATCTCATTTCTGATCCTAGCAGAAGTGTCAGGCAACAATTTTGTGGGCAGCTAACCCAGTGTAGCATCATAGTTCCACTAAAAAGAGGACATTTTACTTGTCCTCGCTGTTCGCGCTCCTCTCCCTTCCCTTGTTTTACCGTTAGCTTTTCCATTAGGGTGGTTGGTTAAATCAGTTCACAGAAGGGCCTGATGACCCAGGACAAAATAAACAGCAAGAAGATGACCAAGAGCGATGGGGGCAGAGGGGAGGGGAAGGACGGATATTACCCTTTCAGCAACAAAAAGTTGTTAAAACATTCACACCTCTCAGGGAACCACAGCCCAAATTAGCTGTGAAAAACTGGGCAGTGCCTATCTTTTTCCATTTACTCTAGACAGATCCTAGAGCACTGGCTTAGCTCAGACATCCAGCTTTTAGACAGCTACAGTTAGGTAACCTCATTCCCCACCAGAAGTACTTGAACTGACAAGGCGGGGTGGACTTGCTTCGTTTTTATCACATTTCAGTCAGGGACGCATATTCAGGGTCCTTTTCAGTCTGTACTTGGGGGCACTGCCGTGATGAAGAAAACAGTAAAATGTCAGTAAATATTTACAGAGGAAGCTGGGATTTTAGCCTAATTGTGGAACACTACGAGCGTAGTGCAAGTGTCCCCAGTAGCACACTCAGAGGCCCAACCAAATTCACTTTTATTTTCACTTCTTTCTATTTTCATTTATGTTTTTACAGGAAAATTAAGTCCATATATTCAGCAGAGTTGAAGAAGATAAGAGAAACATGTCCACTACTTCAAAGGAGGAGAAGCTAGTGCCAGGAATGAAGGTGTGCTGACTGGTATAATGTGTGGCAGGGCCAGATGTTCAACAATATTTATGCAGTGAAAGCAGGTCAGATAATCTGCAAGAGATGTAAATTTCTCCTTTTGACTACTCCTTTCAAAACCACTGGTCTGTTTTTACTGATCTGATTCAAGTGAGATTTCTGTGAAAGTACTGGTGGAAAATATGGAAGTGACATACAGCAGCTTTTGTAAGCACATGTTTGCATTACAGACTTGGATTTTCTATAGATGGAAGAAGAAAGAACTGCATGTCAAACCTGCACCTCTTGAGGCGGTCTCAGCATAACTGTCTCTAACTTGCTGAGGATCTTGGGAACTTGGACTCATAAAAAGATGTTGAAGGCATTTTTATGCCAATATAACAGTAGATCCACAAAAAGACCAGTGTGTCGTACGTGAAATGGAAAATACCATTCAATGGTATTTTCAAATATGAAAGCAATGGAGTTCAAGTGAGCAAAACCAGAAAAAAAAAAAAAAAAGGTCCTGGAAACGCAACAAACATACCATGGAGAAATAAGTCTTTTTCTCCTCCATGGTCCAAGTGCTGTTAGACTGCCATTTTGAGGAGGTAGCCAGATACCACTTGCTAAAGTGGATTGTCCTGGAAAGTCTTGTGTGGTATTTTCTGTGACTCTTGTACAAAATGTATTCGCAGAACACTGATTGAAAATCTCCCGTGCTGTGGAAGACAGTCCCAGGGCTCCACAATTCAGGCTGTAGGCACAAAACTATTTGTGATTACTTGAATCAAAGGGGACCATTCTTTATTGAAACTGTTTCATTTGATGCTAATAAACCATTGATACTTTTATTGTTGAACATTGCAAATATCTTTTAAGGGAACTGTTCACAACATGCCTTGGTAAGAAACATTTTTCTTGGGTTTTCTCCAACCATTCTTGCTAATGTGCTAAGTTCTTCCATCCATTACCTTAGGAACAGGCAACATGCTTTAATCTAGAAGGTGGTTTCCTGTCCCTTGATCATCTGGTTCTTTAGCAAATCTTTCTGTGTTAAGCTTTGCTTTTATTACTAACTGACTGTATTAGGACTTAAAAATTTTGTACAGCCAAAGTAGGTGTGGTACTATTTATAAATCAAGGGCAAGTTATGTAGTTTTCATAAGGTGGTTTATATTGCATATTTGAAATCTGGAGGTGTTTCAGGAATGTATCATAAAACCACCTTCCATAAACTGTCTCTCAGGAAACAGTAATGATAACAGAGGCAGACAGATCTCACTTTAAACAAGTTACCTTGTACCCTTGATTTACTAAATTTCTGGAATTTTTTTTAACCAGATTAAAAATCTTTCCAATGGTTTGAAGTCTTATCAGCTGAGTTTTCAGAAGATTCTCTTTACTACTAAGATTTCCAAACACTCAATAATCTGAGACTATATAGCCATATAAACTTTGCCTCATAAGTTTTACAGATTTATGAAAATCCTAATTGTATACCATGTACTGGATAAAAGTAAAAATAATTCCATATATAAAATAATAAAAGTACACTTATTAATTAAGCTGCCAGATCCCAAAAATGGTGAATTTATAACTGCCAGCAAAAGGTTTGACATCTGTGCAATTTAGTGAACATGGACTATAATGTTTCTGGATTTTACCTCACTTCTTATTTCCACAGAAAAATGTGTGCAAAGTTTCATGGCTGACAATGTGGGTGTCAGAAGCCTGAAAAGGGTGAAACAAATTGGAAAAGTAGAATGAAAATATATAAAAACCTGTAAAATTACTATGTTCCCTAAGTGTAGGCAAGAGCTATATTTAGATCTGGTAACCATAATGGGACATTGGTCAGAAGATGAAGGACAAATTTCAATACACGTTCATTACTTTAAAGAAATTACACCTTGGAGTAAGCCTTTTATATTGAAAAAGTACAGCAGTAAAAAAAACCAAAAGCTTTTGTGCCGAAAGTAGTTTACTTAGACTATATTCCTCTGTGTTCATTTTGCTGTTACTGAATATGCCTGTGTAAATCAGAAATCATAGAATCATAGAAAGTTTTGGGTTGGAAGGGACCCCTAGAGATCATCTAGTCCAACCCCCCCGCAGCGAGCAGGGAAATGTCTTTCACAGCTGAGATTCTCCATTTGCTCCATCCTTCAGTGAAGTCAGTTCACAACATCATGACCGGTTCTTGTGTGAAGACGTCCTGGGAGAGTTTTATTTTATTTAGCTATCCTGAAATATTTTTCTTGCTTATTCATTACCCAAGGTCTACTAAAACCTGTCTATCTAGCATCTGATAATTCTCTTACTTGGTTTTTTTGTGGAAGACCTTGAAGGCCCAGAGTAATGGCTAGGAGACCACAGATGAAACACAAATACTGATTTTTCACAAAGGAGCATTTCTTCTAACTGCTTCCTAAGTATTTAAGTTTAATGTGTATTAATTGAAATGCAGTACACAAATAAAGTATAAACTAAATTATTTTATTTCTCTATTCAATTTTAATTCATCCTTTGTACACCGATGTCATAATCATACTGACTACAGAAAGATGTATTGAAAACTATCTGGATTTGTAACATTAAATACAAATAAACACCCATAAACCAGAAAATCAGGAGTAATAAAAATAAACTTTTCCAGTCTCTTTTACACCAGACAGGAACTACTCCTTTGAGGAATACTTTTTGTGTAATTGTTTAGAGAAACTATATTATGGACTTTATATTATAATGAGATACGATATTATGGACTGTAGATTACAATATATATATCAATACTGCTTGAAATTAAAATATTATTAAAGACACTATGTCATAGCTGCTTAAAGACACTAATAGAAACATTGGGGGGAAAAAAAAAAGCTTCCCTGGGGCTGAATCTGATGCAAGAAGTTCAGTTTCCATCACGAAGCTCTTGATGTAGAGACAGAACAAAACGTCTGAAAGCAGGTGGTTTATCCTCCCCCACCTCGCCCTCCTCTCCCCACACTCAGCTCTGTGTCCCATGGGCCAGCTGTGAGAGTTGGTTTAGTGAATTGAACTGTAGGGGTCTGACAGGAGACAAGGCCAGCTCAAGGTAAAAAAGTCAGGAGTGGACGGCAAAGAGCGAGGGGCCAGCGAGGAGCTGCACTCTTGCCTTTTGGGTAGGATGGCCATCCTCCCCTTTGAAGTGGTACCCTCAGCTCTCTGAAACTGTAATACTGCTTATGCACTAGCAAGAAGAGTGAAGAGGAGGTACAGAAAGCCGAAAGCTCTCAGATTAATAAGGGATTTGTCAAAGTGCAGGTTGAGTTCGAGCTTGCAAAGGGAATGAAAGCAAATGGCAAAAAAAATTTATTTTTACAGTGAAGAAGATAGAAGGAAGTAGCTGGCTCTGCATTGAGAGGACAGAATCAAGATAATCTGCATATTGTCCAGAACTACGTGAGTATCTTGCCTTCTTTTCAGTGCAGCTGACAGTACAGATCTGCTCCATGATCAAATGGGGAGATGCATGTGGTCATCAGAGTGGTGGCCTCCACAATGGACATAGTTCCAAGCATTGAAAATACCCCTTGTTATTCAGTTAGGAGTGGGCAGGTGGAGAACCTGACAATCTGTCTTCTGCTAACATTTTCACTATGCTGTGAAAACTGGAACTTAAAAATGCATACATAGCATGGGATTCTGGTAAATCCATCATATCAAAATGTCCAAGAAAGTAGCAAGAGTAGTCCTTAATCTGGAGGAAGAAGGAATGATCTAGACATTTGGAACCTGATAGTTTGAACTCAACACCATGCATAACTTGAAAACAAAATGTATGAAGGGAATAATTAAAGACACGGAGATAAATAGAAGATAGCATAAAAGGTTACTGAAAGTATCATACCAGATTCTAAAGAACTCTTGTTCAGAGAGATTAAATTAAAGAAATAAATTTATGTGGGAGATACAATCTTTATTCTTAAACTTAATCTGGAATACGTGGGGATTAATACAAGAATTGTAAGGTGCACAAGGAACTAACTAAAGGCAACCAGCAAGTGGGGAAGTACCTTGCCACAAAAATGTTGGCTTGCTAATGAAATTTTGTGATAACAGAAATTTGGAAAGCATTCTTATTAGGGAGGAGAATCTGAATAAACAGGAAGAACTAGATGACCTTAAGGAGTGAAGCAATTGAAATGGGATAACATTTAATGGTATCAAATGGCATGCTCTGTGCCTAAGGATTTATAAAACAGATTTATGCAATAAACCAGGAGCACATCAGTTTGAAAGGCAAGGAGAACACCCTGAATGTGCCAACTATCCACAGGATCTGTTGCCAACATAATGCAACTAAGACAAAGGTAGTGCAAACCTAAAATGTACCAAGGGCCATTTCTAGTACAGTTAGGAAAGTATCAGCGCTATGATTAAAACCCTGGGAGATCATGTTTGGACTATTGTGTACTGTGACAAGGAAATATTCCTCTACCCTAGATTAGGCATCTAGAAGTTAAGTATTTCAGTAGAAACAAGTCATCCAAGGTTCCTTTATATATGATGAAGAGAAATCCAGAACGCTATAAATCTTAGTCTGTAGTAGTGTCTAATACAAGTCCAATGCAATGGCTTCTGGAGGTTTCTCTCTTCTCTTTTTCATCTTTGAGTATAAGGGTGGTCAAGGCTGAACACCTCAGACATGTGAAAATAGGTGACGTGAATCCAGTTCAGGAATAAAGGCTAATGAGCACTGTCTGACCCATGGGATGAATTTTGTCGGGAACAAAAAGATATAAATTGACTTGATAAAGTCTGAAAATAAAAAGTTGTACTATCACAGCCCTGAGGGTTTACAGCCATGGTGCAAAAAGTTCTAGTAGGTTTTAAGAAGAAGACCAGTGCAGAAGGAGTCTAGCAGAGAAAGAAAAGAGATTGAACGACTCCATTCAGTCCCGTGGTGCTACGTTTAAACCTTGCTAGTTATCCACTCACTGTTTAACCAAATTTATGCTTTACCGGTTATTTAGAGATAGTCATTCAATAGTATAGACAACTTTAAGACTTCACAGTACTTGCAGTATATTTATAGCGTACTCCTTCCTAAAGTAAAACACTATGTAAACAGAATTGTCCTAGGCTAGCCTGTTCGTATTTGTCAGTGGTTGGCAAACCACAGTGTTTGTCAGTTTGTTAGTCATCTTTGTTTTACCACTACCTTTCTTTGTCTCTCCTCTAGTCACAAATTGGCAAAGATTCTGGCTGAAGTTAAGTATCAGTACTAAAATGTTGTGAAAAATACTACTTAATGCACTCTAAACAGAGATATTATCAGTGTCAATAAACACAATTTTTTTTCCAAATAAGTAATATAAATCTTTGAAAACACCCTGCAGAGTAAATGACAGAACTTCATATAAAACTGTCCTGCTTGGTATAAGGCTATTCCATTATTATGAATTGTGTATCAGCACATGTGTTTCTCAAATACTCTGTGTTTCTGCACTTATGTTTCTCAAATAGTGTGTGTTTCTGCATTATTTTGCAATCCTGTGACCTAGTCTAGCACTAAATCATAAAAAGTTCAGCAGATGAGTTTTATCCTTGCCTGTAGAGCACACATACCATTATTGCTTCACAATAAGAAACAAGGCATTTAAACCTCCATGTTATATATCCTTACAGTTATTTACATTTTACCTCTTTCTTAAATATGACATTTACATGTGACATTAAGAATCGTCAGATTCATGTATCCTTTCAACACCTCATGATTTTCAGCAACAACAGAAGGGGGGACTAGAAGAATTGCTTACAGAATCATAAAATCATAAAATAGCTTGGTTGTAAGGGACCTTTAAAGGTTATCTAGTCCGACCCCCCTGCAGTGAGCAGGGACATCTTCATCTTATGATCACATCCTTCCCAAAGTCTAACCGCAGAATTGTCCCTCTTTGGCTAAAGGACTGGGACGTTTTTACCTCCTGTACTTCTTTCTTGCTAATGCAAGCTGATACGTAAAACCAAGGATAAATCCTTCTTTCTAGATATACAGCAGAGCCCTTATGAAGACACCAGTGGAGTGGAAAATTCCCAGAAAACAGATAATGCATTTGATGTATTTGCTGTGGTAGCTTCAATATTCTGCCTGAGGGTGCTCATGCTCCATCACACCTCCCTGTAGTGGCTGACCCATAAAAACTCTGCCAAGCAGTTACAACTGGTGGATAGTGGAGCTATTGTTTGACCCCAGCAGTAACAAATTGCAAGGTATTTATTCTGGTTTTTTTCTAAGAAAATCAAGTATATGTGATTGCAATGTCAGGCTCCTCTGATAACTCCTGAAGCCACTGGCCAACTTCAGCCAAATCTGTAAGAGCTTCAAAAACAAACTGAGTTCCTGCAAGTCTGTGGGGGAGTGGTGGTAAGATCGAGAGGAGGCAGAGCCCCAAGGCTGTCCCTCTGGAAGGGAAAGGGCAGGAGGGCAATGCAGGGGAGCTGCAGCATTTGGTACTGTTTGCTGGGGATGAGCAACCTCCAGATGAGTATTCTGACAAGCAAAATCCAGCACCATCTTTTACTCTTGGAAGTCAAATTCAGATCTGATCTGAAAAGACGCACAACAACCAGTCAGCCAGTGGAAGGATCTGCTTGGCTAGAATCCCCTGCAGAAAGCTCCAGCCCAGGCACAGCAGGCACCGGCACCTCCAGTGTGGCCTGTTTCTACTCCTCGTCGGCAACAGTGGAGGAAGAGCAGGTATTGACCTCCCTGTCTTAGCATTGCTCTTTGCTATGGCCACCCAACTGAATCACAGCAGGATAAACAGCCAGATAATATAAAGACTACTTTCCCCTCTTGTTTGCCTTACAAGAAACAAAATCCACTCCCTGCTGATGTGTCCCCTCAAGAAACAGCTCTCATTACACTATGAAGATTTTCGTTTCTTCCAAAACTGACTTCAAATGCTACAACATACACCAGTGATACCGTATGGATAATGGCAATCACGGTAGACTTCTGTGAGGTTCTGTAGCGAAAAATAAATAAAAACATCATAAGTCAGCAAGGTCTAAATTCCAATATAAATTTAAACCATAAATGCAGAAGGTGAAACTTTCTGTACTTCTTTTTTTCATGAACAGTCACTCATCTTTCCTCTTTTGTGAAAGACTATGAAGCAGCTGAATTGGAAAAAGTTCAGCGTTTGTTTTCAGAGAATGGCGTACAAGATTTTTGCATGTTCAAGACAACCGTGTTTTACAGTATCACCAGTGAATGAGCAGATTCCAAGGAATGTTTAAAAGCAGAATCCTTTAATTCTGTCTCCAGTTTAATGTGACCAGCTCTTGGATGCTTATGGGTGTGTTTAATATAAGCAGAGTTCTCCAGACCTGCAGCAAAGGGAATGCTTCTGTGTCAGTTGGATTCCCATGTGATCAAACTCTCCAGGGAAGGAGGGAAAACTTTTTATTGTTTCATGCAAATATTTATTTCTGTGGAAACTAAACATATAAGGTTTAGCAGACTGAAATTGCTGTGAATACTTCCAGTTCAGGGACAGGATCAGAGCAGACTCCTGAAATTTATTGCAAATACCAAAGGCCGAAGGGGGATGAGCTGCTTCTCAGAGGTGGAAGGAAAGAATCTCCCAAGAACAAGCCACAATCAACATGTCATCTAGGTAAATTAATATCCCTGCTCTCAGACAGAGAATTTATTTGAAAGGGAGGGAAAAGGGGTGTTATTTTGATTTATAAGGATATTTCAGAATTCAGGGCTTAATTGTACTTTAGCCATGCGAGCTTGTTTAAGATATCACTTCTTTCAAATATTTCAGACTTTCCTTCCTTGAAAGCTCACATCTTCCGAATGACATCTAGTAATGCTTCACAAAGTACATAAGAACAACCTGAGATAGAAGTCCAGACTGCAAACACTGAGATTAAGATCATTAACACGAAGAAAAACGTAAAGCATGTTCCGCTCCCTAACAAACCATTTATACTTTTTACTTCCTGATTCACCTATGAAAGATAACTGGGGGGAAAAAAACAATGCTGTTTATACCTCCAGGCTGGATGCCACCCTCTGGGCGAAGGCCTGGCACCTTCCCGCAGGTGCCGCTTTCCTGGACCCGTGTCAGACGCTCAGAGTCAACAAGGAAACCCTTGGGGAGAGGCAGCACAGGGTAGAGACGCTGCGCCTGCCTCGAACCCCAGCACCTCTCCTCCTCCATGCCCTTTGCGCGCCCCAGGCGTGACAGGCACGGGTGTTTTTCTGAGCAGGTCGTATCATTAGTGTTGGAGGCAGAGGTCTTTTTTCATGCTGCATGTTTGCACGGCACCCAGCAGATGGGATGGGCATTTTGGTAGGGGTACTGGAATAAAAACTCAAAAATAGCAAGTACCAATAGAGCTGCAGATACTCATCCGGTGCATTTACCTCCTGAGTCCAGCAGTGCTGAAAGTTCGCTGCATTACCAGGGAGTTCCTTGAATGTCACAGCTTCTTGCTCTGATAAATTAGCGTCTAGTCCTAAAGGTGGCTCATTGGTTTTCAGTATTAGGCCCTTAATCTCCTTCCTTAGCTCAGAAATCTTCTCGCCCTGCACCCAGAGAGATCATCAGTCATTCCTTTGCCCAGAGTTACCAAACAACATCCAATTTTTTAGCAAAGATGTCAAAGCATCTGTCTAAACACCCTCTGGTTTTGGCCCGAAACTGATATGGGTTGAAAGTCTCCATCTCTTCCCTAAATCCTGACAGTTAGCTAACAACAAATAAAAAACAGCCCAGTGATTTACTGTGTTGATCCCACATTGTTGTGCTCTGTGTTTCTTTAAGAAAGGTGTGAGTATATGTGTAAGAGTCTTGAAATACAGTGGTTGCCATGGCAATTATCTGTGTTTAGAGAGTGGAGGGGAGTAAAGTTCCATGTAAGTGGCCAGAGTAGAGTGCAAGTTAAACATGCCTCTTTGCAGGTCTAAATTATGTACTTTTCTCCCCCCCTGCTAAAAATATTTGTGAAAATATGCATAGATTGTCTGATGAGCTCCAAACTATTCTTGCAGCAATGCCAGCTTTGGTTTTTTTCCCCCTTCAGTATTCCCACTCATCTGTAAATCCTGGGAGAATAAAGCGTAAGCCAACGGGGCAGGGGAAAGAGAAGCTTGTCTGAGCACACCATTGCCCGACTGCGCTCCCATCCAGGAGTTTGCTTGTCTAGTTCATTTCTCCCTAATGGGACTGAGTGCATTACTCTTACAAAACTAACAGATCAGAAATACAGCTAAATGGCGGTACATTTAAATGCAAGGGAGTGTTATATATGTATAAATCATCAGGATAAATATCGCTTAGCATTTATATTGTGCTTTACATTTTCTAACAGAAAATGCAGATTTGTTGCTTTTGAAAAAACATGCATTGTGCCTGGAGCTGGAAAGGCTATACTCCATAAATCTTTGTCCTCGCTTTCTCTCTTATTTTCATTTATCAGCATAGATTTTCCCCCCTTTCCTCACATTCATGATAAGGGAGTGATTCCCAGCCTCCACATGCATGCACGGAGTTTGCGTATTTATTTGCCAGGTGTTCAACTCTCAATGCTGGCTCTAAAGGCCCCGCATGGAACTCTTTTGCTTTCTCATAAGAATATTATAATGCTTAAGGACAGAGATCACGAACAGAATTTGTGCAGTCTGATGGCTGCCTGCTCCGATTTCACAGGGACTGTTCACCTCGGACTCCGAAAAATGAACAGTGATTTTCAAAATGTCCACAGGTGAGACTCCACTCTACTACTTTCTGCACACCACTACTCCCAAAAATGGTCTGTGATGGACACTGGCAGGGTAATGAAAATGGAGCACACGCTTTGCAATAGGCCTGTGTAAGAAGCAATGGTAACGCCAGGAATAAGTCATTCTTTCATGCTTACTTAGAATTCACTTATAACACTTATGTGCTCCACTTCTGTATCTGGCAAATTCAGCAAAGGAATTGGTACCATGAGAGTCTGACATGGCTGCTCTTGAAAATGTGTTGCTAGGGACTTCTTTAAATATTAACGGGTAAATTCCAAGACAGAAAGACATGCTTAGGCCATTTTGAAAAAGTGGATCCTGAGGCTCTGCTGGTTTCCAAGCAGCTGTCAGTAAAGGAGCCGTGGGTTCCAGCAGCTCTGAACTAAGGAAAGGGAGCTGCATTTACTCCTAGATCCAGCAATGTTATGTTGGATGACACTGAAGTCATTTTATCACTCTGTTCCCTCCTTTACTTGTGTTTTAAAAGTTACAATAATCTTCCTCTGCGAAAGAATGGTAAATATTAAATTTTTAGTGAGCTCAGGAGTACGCTTTACCAAAGAATCAGAAATTATTTGGTCCTTGCCTCACTGTGTTTACTCTTCAGTTTTACGCATGAGGCAATTGATAACATTGACAAACAATTCAGCTGATGAGGCAAAGAAAGCCAAAGATTACCAAAATATGGTCACAGTTAATTAAGGTGTGTGACCAACCTGATGGCTCCAAGGCAAGGTGGTTTCTTTGGTAAATATATTCCCTTCTGGTAGGCAGTGTGGGAAGGGTGGCATTTTAGGAGGGATCTAGGCAAGAAAAAGGTGGTGAACAGGTGGAGAATAGGTGTGGGAAAAGTCTTTCATCATTACAGATGTACAACCATCAACAGAGTGAGTATGCCATACAGCTAAACTGTGTCCTTTGCCACTGCAGTAGGGACTGTATTTCCCAACCCTGAAGAATGGCAGATCACATCGCAAGCATCACACCATCTACTCACTCTCGAATAAAGCACTGCACCAGTGTGAACTTACCCCTGGGCTAAGCTGGTAGAGTAATATAACCACCCAATTGAAAGGCTCTCCCAAAACCACCATCTCAGAAAAATCACATTTGACAAGCAGTCAATGCACTCTCTTCCCTATTATCTGATTTACTGCTCAGATATTGCTCTTCAGATTATTCTCTTGATATATCTGGCTGATTCAATGAGCATGGGAGCATGACGTAGAGTCACTGGACAGTCCCGATGAGGCTGGGTGTCGTTGCTTAGAGTATCTCAAAGTGTGTTAGATACTTCTCAGGGTCAATAAAGACTCTGCCCAGTAGACCCTGCTGCCTAATTTTTCTAAAATTGTGGTATCTTTTATGAAGGTCTGCGTATGCACGGTGTGACTGCTTTCTCCAGAAGCTGAAGTCACACTGTCTCCTCCACTTTGTTCCTGTAGCAGTGCGCAGCAAGCAGCCAGGCGCTGGTCTGTGGCTTAACCCACTTTCTGAGGACACGGGCTAAATCTGTATTGTTCTGCTCATGTATATGCACAGAGTCTGAAAATATTCAAAGAAAAAAATGCAGGACCGTAAGATGGGTAGAAAAAGACAGTGTGGCAGAGAATAAAATTACAAAATTGTCCTGGTAACCAGGCAGTCCCCCCATTGCCTGCAGGTACCTCAGACTTATCAGGTACATTTTAGAGGCAGGTTAGAAATGCAGAAGGGGTCTTGGAGAGGGAGAAAGTCCATCTCATCTCAAAAGTATTCTGCACATTAGTGCGATACAGTGAAAATGAGTATAGATATCTGTCCTCATACACTCAGGAAAGAAGTCTTACGAAACTCCAAATGACTGTGTTAGCACAAGACCATGTGTGGTCTGGGCCCCTCCACCATGTGCCTCCCAGAAATCCCACCTTTCCACTCTTGCCAGGACTGTGGGTCAATTTTAACTTCAGTTTACCCTCATACCTTCACAACACACCCAAACCAGGGTTTAACCCTCCTGTGGGTGCTATGTTGGCAGGACAACCCTGCTAGATGGACCCAGTGGTTTACTTGCTCCTAGGGGAGCCTTAGGAGCACTAGTTATGGCCAGTTCAGCCCTTCCTACCCCTCCAGACATGAAACAATGCACAGCCTGAGATACGGCCCATACGCTGCTTTTGCCTAGACCTCAATATTGTATTAGCTTTATGGAAAGTATTAGCTATTACAAAATAACCCATAGATGAGACCATGACATAAAGAATTTCCTATTATTTCATTAACTATCAGCTTCATGAAGTCCTGAGCATCTTAGCTTAATCTTGCAGATTCCATGTGTTCTGTAAAACAGTTGCAGCCTTGCAGGAGAACTTTTTTTTTTCCCTCAAGAGTCTTTGCAGGCTTGCAAAGTGCTTTGCTGGATTGGGCCCCAAACACTCTGGTACTCTTTAGATCATTCGCGTACCATAATGAGGTAGGTAGTTTGTACTAGATTTTCAATTTAGTTTTAGGGCTTGGTCCATTTCAGTAAACTTTCTTTATGAGCTAGGCGATACAAAGCTAGAAGCATTACAGTAACGTAACCGTTAAACGCTGAGTATTTGCATTTCAGTCTGCTTAAGAAATAGCTCTGATATTTGTAAATTTTAAAATAAATTAAGTATGATGAGGAAGGTATTAAAGAGAAATGTTTTAAAAACAAGTGGGGAAACTCAGTCTTTTTCATTCTGTGAAAAGAGTGTGACAGCATATGGTACATAGTGGGTGGTTGTTCTAAACATAACATGTATGTGTTCGACCTAAAATGTTTTATTGGTTCCTACTTATGAGAGCAGCAGCTAAAAATGACTGATGACTGTTCTTTCTATATCAGAAGCGTGTAAAGGCCCAAGGAAAAAAAGTATCAGTCTTTATATTCATAAACATTTTTAAACAGCCGTAAGACTGTTTAACATAATGTTTTCTCCACAGTACCCCGTTTCCTCTTTGTGAAACCATAACACTACAGTATTATTAATTATTACTAGTATTTCTAGATCATCCTAAAATATGTCCAAAAAAAGGGAATAATTTTCACTTCCTCCAGAGTTACTGCAGCTATCATGGGGACAACAACCTTTGAGAGTATAGCTATCTAGCACTACACTACATACCCAGGGTACCTGGACACAAGGGAAAACACAATTCATTACTACAAGTCTCCTCGATCTATAGGAGAAAACAGTTATATCCCCATCATCACTGCAACCGAATACCTTATAAATGTGAAAGTTGCACAGAGAGTGAAATCTCACCATTGACCCCTCCTTTCTCCCCTCTAGGAGTTACAATCATGAAGGAACTGAGGATGAAACTAGGAAATCTTACACTGTGCTCTAAATAAGGCCAGTCTCTTACTAACCTGTCCTCCTGTAGAAGTAACTCCTGTGTCTGAGGCCAGCTGCCAAGCATGCTCCCTCTTCCTCCCACACAAGTTTCATCCTTGTGGTCAGCTGTTTCTTGGAAGCTGAGGAGCATAATTGATATTGCAACTATCAAGCTGTGCGCAGAATGAGTTTACACAACTTTGTGAACATGCTTTTCTTGCCCTCTCCACCCACCTTTCTCCAAAGCTATGTATTTGTTGGTAAAAACAGGATTCAGGTGTCAATTTCATGGGTGGAGCTCAGGTGCTTCTGCAGATGTGTGTCCTAACCCCACTCTGGGGATCAGACTGCACCCAGGTGACTCTCCCCTTTGAGGGAGCTCAAGTCAACAGCATGATGGGCCCATTCCTTGCACCCTGCATCATCAGCAACAACAGCACTACTGGCTATAAGGGACATTTCAGTCTAAAGGGAGTCTCGGCAGGTAGCCTGCTTGCTGGGAAAGCAGAGAGGTTGCACATGTGCCTGCTGAATCAGTCTCATCTCTGAATTTCATCTCCCATGTAGCTGTCCCAGTGTCTATCGAGACCCTTTTGTTCCTCGGTGTTCAGAAAGCCAAGTCTGCCCTGGCAGGTGCGGGCTATTTCCCTGAAGATTTGGCTGTGAGAGGGGTGAAGCACATTTTGTGACTTTGTCCCAAAGCAGCACAGCAAATTTAGGAGTCTTTGGAACAAAATCAAAACTGTCTGTTTGGTTTTGTGGTTGTTTTTGTGGGGTGTTTTTTCGGTTGGGTGGGTGGGTTGGTTTTTGGTTATTTTTCACCAACACAACACAACTGCAAGCCTTTCCAAGGAACAGACTGCAGAGCCATTCATCAGACAGTGCCTCACTCTTGGTAGGACAAGATAGGTCCCTGAGAGATGTGCAAAAGGGTGCTGAGGAAAAAGTCTGCTTTGTCCTTGTGCAGTCTTATCCCTGAGAAAGGAGAAAACTCAGCCTGCTGTAGTAATGACTTTTATCAGAATTACAGCATGAGAAAATCATTATTGTCTATCCTACTGTGATTCACACAAGTCTGGAAAAGGAGACACTGCTGAAGTATTGTGTCCTTTAACCTTTAACCTGGCATAAGAAGCTCAAGTCTTCTTATTCACAAAAAACATATCCAGCCCCACATGTGGAATTTGTGTTAAAATGTTTTTTTTGTATTAACTTTTGATCTGACAAAACATTTGGATAGCTTGAGTATTATGAAATCTGTGCATCCTAATTTCATTATTTATCATGTATATAACCTCAAACGCTTGTTAATGCTGCTTAAAATGCCTGAGACATTCTTTCCCCAAAAGATGCTAATCTAGCTAATACACAAGTCTCTGAATGACGATGTGCAGATTATTGTGGGGGAAAAGCAAAGGAGAAACAGTCACAACAAAGACAAGTGTGGTAATTTGGTTGCAATAACATTATGTGATCTCTGGTAATACACACATCATCTTATGTACTTTCCCCAAATTAATTAGATTAGGTTAGATTTATATAGCACCTTGCAATAATTTTACTGATACCAAATGTGTTTACACAGGGGATGTCTACAGAGCTACTTGGGAAACTTTACGTAGCATTGAAGCACACTGGGCAGCCAAATCCTGAGTATACAGGGCCAGCGTTATCCTGGCCTATTGCGGCACTGGGAAATGAAGTCACTTACAGTGTAGAAGGAACTGTCAGGTCACAGAATACCTCTATAAGCCTGGGGAAACAATAAAAGTTGTCAAAAAGTATCAATCTTCTTTGAAACTAATGCTCCAGCTGTATAATATTCAGTGACAGTAGAAAGAATCTCCGCTTATAAAATTGACTATATTTGGGCTCTTGGTAGCACGATTATGAAAACAGACAGAATTTACACACTTTATTATAACTCAGAGTCATTAATGACAAAATTTTCAGTAGTGTTTCAGAGATGTTGTTTGAGAATGTCTGTATTTCTGGCAAAGAGTTTTGCTCTAGTGCTTTTCTTTGGTGGGATTAAAGGTGTTCTATATTAAAAGTTTTATATTTTGATGGATATTAAAATTAAAGTCATACTTTATTAAAACACTGTAATACAGTAAATGTAATGAAACATGTTTTAAATTAAACAGTTTGGAAGGAAAATCTGTGCAACCATTGTCAAAAAAATTTCCCTTCAAAAGTAAAATTGCAGTTTTAATATACAATTCTTTCCGAGTCTTATGCGAATGTCTAGTTTTTCTGTTTTAAAAGACTGAAGAAAGCATCGAAAGTGTTCAGGTGGAAAGAATTCTCTTCATTTTTAAAGCATTTTTGTCTAACTAGTTCAAATACTAATTTAAACTACATAAAACTGAGAGAAAATCACTGAACATCTGCAAACAGGGAAGAACTTGATAGGTGACATTTATTGGATGTCCTCAATAAAACACAATTCTATTTTTCAATGGGAAAGGTTACAAAGCAGCTGAAATTGCACAACTGAGTGAATGCAGTCAGCTTCTCTTGAACCAGTCACAGTGGAAGAGGCCTGACATAGATGACATAGATGTTTGTTTTCTTTTAATAGATTTCTCCAGGATCTAACTGTGATTTATTTCAAGTGGGAGTACTGACAGCAGTTAAAATGAGAGAAAAATCATTTCATGGTTTTATTGAATGGACTCCATCAGTAACACTGGGAGAATCAAAGTAATACAACAGGCCTTTAAAAACTAGTGAAAACAAACCATGCACCAAATCACAACTTTGATGCATTATTTAATGATACACTGCACAAAGAAAATGTGTTGGGCTGGAACACTTCTCCTACAAGGAAAGGCTGAGACAGTTGGGGTTGTTCAGCCTGGAGAACAGAAGGCTCTGGGGAGACCTGATTGCAGCCTTTCAGTACTTAAAGGGGGCTTACAAGAAAGATGGGGGCAAACTTTTTAGCAGGAGCTGTTGCGGTAGGACAAGGGATAATGGTTTTAAACTAAAAGAGGGTAGATTTAGACTGGATATAAGGAAGGAAATTTTTTACAATGAGTAAAACACTGGCACAGGTTGCCTGGAGAGGTGATAGCTGCCCCAACCCTGGAAACAAGGTCAGGGTGGCTGGGGCTCTGAGCAACCTGGTCGAGTTGAAGATGTCCCTGCTCACTGCAGGGGGATTAGACTAGATGACCTTTAAAGGTCCCTTCCAACCCACACTATTCTATGATTGTATGATTCTATGATTTTATAATTCTATGATTCTATTGTTGTATTTCTTCTGCCTGGTTTCCACTGAGGCACCTGGTGTAGTGCCACATCAGAGAGGCTACGCAGATGGGGATGAGCACAAAACCCTTGAGATACATGGGGAAGAAGCTCATGGAGGTGTCAGTGGGTTATGCAGGTCAAGGAAGCTGCAGACCCAAGGGAGATGAGGAATGGAGCTTTGCAAGAGCAGCTTTTGGGACGCATGTCTGTGCAGCAGTGTCAAGGATGGCTTCAGCATAGAAAAGAAGACCACATTAATGAAACTCACTGCTGACATGATGCTGGGAGGCATCTCACGTGCATAGGGGAGTCCTCCTCCTTAAAGGAGTAAGGACCTCTCAGAAAGCCTCGTCTCCAGCTGTGAGAAATGTGGGCACCAGCATTTATAGCGGGCCCTGTGATCAGGTTAGTGGCTCAGCGCTGTCAGAGTATGGCTAACTGCTGCCCCATGCATGAGCTACCTGCTGTTTGTGCTTCTTTCTTCAGGGTTCTGTGTGATCAACTTTGTCTATCACAGTACCAGTTCTTCCTCTCATCTTTGCAGCCTGCTCAGCCAAAAAGCTCTCAGACATAACTGACGAGCACTTAGAGGAGTGTTTGTGTCAGTACTTCCCAAGTCCTCTCTTTTATCAGGTACTCAGAGTTAAGCACATGCTTAAATATTTTACTGGATCCAGGCCCATTCTCATGCACATAAACCGGACAGGGACAACTAGAAGTGGTCAAGAAACAATTGGACAGTTCTCACCAGGAAAGCATGTGAATTGCCATTAAAAAGGGGATAAATTGCAAGAATTTTAAAAAACTCTGATGCCACAATCCAGCTGTTGCGTGACCAGGTTGCCAGTGTGAACACACTTTCAGGAAAGATTAAAATATGGACATGAGGCAAGCAGTTGCCCAGTGGACTGCTGAGTGCACAGGATTTATGTCTGAGTAGTTAGTATTATATTACACTCACAAAGTAGTACCCAAATATCAGCAGCTGTGCCTTGTATCCATTATTTCCCTTCTCCCCCAAATATAAACCTTCCTCACCTTTTTAATTAGAAAAGCTGTTTATTGACTATGACATGGAAATATTTTACATGTTGTTGTCCAAAAATGCCATAATTAAATAAGCAGGAAAATATGTTCAGTGGTAAATAGAGATGACCTTTAAAACAATGTGAAGCCCACACACCCCATGATTTGTGCGTAGGTATGTGTTACTTTAAGTCACTGTATATTACCAGTAACGTGACAAGGAAAGCTGCTATGGAAAGTATCTTTGGTTAAAGAACTGTAGGGTAAATAAATAATTCAAAGCTAAAAAGCGTAGCCAATTTACCTAGGAAACTACCAAATTCAAACCTGTTCACGGGAGGCCTGACTTTCTAATCAAGGTAACATGGATAAAAATTGATGTATTTTTTATCTTGAAAAATATTTTATAGCAGTTAACTGAGGTCAGGACATCTCTTACTTTCTCAGCTGACTCATTCATCACTTGTACAGCAGACTTCTCATGGGTAACAAAGAAGAACCAGTGTCACGCGAGGAGAGAAGTGGCTCTGAGAAACCCAGGAAGAGAGGCTGAATTCACCTGTGTAAAATAATGTAATTTTTCAGAAAACATCTACAGAAGAAAAATTAATTAGGCAAGAGTTCACCCTATCCTTGCCCCATGCCATTCCAATGAAATGGAGGGGGCTGTGTGGGGTTATTCCAGGAAATAGCAAAGATTTTTGTATTTTGTTATTGTCACCGTTGCCATTTGTTTCAGATTTGGTTTGTATTTAGAGCGCAGGGAGAAGAGACAGAGAAGGAAGATCAGGAAACTTTGTCTTTATAGAAGACAACAGGGCAAAACACTTACTTTGAGTGGTAAATGATTTCAAAAGTACTGTGAGCTTTGACGAAGAAGCCTCAGTAAGTCGCTTTAATACAGATGCAAATATAGCTGGGTAAGAGACCCTGGAGTCTCATGTCTCACATGCTGGTGGCAATCCTGGGTCTGTAAGAGTTTTCCAGGAGACACCACAAGGATATGCAGCCGCAAAGTCTGTGCTGCTAGGCATGTATTTCTATCATTATCAAGAAAATAGTCATATAACTCTATGGGCATTTTATTTCGTTAGCTGCAATGGATGGTACCTGTTGTATATGATTTACATTACTTTCCTTATAAAGCTGTGGTTGGGTGGGAGAAGCAAGGTAGCTCATTGCCTTGGATGTTGTGCAGGGCTCAGGAGAGGGAGAGGCCCCTGTGCCTACCCGGGAGCACGAGCATGTGAGGAAAGCAGTGGAATATGTGGGATGAGACAGCCAGGAGACTAGGAGAGCCACGGACTGGTTGCTCCCCACATGCTGGCACTTTGCAAAGCCACATTTGGGAGAGTACTGTGAGCAGCATGGAGCAGGCATCCGCCAGAGATGGAGGATGGATGGACAGATGGATGGATGGATGGATGGATGGATGGATGGATGGATGGATGGATGGAGCTTGCTGCCATGACATGGGCAGGCTGCGTGGTGTCACCACACCTCGCAAAGTCAACTAGATGGTGGTATGCAGCCTAGCCTGGAGGAGAAGGGCCACCTCCAGAAACTCTGCATGCAGAGAAAGACCAGTTCATAAATCTCTTCTTATTTTTCCTTTTTCTCACTCAACAGATTTTGAGCTTTATTTTTAAAGATTTACCTGTTATGGTCCCTATTCAAACTACCCCGGATTTTGAGTTTAAGAGCCCTTTCCATAGATTTGGTTTGCTCTATGTTAGTACAGGCTTTAAGGAAGCCCGATCAAAAAGCTCTGCCTGAGGTAGGGTCCCACCACTCTGGGTCTCCATTGCAGACCCCTAGGCAGGCCAGGGTGCCTGGGGTTGTGCACCACTTCTCAGAAAGCACTGTAGGGAAGAAGCTGTGGAAGAGCAGGTCAGACTGAGCTCCAGCACACACTGAGCTCTGGAGCTAACCAGATCCTTGTGTTAGAAAGGGAGTGCCCAGGCGTGCAGGTCCTCGGGGACAGACTTCGCGCTTAGTGCAAGCCCAATGTAACAGCTGAATGTTTTACAGGATACTTGTACCATGGGAACAGCACATGGAGGGCAAGGGTTGATAGAAAGAGGCAGCAAGATGTAAATAAATAAATGCTCTTCTTTTGTAAACGTGAGAGGTCTGTGGAGAGAGGCATGGCAAAACTCTCTTACAAAGGATTGACCAGAGGGCAGTGCAGGTATGTAATGGTGGCCCCTCTCAGGTACTTACCTAGAGATTCGGTGAAGAGTTTTTCAGCTGAGCAATTCTTTAATGGAAAATAGTTGTTCAGCAAAATCACCAGTTTTTACAGAAACTTACCTTTTCTGATTAAAGTTTACTCAGAAAGGGGCTCTGAAGCACTAGATGAAATATGGGGACAAAGACAGGGAAAGCGCCCTTGCAACATGTTGGTATTCAAAGCATCCAGTTAGGAGGGAAAAAAGGTTTGGCTCAGTCTAGAGCAGAAGTTTGAACATGAGTTTTCCTCCTCTTGAGTGAGTCCAGTGACAACCATGAGATCCAGGCGAGCTCTTTTTCTGTCCTTTTTCCCAAGGAAAGGAGTAATATATCTTGAGGATATGTCAAACTGTAACTAGTTTTGAATCTCAGAGCTTTACAGGATAAAATCATTTCCCAGCAAAGATATCTGATCTCTGGTAGTTTACTTTTCACTCTGCAGTGTGAGCATCTCTTTGAGCAGGCACCCAAAAGCCACGAACAGCCCATTCCTATGCAAGAACATGCTAGCTGGGGGGAGGCCACACAGACCCTCACGAGGTGGATGTCCCCACTACTCTCCAGATGCACACATAGTGACAGTAAATGTTCTGACAACTCTACTTGGGCAGTTTTGAATGGCTGCAGTTCACAGGGGGCCAAGGAGGAAGAGTCTTAAGCTGTAGGCTGCATCTCAGCACAGGGGGCAGGGGAGCGTCTTGTACTAACCCTGAGACAATGCAAAATTGCTCCAATTTTCCCAAAATAAGAAGGGAGTTTGGAGGGGTGGTTTCTGGGTTCCACAAATTACTTGTAACTTGAACAGTCCAGCTCTCTTGGTGGGCAATGCTCAAATGCAGATGAGATGAGCAGAAATGAGCTGTTGGCATGTGCTGTGCCTACCTCCTCCTGCGAAAAGGCTGCTCCAGTGGAAATCACCAGCTCAGGAAGGGGCAGAGAGGTAGGAGAAAAGTCCAGGAGCAAAGGCCGTACACACCAATGCACAGCTCATGGGAAATCCAGCAACAATCCAGGAGTAAAGGTTGAACCTTGGATTCTTTTAACAGCACAAGCTGTGAACAATGACACAAGGACAACAGCCCATTCTCCTGTGTCTGTGTGGCTGTTCTTCCTTCACTTACATGAAATGAGTTTTAAGTAGCCCCATGGTCTTCAGTTAACAAACAGAAAAGGTAGAGATACCGCAAAAGAGTTAGAGATTCAAAACACTGAAGATCAGTGGGACTGAAATGCTTCATCTGCTCCCCTTCCAGGCATTTTGTTCATCTTGTTTCTTGTCTTAGTCACCCCAGAGATCCTGGACAACCCAACCATGTCCTTCTATCACCTCTGTTGCCTTTACTCAGGACTTTGCTCCTTCTCCCTCACAACCCACCACCTCCACTCATTTCCAAACACCCCAGACTTGGTCATCCTTTCCAAGCTCCACTTCCCAGCAAAATAGCCCTCCACAGTCACAGAATGTCATTACTTTTCTTCTAGAAACACAACCTCCTCTGCAAGCCTTTCCCATCCTAGTTTCTTCTCCATTGCTGCTTCCACACCTGAATTTTTCGCCTGTTTTCCCTCTGCCTGTGCGAAACTATACACTCTACTGCGAACAAGGGCTCATTTTATTTGCTTTGTAAAACATCCACATACATGGATGGAGCTGTATAAAAAATTAATTCGTGCCTTAATCTAAAGATTATGAAGAAGAAGGTGCTGATTGCTGCAGAAAGATTAATGTGAATGAAATAACTCGACCAGACTATAATTTTCTCTGGCGACCCATGAAAGAATTAACCCAAAGGAGGCCCCCTTAAGTACTTTTGCAGATAGCCCAATGAATTCCAGGTATGGCTTCACTTTGCATTCTTTATTTTCTCTTTTTTCCAAGATCTATCTGCCTATCTTATATGCAAGCATACACATATCCTTGCCTTTTCCTCTGTCAATAGCTTCTCCAATGCATTTCATGCTGTGACTCCTGATAAATAGTGTAATTCTTTTCATGAGGCAGGCAGGGTAGCTGAAGAGCAGGAGGGACAGTTAACAACATACCTTCTTGCAGAGATCTCAAGTCGTGCAATACATAGCTCTTTAAACAAGGACTCAGAGCTGCAAGCTGGGAGCAGAAAGGCTTGCTGGTCCTAGGCTTCTTGTTTTCTGAATGTATCCTCAACCCTTGAGCTCAGCTCCTGCTGGGAGGTAGGACGGGCAGACCAGCACAGGCAAGGTCTGTCAGCAAGCTGCACAGACCTCTCCGGGATCATTTGGTCAGCCCAGCGTTTTGGCCAAGTTAATGAATCTCACAGAGGAACAGGACTCATTGACAAGCAGTAGCCTGGTGCCAGCCAAGCTACACTGCTTCCCAGATCCCAGACTCAGTAATTCTGTACCTACCAGCTTACCTGGATTCAACTCAGATCTGCCTGACCTTGAGGAGACTTGAGACACCTCAAGTGACAGGGAGCTGTGTGTGCATCAGAGTGTGGAAGTGTTTTGCTCTCCAGACAGAAAATCTCCAAGAACATGACTGCTCAGCGACCACAAACAGCAGCAGAAGTCCTAGCCTTACTGTTTTCCTAGGATTAGCCGAGTGTTTCTTTTGTAAACCTTCCATTTTTTCTGTCCTTTCCTCCAAGAAGCTGCAAGAGCAGAGGCTGGATGGGCTGAGGGGACTGTAAGGAGGGAGAGGACACAGAGAGGAAGTACCTGTGGCTGGGCCAGCTGAGCCCAAACCCAGCCAGTCCAGCACAGATGTGAGGGGAAAGGTCTCTTTTCACCCTTCTGTCTTTCTAACAATGCCTTACAGGGAAAAAGTAATTTTATAATTGCTAGAGCCTTCCGATGCCAAAGAGGAATGAAGGAAAGTTACTTAAAAGCCAAGAGCAGTCTTGCACCAGACATCATGGTAGTAGCAGCTGAGTGGTGGATGGAGACTTTCCACCCATGGAAACGCCTTCATAAGGAACGGGACAGAAGTGGTTTGGGCCCTTAGGGCTGGCAAAAGAAGCAGCTCACATACAAGCCTGAGGTTTTATGCCTAGGATGGGATCTCAGTCCTGTTAAGGACTGTAGTGTGGGAACTTGGGGAGAGTATACACAGCTGGATTCTGTGTCTCAGCGAGGCGCAGCTGTGTGTCATCTGATGACAATGACAAAAAGCAGAGCACAGTTGAAGCTGGCGTGCAGAAGGACCAAGTCTGAAAGGCTTCCAGGCACCCAAGCAGGCCCTTGCACCCGTTTGCCTCTGGGTCCCTACATGAGCACATCACTGCTAGTTCCTGCTTTCTTTCTGTCAGTGCCAGATTTTACATGGTGGAATAGTCACACGTGAAACTAGATACAACCGTGGACCACTAAGAATAAAGCAAAGAACTGGGGGCTGCTTCCAACTTTGCTAAAATTAATTTATCTGGTTTTTACCAGGTGACACCTTCTGCAAGCTCTGCACTGCGTGCAGACACACAGCATCCACACCCCTTCCTGGGCAGAAGTGAGGAGCAGAGCTTGTTCTAGGAAGCAGGGATGGGCACCTGCCCACCCACTGGGGATGTCGTCACCACAAATCCGTCCCTTTCCTGCCCTGTGTGAGAATGGGGAGGAAACCCAGAGACCTCACATTGTGGCTCCTGCAAGCCCTCGTTTAACTGGCTGTATGGTAACTTACTCTCTCCCTTCTAGCCCCTTTGAGTCTTTCATTGTTCAAAATGTCACAGTTTGCTTTTTTTCTCTCACAGGATTTCAGTCTTCCTTGCAGATCTTTCTATAACTTTCCTCTGATGTCACAAAAAAATCTCCAGTATTTTGAATACAATAAATCTCCTAAGCCTGGTGACTCAACTTTTTCAGAAGACATTCAACTTCCACTGATCTCAGTGGGAGCTGAGGTTATTCAGTGCTTTGCAAGATCAAACCTTAAAAGCAGGCTTGATGGTAGACTCTGAAGCTCAGCTTTCTCCTTTGGTTTACATTAAGTGTTGATTGCCATTTGTTCTCTTTTTCTGGAAATTTGCAAATCTTCACTGAAGATACAGATTTTCTTGCTGGCGTAATCTACCGCTTTCCATTTATTAACCTATTAAACAAAGATGGCTACAGTAATTTCTTATACGGATTAGGTGTCTCAGAGAATTCCCAGATACTGCTTTTCTATTTTTCAGACTTCTGTGCTCACCTGCGAACTCTGCCTTGATCCTTTTCTCTGCCTGACTCCCGCACATAAAAAGGGAGACTCAATTGCCCAAACACACATTCCTCAGTAACAGCTTACATTAATGTCTCTCTGTTTATCCTGTAATTGCAGTGTATGTACTCTGGCTCTTTGCATTCCTGTTTTGTGGAAATAGATGTATCTCCTGTCTACCTGTTTTATCTATCATAACACCAAGAAAACAGTGACACTTTGAAGTACACATTTGGAAAGTGCATAACCAAACTGTTCATAAATATGCTGGTTAATCACTTCATCCATGGGTGAAAAAGGCTGCTTTAGTCTTGAGAAATGTTGGGTGAAGGAGACAGTCTGTGTTACTACTTTTCAAGATCCAGAAGACAGATTAAGCTGTGAAGATTATTCTTATGTGTAATTTTTGGCCTTTTGGTTTACAGTCAATGCCAGTGTTTGGGATACCAAAAAGTCACCAGTTGTAATGGTTTCTGATCACACAGTTAAGTTCTCATTAATACACAATAACTGAACCATGTTGCAGTTTCAGTTAACATGATGGTCTCTGTCTCCAATCCAAATATGCTGCCTAAATAGTAGTGCATTACATTAACTAAATTAAATAAATAGATAATGGCATTAAATAACTTCTAGGGTGAATAAAATACTTTTTAACTTAAATGAGAGGATCGATGCTTCTGATGTGCTTGGCTATACTGTTCATTGCAGCATGCCTATAGAACAGTTTAGGATAGAAAAGTTCAATCCTACAGTGTGTTACATGTTCTGGAGGCTCTCCAGAAAAGCCCTAAACTCAGCCTTGATTTCAATCCAATTACTAGGTCCCCCCCAAAAAATACAGCTATGTATGCACTCTTAAGTATGAAGGCCGCGGTTCCCACAACGTTGCAGGATCCAGCCCTTGGCAAGGAGAAATTCAATATGCAGCAGTAATCACTACAGTCTAACATCATAGGGAGCTGGGGAGTGGGAAGGAGGGAGGGACCAGCTCCCAGAAACAATCTGTGCGCAGGCTCCTGTTGAAGTCAGTGATTCAGGATCAGATCAAAAGGGATTTAAGCTATAGCTGAAAAACAGATGGGGAGTTGGTGAGGTGGAAAGAGAGAGAGAGCAATTAATCCAGACAGCTGGCACGGCAGCAAGGCAGGCCTGACCACCAGCGGTGGAAGGGAGAGAGGGGAGAGCCAAGGGACGGCCGGCACGGAAGGCGCTGGGCAGCACGGACAGGCTTGCACAAGCGTGCAAGGTACAGACACGAGAAGCTTCAGAGCACGATTCTTAGAGAAGAAAACAAAATTGGTACAGCTCATACTAATGCTGAAAACCCTGTTGCGCTGTCGGTGGGAACCTCGGATGTCAGTGATCTCCCTAACTAATGGGGGGGGCTGCTGCTTGGGCGAGCGGGAAGGGAGCCAGCAGCATCCACGGCAGCTTGGCATTTGCCGGGCTCTGGAAAAGTGCCCAGGGAGGTGCAGGAGTTACGAAAGCATGAAGTGTCCAGCATTCAAACGAGTGATCAACAGAGCATACGTCAAAGCCGTGGAACTGGACCTGCAGAAAGGCAGCTTGTCTTGTAGAAACCAAGATGTCAGTCCAAGCATCCCCCTGTCGCCGGTGCGCTGGGGCTTGCACAAGTGCCACCGACACTGCAGCGGGGGCAGACAAGCAGAATAAATGTGAAGCTCGTGCTGACATAGGGATGCGAAACGTTGTGAGCAAAATCATAGGCAAGAACCCCTTCACCCACAGGGAGCTGCCTGGTGTGCCAGGAAGCCTGTGGGCTTTCCTGGCCTTCTTGGGATAAGATTTATGTCCTGACACCCGGAGCAGGTTTTATATAGTAGAGTTTCAGCCATCAGGTTCACAAAGCACACGGTCTGCGGCCCTGCTGGCTACGGAGAAAAGCTTGAAAACTCTGAATCAAGAGCTTCGGACTCCCAATCAAAAAATGACCATATTTACTCGTTTTTAATGTCATCATGGGGCTTGTGGTGAATTGGGAGTGCTGGGGACGGGCGATACAGCAGCAGGCAGGAGGCTGAACCACAACCTCCTGCCGCAAGCGTGTGGGCAGCGCGGCTGCACTCCGGGGATGGTGCCTGGTCATCTGTGCACAACACGAGTCTGCAAAGCAGCTCCTGTCTTTGGCTGTCCTGGGCAACAGAGCAAGCTCTGATTAATCATGTTTTAGAGGGTGGAAGCATGGTTTCCACTATTCAGTGAATATTAACTTCAGTCAGTGCAGACTTGGCTTGTACAGATTATTTTTCTCCCTGTCTTTTTTAAGCAGGGATGTACGTGCTATACAATTAGGCTGTATTAGATATAAAAGGCCCTGCAGAGTGGAGAATGCTTTCTGAAGGCTTATGAATCCCTCTTGAAGGGGACCCTGTGATGTGGTTGTCTGCAGTAGTGAAGACTGAATTCAGTGACCTTAGAGGTCCCCTCTGGCCCTATCTTTTCCTTGCTCCCTCCATCCAGCTTCATTCGAGGGTGTTTTATTTCTAAATACAAATCCTTAAGCAGTTTTTGTGCAGCATTTAAAAGCTACTGAAAAATCCGTGAAACCACAGATTGTGATCTAATTTGTGAAGTGGACTTCAAAATATGCATATCCCATCATCTGATCCACTAAACCAGCTCAGATAATTCCAGTTCTTCAGTGGTAGCAGCAGAGCACTATGACACTGTAGGAACATTAAAAGGTATCTTCTTGCCAAATAAAATGACGTGCCAAAGCTAGGGAGCATTGGGAGACAACAGTACTGTGAGGATGCAGTTAAGCATGACTTCACCTCTCCGGTACTTATCACAGCAATACTATAATGCATGTTAGCTCAAAAACTTCAGCAAAACCAAACTGAACTACCTCTTCGAGCTTCTGGTTTCATATGGCTGCTTTTGATAAAACTCTCTAGAATTTCAGGGTCCAAACACAGCTAATTCCATTCTAACTAAGGTTTTTACTGGCTGAAAGTCACCATATAAATCTAAATGTTTGATTACATGTTATTTTAGCATTCTGCAGTAAAAATAATTTTTTGGAAATAAATTAAACAAAAAAACCCCATGAGTCTAAATTATTAATGGTGTATGCCAGTACAATTGCTGAATGCAGTAGAATTAGTCCAATTTTCCACAGTTGTACGGTGTGAAGCAAAGCATATATTCTAAGCTGTAAAATCCTTTTTAATAGTATAAAAATTAAACTTGAGCAAATTTTCTTTTGTGCCATCTCGATGTGGAAATGCTTATTTTAAATTAAAGCAGCTAAACTCAACATTGGAGGTTTTTTGATATGTAACTTAATTCTAATAAATTATAATGGCTGTTACTTTTCATACATACCATATGGAACTTGTTAATTAAAAGCTACTTCCTTGTGTTAGGTCTTGATCACGTTCCAGAATCTCATACTTAATGTGCTATTAAAATCATTCCTTGACAGCACAGACCTGGGAGGCACCGAATACCATCAACTCCCAGTGAACTTTCTAGGTTGCTTTGCAGTTTGGAGCTTTTCTGTCAGTTAAAAGTCAGGCTGGACTATTGTGATTGTCCCAGCTGGATGAACACCTACCCTCTGTCTCTGCACAACCCCAGAGACCTCAGGTCCAGGGTTGTTCCCTCACCAAATTAAAGTTTTGAGTAGTTAGGACCAAGTGTAGAGTAGACACGTGTTAGCCACACTTACCTGATGGCTCACTGCATTTGCTCAGGGATTCCTAAAGGAAGAACTGCACACACTGAACTCAGACCTCAAAGCTTTTGAAAATAGAATAATTGTTTTATTAGCTGTGGAGAAAACCTTTGGAGGAAACAGGCTACAGAGAAGTTCAGTTCTCTTACCTTCCTCCACTGGTAGCTTGAGGAGATTGTGCAGTGGCTCATCAGAATCATAGAATGGTTTGGGTTGGAAGGGACCTTGAAGATCACCTTGTTTCAACCCCCCCTGCCATCAGCAGCGACACCTTCCACTAGACCAGGTTGCCCAAAGCCCCATCCAGCCTGGCCTTGAACACTTTCAGGGAGGGGGCATCCACAACTTCTCTGGGCAACCTGTGCCAGTGCCTCACCACCCTCACAGTAAAGAATTTCTTTATTACATCTGGTCTAAATCTATTCTCTTTTAGTTTAAAGGCATTACCCCTTGTCCTATCCCTACATGACCTTGTAAAAAGTCCCTGCTGGCGTTAGCTTGGTATCCTCTGCCCATGTATAGGACCCCAACGACTGCTTATCCTCTGCAGAGACAGAGACTCTCTGATCAGAGTGCCTTGTCCTCGGCAATTCAGATTTAAGTCCTGAATGCCCAAACCAATGGAGGAGACTCAGCACAAAGTCTAGCCAGGTTCCCAAGATGCCTCTACTACATTGCTGTCTTTGCAGCACTCAGTGCGGCTTCTGCTCTTTTTGCATCCTTTCCTTTCAGCTAGCCCAGGGCTCTTCCAGAGGCAGAGGTGAAGTCAGGCTCAGGTATTAGCATGGCCAGGTCAGTGTACGGCATTCCCAGACCATGCCAGAGCAGGCCCAGCTCTAGCGCACTGGACATCTAGCTGGAGCCCCTGTGTAAAGCTCACCACAGAATTTCACAGAATCACAGATTGTTAGGGGTTGGAAGGGATCTCTGTGGGTCGTCTAGTCCAAAATTTACTCCAATGGTTCCTCATTTAAGGGTAACATCTTCCTAGGGAGACCACAGACAGTGTTTTAAGGTTCCTAGTCTTGATTTAAAGCTTTCAAGTGATGCATTCTACTACTTCTCCTTCATTACCCTTCCCAATGATTAGTTGCTTATGCCATTCAGATGCTCATCATGTATATGCATTGTTCTAGCAGGTTTCATCTTTCCATTTCTCAATTCTGAAACTTCAATTATGTTTTTTAGTGATTTTTTCTACATAGCTTCTTTGCCATGTGAAAAAGGAAAATCATGTAGTTCTTTATCTCATGCTGCTTCTTCCACTTCTCATTTACCCTTGTTGATTTTCATTCTTGGTCCTCTCTGTTGACCCTCAGTTATTTCCCCTTCACCATCCCAACCAGGTTTCACCTTCCCTTTTGTCACCTTGAACCCAGTGCTTGGGACACTCACGCACAGTGCTCCCACCCTCAGGTCCCATCTTGAACTTACAGCTACTACCAGTGACGCAGTGAGCGTCAATGTGCAGACATCTGAAATACAACTTTCCAGCCCTGCCTCGGGCAGATACTCCAGCCTGCATAGTCTAGATATTCCTCACGGTGGGGAAGTGTGGTTACAACTCTGCAGCCTGGGCTTAACACCCTTGGAAGCATGGAAAGCTAAATTCAGTTTCTACTCCTGTGCTACTTAATATAAAACTATGAAATAGTGAAACAGAAATTCTGATCTTTGTCTCAAACCTCTTCCTGCGCAGGTAAAGAGCTTCCTCTCTAAGCAAAGAATTGTTGCATGAAATCTTCTTTAATTAACTCAAACTTGGAGGTAATCTCATTTCATACCAAGGTCTGAATTAAAGACTATTTGCCCTTGCAGTTTGAGGAGAGGGAGGGTCGATCAGCAGCTACAATCTGCCCATGTGTCTTCCTCCCTCATTCCTACCTTCTCTTACTTCTGAGCAGTTTGGCTTTGCTTAGCCAGGTAGTCACAGAGCTGGAGGACCAGCAGCACCTGGCACAGCCAGATACACTTTGTGGAAGCCCGGCTCTGTGCACGGTGGTCCTCGGCAGCCGGCACTGTCCCCAGGTCAGTGCCCGCTGGCTTCTGTGCAGCTTAGGAGGGTGTCTGCTGAAATGAACTTCTTCGAAGCAAACCTGCGGGTGAGTGCTAACGGTCAGGATGCTGGCAGGGAAAATATACAGCCAAGCATAAAGAAGCTTTTCTGCGGAAGTGCTCTTGGATAAATATACTTAGTTACGGGGAAATGCCGGAGTAGGCAGTGAGGGGATTGAAAGCTGTCCAATTACCCGGGGAAGAGACAGCAGCATGCCTGCTGACCTGCCCTGCGCTTGCAGAACCTGGCAGGGCTGCCGGAGCAGAGGGACACCCAGCCGCATGGCCCCCATCAGCCCAAGGATAAAAACTATTAGAAGAGTTTAAAAGTACCAGTGGGATGGTCAGGTATGTGCTACCAAGTGAGTTCCCAGCACGGACCTGTTTTCCTCCAGCCACTTTGCAAGTGTCATCAGATAGCGATGGTATTTGCTTACTACTGATCTGCGCTGGATTCAAACCCTTGTCCCAGTGCCCAGGGACCTTGCTGCCACCCAAAATCCTTTTTAATAAAAGGAAAGTATTTACCAAGATATATTACACGTGGCAGGTTACGATTAACACTATCGTTTTTACCAAAAAAATAGCCGTGCATTGATGCTAAAGGTCAATAAACTGGCACAGGAAAATGTACAGCTAGTCATAAAGAAGCTTTTCTGTGAAAGTGTTCTTGGATAAATAAACACAAGTTCTTGTAAACACTGTGTACTCTCCAGATGTAAATACTCCAAAGGTGTGCTCAAACAGCCTAAGATGATTCCAGCTCGGCATTTTATTCATAGGAGATGGTGAATTTTTGGTCAGCTATTAAGTACAACTTAATGTGAAAAAGTGTTTGTTTGCCTAACAAGACTTACTGCTTACACCAAGCTGCATCCAAGATTTTGATAAGAGTATTCAGAACAGTAAAAGATACTTCAGATGTTAGCAAACACCTTGTGCAATATAGAGAGATTAGATACCGAGCAGGTCGCAGGACACAGGCTTGGACGGAGAATGAGGAAGGGGGAGGCTTACAGAGTTCCAACAAGGGTAGGATGGGTTTGGTTCTGCAATATTGTTTTCTATGATTAAAAAATTATAGGCTAGTTTTCTGCTTTTTCCTTTTGAATTTGAGCTTTACTCAAGCCTGGGGGTTGTTTGAATCCAGGATTTATACTTATTGTGCGACAGATGGAAAATTTGTTCACAGGATGGTAACCCTGCTGGGCTGAGAGGGCAAGGTGAGGTGTTATCCAGTTCAGGAGCACACTGGAGGGGACAGGTTTAAAACTTCCAGGCTGTTCCGAGGGCATGGAGGAGGTCTGAGGCATCGCTGGAGCACACCAGCCCCTGCCATCAAAGCAGCTGGCTCTCGAGGACTGGCACCTGCGCCACAGCCCCGTGGGGAGTTTCAGGAGTGGACACTGCCCTGTGGGCAGCCAGGCAGTCCAGCCTTATTAAACCCAGCAGTTTATTTTCCTAACTTGTCCTCAGAGTCTTAATTACTGTTACTGTAAGGACATCACCACCTTCCTTCCACAAAAGCTGGACAGAAAGCACCTGCTGGGGTCAAGTGGTTCACCTCCCTCCTAGTTTAGGATTACTCCTGCTTTACACTTTCTGGCTTTTTTTCCCCCAGAATAACTCCAAAACCTCTAAGCAGCAAGGCTTCTGCCCCCTCCTCTGCAAGCCTGGTGCTAGGGGCTGAGAGAGCGCGCTGCCCTTCTCTCCCCACGCAGGAGCTGGGATTGCCCATCCTGTACACTCTCAGCTCGAAAATAGAAAGTTGGTTTGCATCTCAATGGAGATTGTCAAAAATAACTGTATGTGGTTGGACTCCAAACCAGCAGAAGATGCACACCATGCGTAGTATGTATGCAGTCTGGGGCTTAAACACAGGGTGGGTGTAAACAATGCAGAAATGCATTACAGAACCTTGTCATGCAAACGACACTGACATCCGTGTGGGGCCTTGCATCACGATTCCTCCTCCAACAGGAGGATTTCTGCACACACAACACCTGGCTCACCTGCGGAGCGGTAGCCTACTTTTCCCCTCCGAGCAGCACACAGTGGTTCCCAGCAAAGGCACTGGCAAAGGGCTCAGTCTCAAAGGGGGGGTGAGCCCCTGGGGAGAGTCCAGCTGTGCACAAACCCCTTTAAGGGGACCGGATCGGGTGTCATAGAGCAACTTATCCTAAGGCAACTGCTGAAATGCCTCTGACCCCTCTGCTCTGGCCCCCATGGTAGCTGCTTTCCAAGCCACGCACAACTCTTCTAGTGACCAGAAATAAAGAGGCCCTTATCCTGCGCTGTAGAAAGCTCTGACACAAGACCAACACAGTGTGTAACCCAGCCCCGAGGACAGCCCAGAGCAAGGCTCTGAAGATGAGGGTCCCACTGGTGCTCCTGGTGCTCACTCTCTGGTTTGACTCCTACCGGCACCGAGCTGTGCCACAGCCCTGCTACTCCTACAGCAGCAGCTCCCAGTTTGCTGCCTTGGCCCCCTTGCTTCCATCCGTGGTCCAGGTCCTGACCGGGCGTCCCCACGCTCCCTCACGCCGCCTGTCCCCTCCCACGCGGAGGAGTCCAGGAGCGGGTGGGGAGAGCATGCCTGTGGGAGAGGAGTGAGTTGGCCACTTTGCACAGCAGCCTGAGATCCCCGTCATGGAGGCCAGAGAAGGCAGTGGAACCCACCCCAAATCACACGTGTCCGGCAGGGAGGCCAGGGGTTGCTGTGCACAGCTCTGAAGTCCCCAGCCGTCGGCCCTGTTTGGTGCTGCAGCAGAGCTGGGATGCTCTGGGATACCTTCTGCAAAGGGCACATACTTGCCAGGAAAGGTCTAAAAACATCTTCCACTCCTACAGCATAGGCCGGGTCTCCTTTGCAGTGATGGTCCACCTTGGAGAACGAAGTAGGAGGAAAACTTGATAGACATGATGTCAGCTTGCTTTTCTTCTTGCCACGTACCAGGGTGAATTTACGTTTTTAAATCCATTTTTATACCAACGAGAATGGAAATTATTTCCTTACTACTTCTCTGCTGTAAAAAAAACCTCATCTCCTTTCTTCTTTTTAGGCAGAGACCAAAAATATTCACCATACTTTAAGAAGAATCTCACTGTACTCTTTGAAAGAAACATATATCTTTATCTTGTGAAGTGTCATGCTACTAGGGGTCCTCCTTCCAGGTAGGATGAATGTGTGATACTGTTCCCATCTTTGTCCCCAAAATAAGAGGACTTCAGCCTCAAGGCAGGCTTAGTATAGGACACTGCTGAAAAATGGAAAACTCTAGGTAGATCTGGAGATTTAATGGATTTGCACAAGTCCTCTTTCACTCCCAAGCTCACATTTGAATAGAAATGAATTCTTCCTCTCTCTTTTCCAAGACTAAGGCTGAATTTAGGGGAAGCCTAAAGTGAAAGCATAAAATGGAAGAAGCAGAAGCAGAGAAAGCACAGTCCTCACAAAGCACAGCAAAAGCTGGAGACTAAAACTGATCTTTTCTGAAAGCCAGATAGCCTTCACGCACTGGTTATGTATTCAGTCCCTTTCTAGATAGCTGCCTCCATCCAGCTCACAGCTGTTCACCACCTGCCTGAACATTACCCTCCCTCTCAACCTGGGGGACTTTCCATTTCTTCCTCCCCACCACAGTTACATGACCTTTCATCACCAAGATGAGCTGCCTTCCTCCATCTCTCTGCAGACAGAAACCATGGGGGATATCATCCATTAGGCCAGTGTCTCTTCCCCTCCTCCTCCCCAGAAAGCTGGCAGAGGCTGCTGTCTCCATCCTTTTCTCCAAAGCAGGGCTGCCCTCCAGAAAGGGTCACCATCTCACTGTGGGCATGTCCTGGAAGTACCTGCCTGAAGCAGACTGAATTGCACCTCAGTTCAAAGCCTGACACAGCCTAAAGCAGAGTGAGCCACCTCCCTCCTATTTTTTCCCCTGGATCATATATTGGTAAACTCCAGACATCCCTTCTTATACTATTTTAAGTCACAGCATTCAAGATTTTTTAGTTTATTGACTGCTGCCACAAATCCTTTACATACTGTGGCATTAGAGGCATTTTTTGGCTCATTCCTCACTTCTTTATGTTTAGAGCAGAGAAACAAAGGAAGGGGAGGGTGGAGTAATCTTTACACTGTCTATTTAAAGGCAGTGATGGCTGCGTGCAAACCAAAGCACACAGCAATGGGAATTACATGGCTGGAGAAAACAGTTGGATGGGTGTCTTCTATGATGATTTTTTTCCTAGTGCGTAGCGAAGGAAAAGAGGCGCAGAATTCACAGATCACACAAACTACAAAAACTGTCGAGAATGTACTAATGAGAATTAAACGCTGGTAGGTGCTCTCAGATGTCATCTGAGAAACTGAAGTGGTGAGTACCAGAAATAGGTTGCCAGCTGTCTCTGGTCATATTCTTTGTACAAGAATGCTCACAGTTCCCCCTCCTATACGCCCAGGGACAAACTCTGCCATCGTGTAAATCCATGCAAGCCTCCAGCTTCTCCAGGACTGCACAGCTGTAAAAGGAATCTCACAGTTTTATTAAAGGCTGAGAAAAAACACTTGGCGCTGCTGCCTGCTGTCAGCTACCACCTTTCTGGGGAGCACTGGCGGTCCAGCCTGGCTTGCAGCTTCTCACCCCCTACAGCAGGCTCAGCACATTCAGCACATCAGCATGGCAGTATTTTAACTCACCGCCGTACGGGCAAAAATGCCCCACACAGGGCAAAAAGGAGATGGGAGCCAGGTATGCTGAGTGTAAGTCAGCCGGGTTACTCGTGGTTGTGTTATTCCCTGTCCTTGCTCTCTCCCTGGGCGGTGCAGCCTTCTCTGTGCTGCACTGCAGCTCTCTGCTGTGCTTTGCCGCTGCGTGGGGAGACCCATCCAGGTCTGGCAGAATGCAGACCCTGCTGCTGCCTTCCCCGCAACACCCAGCACAGCAGATGGAGCTGCCTCGAGGTGTGCATCCTAGGGACCAACTCCCACAGGCATTGGAGAAAGGTATTTCCAAAAGCCCCGGTTTTCTCTGTGAGGACAGTCCCAGCTTGACTCTCACTGTGACAGGCCGCACATTTAATTTTGGAAATGAATATGCTCTGATGGAAGGCTGAACTGATTATATTATGAACACCATTTCTTGTTACAGACTTACAAACATTTGCACAATAATTGCACCTTCGGTTTGAAAATTGCCTAACTGGAATATCCTCTGCCACTACCTTGGTCCCAGCCCACCTCTCTGTACAAAAGATACAGCAACAAATTTCAATTTTACTTTATGGTTAACATTTACTGGAATAAAGTCCCCCTTCCTCTCCTGTAGTTTCACCAAGTATTTCTGCTTCACACCCCACTTCTGAAGAATTTGCGATCTACAAATATCCCCCTTCCCTCTGCTGTTCTTTAGTACCCAGCCCTTTTGCAACTGGAGTAAGTAGCCAAACTTCAGTGTCCTACATGTTGTTTCCATTGGGAAGAGAATGACGCAAACAAGGATTTATTTTATTTTCTGCTGTAATCCTGTTTATTTAAAGGCTGTACATAAAGCCCTGCTGCCCTGAACCCAGCAGGACTCAAACCTCACAGACGGTTTCTCTGCTCACTGACCCAGTGATTGTCCCATCTCCCAAGGCCTCCCTGCTCCAGTCCCTCGAAGGCTTCCCCGCTCACCTGCAACCCTTGCCCCCTTCCACACCCGCTCCCTTCTGGTTTCCATTCCTTTTGCCACACAGGCAGCTGCCACCACACAGGTTTGCTCAACGTTGGCTTCCTGGGCAACCCCTTCCCTCCAGCCCACCACAGATTTTAAGCCTCTTTGGCAGCTCCCAGTGCTTTGGCAATCTGTAAGGTAAAAGCCTTCGTTCTCCTGTTAACCTTGAATTATACCTTGATATATCCACCAAGAGCAATGAGGCTTCTCTCAAGTTACCAGTTAAAGGAATATTATCTGTATTGTGTTGTTCAATTCTGTTTTCCTGATGGCTTTTGGTTGCTTTTACTGGAGTCCTAATGAAGTTCTCAATACTTCAGTATTTATGGCGAAGGGGACACCGTTACCATGCCTGGGTACAGCCCGACATGCTGCATACTGTGTCAGCTCCCCTGGAGTCAATTTGACATTTTTAGAGTCAATGAAGGAAGCTTGTACTGGGCAAGCTGTGCACAACAAGCAAGAACCTTTTCTTTGATAAAAACCTCTAACAAATGGGAATTGGTGGAAACGTTGCCGAGATGTTCTTTTGAAGGTGGAAATTGTTGCCTCCTAAAATTAAACTACACAAAGATGGACAAAGAAAAATAGCAAACCACATGCCAGACAAACTGCCATGCAGCTAATACATTACTTTCTAAATATAAAAACAACCTACTGCTTACACTGACAGTTCAGCACATAAGCAAGAAGGGAATGATGTACAACACCAGGTTGAGCTGAGGCTGCAGAAGCACATGCTCATCTTAGTTTCCTTCTGTAATTATTTATGAAAGAGTGCTGGGGAGGTAGAGGAAAGCCTGCCTAAGGAAGAGGAGCAGCAGCACAGGGTTGCTTGGCTGAGCCCCTTTTACCCACAGGGGTTGTCCAGATCCACAGCTGACACTGGTGGCAGAGGGACTTCTACCCCATTCCCTTCCCCAAGATGATTTCTTGCCTCCTTCCTTTATGTAGCTGCTTAGAAGCACTTAGAAAAAGAATGTCTATAAGCCACTGAAGTAGCTTCTGACATGCTGGCCCACAAGGACTACACTGGGCTCTGTCTAAAGTTATCCTGAAACCTATTTGTGGTGAAAAGCAGGTTATAAAATGCTCAGATGTTCATAGCCTTCGCTATCCCACTCAGCTCATTCAGCACTGCAGATAACCTTCTTCAGTCTTAACCAATGTCAAGTACAGGACACCCTGCAGATTGACAGGTTTCTCATTTTATTCCAATTCCCTAGTCTCATGCAGCCAAAGAGTGAGACAGTGAGAAGAAGAAAGAAGCTGATAATTTTCCTACTCTTAGTTCTGTGACCTCAATTTCTCATCTGGCCAGCCCCACCAGAATGCCATTTTTACACTGGTCTTCTCTTTCCTTTCAAATTATAATACAATCAATTCACTTGTGTATGAAGTTATTTTTAGATCAAGTTAAAAAAAATAAAAATCCATCTATAACATTTCTTTGTAGTTGAATTTTAGTAAAAAAACAGCTTTCTGAGAGAATATGATTCATAATACTGAAGCTCACATATAAAATTATATTGATTACCTAAAAACTTATCAAATTACATATGCTTTTGTTTGAAATTTAGACCAGAAATTCAGATCTTTGGAAACCTTGAAGATCTCTGATCAGCTATATCAATGCGAAATGTAATCCTTTTCCTTTAGCAGAAAAAATGGATTCACTTTGGCCAGCAGTTCATGAACTACTAGATTTTACCCTCATGCTGCTCCCAGCATCACCATACCTTCTCCTCCAAGCTTCAGCTTTCAATACATTTTCAAGGTTGCACTCTGAAACTCTTGAGAGCTAGAAGTGTCATGGTCAGTCATCAGCTCCAGCAGCTGCTGTAGTGGCTACAGTTGGGTTAAACTGAGAACAGGAGCTGAGAGCATTAAGGGAGCTGGGAGTAGTCCTAATTTGAAGTGCATGCTCTTAACAAAGGAAGGTAATACATTAAAATAGACTTCACATTGTGGTGAATTTTAGCGTTACAAAAAATTAATAGTTCATGAAACCTAAATTAGGAAGGTTCCTATTTGACCTTTTTTGTGTCCCTACGCCAGCCAAGCACAAAACCACAAGCTACTGTAAGCCTGAAGAGATGTGAACATGAAAGCTATTGTCATGCCTGCAAGTTCAGTGACCATTTGCACAGACAGGTTCTGCCTGCATCAGGGTCTCAGTGAAGCCGCTTAGGTTTGGAAAGAGAGGAAATATAGCAGCTTGCTGAATATTGATCTCTCTAAATTCCAGGAAATTGTTGATACTTGACACTATTTGACGTGGCAAAAATGTTGAGAAATTGTTTTGATTAATTAGATAGCTCCTGCATTTTGAGGCTCTGCATTGCGCAACCTGTCTGGGCTAAAAACATTTTGGTACATGGGGACAGATAACTTTCAGGACCAATTTTGAGAAAGCAGAAATGAAAAATCTGCAGCAATGACTTTCTAGAACTTTTTCTAGTGAACAAACCTGAAAAAAATGAGTTTGGTTTCACTGGTCCTTTCAGCAGCTGGATCCCCAGCCAGCAAGAGTTCTTTGTATTAATTTCAAACGCCTGCATCATGATTCGAACATGTTCCTACGCCAAGTGGTTTCCACTAAGTTAACAGACAGAAGTATTCAGCCTCGTGCTGGAAATCTATTCACATTCCAGAGGACTTGAGTAGATGGGCACCGGGTTGTCATTCACATACTCTGTCTAGCAAAACAACGTTCCCAACTTACTTACACAGAGCAAAAGTGTTCTAGGAATTTGCAAGTGTGGTGTTCTTCGAAACAGCGATCTGCAGCCACTTCTCCTGAAAGCATAAGTGTTACGGGTGGTTTGGGGACAGATACTCTGTGGGGAACATTTGCATTGGAAAGGTCAAACAAGTAACGGTTGAATAGCTTCAGGAAAGCCATAGTGCTACTCTTCCTCTGGGGGATGCCTCACCTTGTTGTTAGCATGGGATGCAGGAAAGTTTTCCCAATTCATATCAGGATGGGGCAGGGGGAAACCTCACCCCTGATGACCATCGTTCTTTCTGTCTACCTGGAGGCTGTAGGAGAACAGGGGTAAAACCTGATGACCCCATACAGGAGCAAAACCTGATGACCCCATACAGGAGCTACTATACCTATGCTAACAACAAGTAGCAAGATACTGTCAAATGGAAAATATAAGAAGATAAATCAAACTCAGTATGGAGCTGGAAGGAATGAACTGTTTCTGGCACTGAGTCCTTCGTGTAACTCAGACTCCAGACGTGCAGGTATCAGCTCACTGCATTTCCTTTTTCACAACTGAAATGCCATCAAAGTAAGACACATCAGATATGCTGCTGCCACATTCACGTGGTTCCCATCTTAACATAATCATTCAGCCGGTGAGGGGGAAAAGCCACCTCCTGTTTCCTCCAGTTTTAAAATGGCATTGCATCATACAGTAACCAACAGATTTGCTCTTTCTGGTCTGCCATAATAAGAATGACAAAACAATTTAACATTTTGCAAGTCAGTCCTTCAGACCTCCTTGTCGGTTGCAGGAACTCTCCAAATCCCCCTTTGAATTTCTCCACCTAGTTTTCTTGCCTGGGGAAGAAAAAGGCATGTAAACTGAGAGTAGCACACATGGCCTTCCATGAGCTCAGACTCCGGTCTTACTGAAAATGTCTAACTTAAATATTGTCCAAATGTTACATATCCAAAATGTATTTTCCATACAGGACTCTCCTGCTGAACTGTCTGACTGAGCTGAGATTCTCTCACTGAAGATTTTGGTTACTACTGTTCTTCCTCTGCTAGCAAATGAGGATTCTATGCCTCTGACATTGAGTCTTTCGATTTTAGAAGGTTTAAAATGTTAAAAAATCCAGCAAGAAATAATCCTAGTTGTTACACAACATTCCCAGACCTTTCTTTTTTTCAAATCTGTGACAGATGTTTTCAAATACAGTGTGTCAAGTTCAAAAAAAAATCCACCTGTGTGAAATAACATTGTGACCTCTGTATATACTTGTAAAGAAATTATTTGGTGGAGTAACTTGTACAGCTTCCCTCTTTTTAGACACAAAAAACAGAAACTCAGACTCTGCTGAAGCCAACAGCAAAACTGACTGGCACAAACAGAACAGCCACTCACCTGTAATCTATATCATAAAAATCATAATTTGCCTTCTCCATCAGGACTAAAGTAAGAGGAATGTTGTAGGTCAGGCCGAAGGTGTATTTGCAGCCTGCATAGTTTCTGCACACATTAATAGTCCTTTATGAGTATTACGTTCACATTTTTCAGAATGTATTTGTGGTATTTTATTTGCTAAAGCCTGGTTGGGTGTACATTGCTGCCTGAGACAGAAAATTATGACAGTCCCTGGCCTAATCAACAAAACTAAACAGCAGCTGAGCTCGCTCAGGTAGCTCGATAAGCTGTACCCGGTCAGGAGCAGTGCTGCCCACTGAGTATCTTTGTCTGTCTGTCTTAGTTAGGACATCAGGAATCAAGAGAACAGAAAAACCTCTTTGGGAAGGATGAGAAATGCTGAAAATGCAGAGTATCTACAGCAGCAGAACTGTACAGTTTGCTCATTTTGCCCCTTTTTCTGTCCCAGCAGGATAGGAAGCTGAGTTTACAGAATGGCAGCTACCTAACAGCAGGGAACTCGCTAAGCCGAATCCTGACTCACGCTGCTGGTCTTTCTTGGGGTCAGGAGCTCCGCTTTTGCTTACTCACTATAGCAGCAGTCAAAGAAAATCAAACCTGGTGCATTAGGCAAGACCCAGTGTTATGCCTGGCAGCTGTCATAATGTTTGACTTACAGGGCCGAATCATCAGCCTCGGTAGGTATTTTTTGGCAGCAAAAAGAAGGGCAAGCAAAGGGTGCCCTAAGCAGGAGCTAAGCTGAAGCCCATCTCCACGACTGCAGGACGCTTCCCAGTGCCCCCCGAGATGCCCCAGCTGCATTCCCACCTAAGGAGCTGCTGGGTCTGCCTCTGCATTCCTCCAGCCCCATGGGGACTGCTGGTCCGGAGGTCTGGGTGTTAAGGACCATTTTGCACCCTGGCCTGGAGCCTCAGGTTTGCCTGCATACCGACGAGCCCATTTCACACAGGCGGGCTATGACAGCAGCAGCGTTGCCCACCTCGGTGCCGCGTGCCCAGGCTCACAGCTCCTGCCTCCCCACTAGCTGCAATGTGGAGCGAGCAAGTTTCTGTAGCACTAAAGCAATAAATGTCACATGAAGGGAAATTATATTTTGATCTATTTCTCCGTATTTTCCTTTTCAGCTACCTTTTCATACAATTCAGACAGGTCTGTCCAAAAAGTGGCAGTTAAAAACTCCAGTAAAAATAAGGTATGTGAAACAGAAATGGGAAAAATTCTCCTAAAATTCTCCTGGTCCAGTTCCACAGTAAGTATGGACCCTTTTTCAACTGCTTCTTCTCAAATATGTGTTGTCATGAACACAAATTAAAACCAAGCCTGCTAGCTGCAGATTAATTAAAATTCCAAATGAATGTTTTTTCTGTTTTCAGAGAAAGGACTTTGCAACTGAAGGTCACTTTGCTCTGAAGGCGCCGGGAAGAACGCACTCTGCTGCACCACACTCTGCAACGAGTGCAGAGATTTAGTCCTGTCAACCAAGCACTTCTAGCAGATCTCCACCTTTTGATATGCTTAAATAACTGGGCATGGTGCTCTAATCTAATACTTTAAAGCAGGGACAAGGAAGAGGATGAGGGTTGGATAATTGCATCTTGTGGTATGAAAGGGACTTGGATCATTGGAGCCTCTTTATTTTTAATAAAGGAGATGGGGCATGTCTGCAATGCGTAAAAAATGGGAAATGCTGTGCCGAGTTTTGCACCACTTGCATATAGTTGAAGAGGGATAGCAAGAAATCAGAGAAGGTCTAAACTGCAGAGTTACCAAGACAGTTACAATAAATGACCTTCAAGGGCAGATGAGCATCCTACAGCTACCTGAAGGACAGAGATGATGAGACCTGAGCCAAGATGGGAGCAGAAAATAAATCAAGGAGAAGCCAAAGGGCTTCCAAGACTGTGTAAACAAAACAGCTACTCAGTGAGCTGAAGCGGAAGGGTCTGAATCACAGGACTGCTGCCATTCGGACCCTTCCGCTTCAGCTCACTAAGTAGCTATTCATTTTACTGATTGCTGTTTAAGTCAATTTTCCAATGACTTAGAGACTTCAGGAGCAACCATGTTGATTTTTATGGATCTTACAAGAGTCTCAGCACTGAATGCTCAGCCCCAAAAAGATTAGGAAAAACTTTAAAGCCAAAACTTTGAAAGGGTAATAACTCTTTCCAGCACTTCTTTATTTCAATATTGCAGTTTGGGGTGAATTTTTTAGATTTATTTTTCTTAGCGTCAGAAATCGAATATCCTGCTATGTTTTCATTAAGCATGTAATGTTTTTCCATTATTTGATTAAGCATATAGTCAAATGCAGGCTGTGTGGTTGCAATTTTAAACAGCCCAAAATTACAATACGCATTCAGGTATTGGCTAATCAACTACCATTCCAATCCCCTTGCAACGATTCAGCTTGTGCAGGTTATTTCCAAAACTCCTACATAACTCAGCAGCTGCAAAGTGCAATCCACCTGTTTGTTTTCACATTTCTGGAGATGCCCCCATCCATGTCTGCCCAGAACCAATGATTAGTGCAATTCTTCCTCCTCAAAGTAAAATGGAGCAGGCAATTGCATGTGGTTCCCTGTGATTTTCGAAGAAATTCAGGGCCGAGTCCTGCTTAAAATCTCATAATCTGATATATTTAAGATTTCTATCAAACCAAATATTCCCTGTTAGAGATCAGGAGCCCTTCAAATCTCTTGCTACACAAAGAGCCATAGCCTATTTACATAAGGTTACTCCATAAGGTTCAGTAGATGAACTACTTTTACAGGAGGTGAACAGAGGGGTAAGCGAGCATTACGAGATCAAAGTAAGCTGTAGCTCCTGACGAGGAAACAATACCAGAAAATGCAAGTTTTCAGCTAAGGTCTAATGGTAGTTTCTTTGTTTCTTTTGTGCAGGAGGATTGATTTGAGAAGTCATTGTCTTGATCTTCTATAAAACATAACAGGTGACAAGCTCTGTGCTTCTGATATTTCCCAGCATCATAACAAACACCTCTGAGAAGGAACAGGTGAAAGCAGAAGTATTTTGCTTCCAGCTCAATAGCTGGTTACTACCTCAAGTGATAAGACACTGATATACTCGATGTTCAGTGTTTGGAGAGATTATAAAGAGAAACTTTCCACCCTTTTGGGAAGCAGGAGCAAGTCAAAATGCCAGCTTTTTTCCTTAATCTCACATCTCCTGCCTTGTTCCTAGAAGAACCACTCTGCAGTGGGTTTATGTTAGTGTTTAAAGGCCCTAATTTAGGCATTAACCTTACGGACATGATTAAAGCCCTGTCCACCCTAATTACCCGCAGATACAAATTTTCAGTTTGAGAGTGGGAAGAAGAGGCAGAGACAGTTCATGGAAAGCTGCTGTTTGAATGGTTTTTACTAGGAAGGGTAAAATACAAGGAAAAGAGGAAAAAGTTCATCGATCCAGGGAAAAGGCTGATCGCTTGAAAAAATAGCACTGGGGCATAAATTTTCTCATTTATCTTAATCAAATCTTAACTCTAGGGGAAACCTCATGTTTTTAAACTGGATGTTAATTCTGAAATCCAGGGAACTCTTGCTGAGAGAGAGTTCAGGGATTGACGCCAGCACTGCAATGGCTTTGGTCCTGCTCACCAGTGCCACTGCTTGAGTGCACAGAGGCTGGGACAACTGGCCTTTGGTTCCTCTGAAGCACAGGACCACCACATCCCTCCTGTACCAGCCCTCAGCCCCCAAAGGATCAGGAAGGGTGAGTCAAGGGCAGAGAGACTGTCCCACGGGGCACTGTGCACCCTGCCTGCTGCTGCCCACAGAGGCCAGCAGCAGGTCCCGAGGACAGCAGTGCTGGAAGAAGCCTGAGGTTACCAAGACCTCCTATTTCAGAGATTTGATTTTTGGTTCAGGCCAATCTAGAACTAACTGTATCTTATTTTCATGTTATTTTCACCCTATCTGATGTTCACAGTGTTGTTTTTATCCAGTGTATTTATTTCTACGGCAGGCTACATCTCCAATAATACATCCTAACTGGCTGTTTGAGACCAAGCAGTGCATGAGCATGACTCTAGCAAGGGAACACCCCTACAAAAACCATTGATTCGTGTCTGTGACGAGCAGCACTATGGAGGAAATGAAAACTTCAAGGCCATCCTACCTTCTCTAACTATTAAGCCTGATTCCTTAGTTGCATTGCTTATATCAGTCGTAGAGGTTTTTGTTTCCTCCAAGCCAGGGCTTAGCTCTAAACTCTTTTGTGTGAAGATAAACGAAGAACAAATTGCCTGCAGCTTCTGTAGCTGCCTGTGGCCACCTGGGGATTTTGCAAAGAAGGAGCACAGTCTCCTGATGCCACGCATGGCTCCTGCTCAGCAGACACCTTTGTTGTCACCACTGCAGCCCAGCACACACCTTGGCAGACCAGGCTCTGCACCATCTGCTCACGTTAGCTGCGAGGCTGTTACAGACCTCAGTATATGGAGGAACGGCCTCCTAACTCCAGCAAGGCAGGTCTGTGTGCAAACCAAGCCCTCTTCTATGGTCTGGATCTTTTTAGTGCCACTTGAATTATGGAACTAACCCTCGAGACGGATCACTCACTAAAGGTGTGCAATGCGTGACCTTCTGAAGCTGCTAAGAAGCATCAGTTCCTTCAACTACAATTCATGACAGCTGGAAAGTGAAGAAGAGCAGGTGTGCTTGGGGGAAAAGTGGCAGCACACAGGCAAAGCAGGGAGAAGAAACAGAAACATTTGTATCTCTGTGTTATGTATGTCTCTGTCCCTGCTTCCAGCCTGCACTAATTTTTCCCTGGCAAACCCAGGACCTTCCTTGTACCCCTTCTTAGATGAACCCTGTTTTTTCCCCTTCTGTCTTTGCTACCTCTCTGCAGGGACATGGCTTCCCCTGTCTCAGAGAGACTTTCCCTGTGGCGTGGACAAGCGCCTCAGCCTCAGCAAGCACTTTGACCCGGTGGAAGTTCAACCCTGCAGCCGGGCGACAGGGAGCTGAGGGGAAGGTTTAATGGGCATCTGCAGCAGGTGGGTAGTAAGCACTTTTACAGTCCATTAGAGGCTCTGCACACCCATCTAACAGCTGAATGCTATCTCCAAGACTACATTTCTGTGAACAAATCACATTTTCCATCAAGAAAGAAACAGGCGTTCAGCTGCACATTGCTTCATAAGCTGTGGAGCTGTTACCTGACGATTATCACAACTGAAACTATGACTACAAGTAACATGGCCTTGAATTCAAAATTTCAGCTCAGGAGTATCTTGGCTGATTTTTAATTGGTTATTTAAGTAATGCAAGAGAGGAACTGGAAATTAACTGGTTCTCATATGTGCTCTCAAGCCCATTGTTCATTTAGATTTTTTTTTTTAACATGTTGCAGCCACAAAATTTGTATAGAGAAGAGAGCTACCTACAACTGGGACAAGAACTTTGCCTGTTTTCCATGATGCTGCTGCAGGAGAGTGGGGATACTCCTGGGATGGAGTATCCCACCTTAATCTAACCAAGCAGACCTGTTTGAATTAAAGAGAAGGAAGGCTACGACGTGTTTCTAGCTGCCCTTGGGAGAAGATGCAATGTACCTGTGTGTGTATGTACCAATATAAAGACAGTTCAGGAGGAAAACACCAGTCTTCTCAGAACAGCCTTCTGGCATACACCAGCAGTGCAGTCTTCAGGTAGATAATAAGGCCATAAAAATAGAAACATTAATTAACTGCATGGAATATGGGCTGACGTGGGAAAGATATGAGATGCAAATTCTGCTGAAGCCAAGTATGAATTCCTTCATGTGGTCCTGGAACAGGGAAGGTGGTCTCTTCCTAAGGAAACTCCCTGTGCAGTACAACAAACCAAGAGACAGCATCTTCCTTCTGATACCAAGCCGCAGTCTGGCAGGCACAATCTTACGGAGGTTGAAACAAGCAGGAGACATTTGGCTGGGAAAAGAACAGGCTGATCTCAAGAAAAAAATATTGTCCGTAGCCATGGCAATGTGTAAAACATCCTCTTAGCAGAGAATTCAAGGAGTTCACTGTACATGAACTTCATAGACGTTAAAAAAAGCTTTTGCTAGGATGGGCGATTATACCACTTGGAAAATAGGGGGATATTGCAGAACCCCAGAAATACAGTTAAGAGTATGGAAATCTCTTAACAGGGATCTTAGCATGAGCAAGTTCACATTAGCTCTCCCTCAAACCCACATGAGATAAGGGTTAACAACATGTAGTTCTCTTTTTTTTCGTTGTTTCTTCCATGTTTTTATTGCAGGATAAAGACTGGCTTGATTAGAAATGAGAGTACATTGGACCCAATCATAACAATTACAAAATACAGCTCTCATTGACCGTATCTGCCTCAACACCCAAATACCACAAAAAGATATTGAGAAGATTAAGGTGATAGGAAGAAGCAGCTAAAAAATAAACTGATTGGGAGAGACATTTTTTGATTAAAAGGAAAAAAGCTAATACAGGAGAGCAGATAGTACAGCAGGCCATTTGGGAGCATTTTCCATGCACAATGAGAAGGCCAAAACAACTGCTTTCCTCTGAAGGGCAGCGAGGTGGACTGGCACCAGTGAGGAAAATATCCTTACCGGAACTGAGGACATGTACGTGACACTCGTTCTTCAGAGAACAGTTCAGGTCTTACAACTAAAGTGATTGAGAACCAACCTTTGCATCTTTAACACACAAGTCAAATCATGACTAAATGAGTTGCAAACATGAAGTAATACAAAGCGGCTTATGAAGAGATTTCAAGTCAATAAGGTGATGTCTGCCATGGACTTTAGATATTAACTGATCTTAATGGATAATAAAGAAGGGCTTACACAGAACACTCTGTGGAAGAAGAAATGGAAATGGATATGCCACATCTGAATAAACTTATATCATATATGGAACAACCTTCTAATGATCCTGTTAGGAACACGAGGGAGATAAAGACCCAGGCCATCCTGAAGAAGACACAAGCACTGATTCCATCTGGAGTCAAGCCAAACAATGTCTCAAGGATGAAAATGCAGAGAAGATTGTTACAAGCAAGTCTTCTGCTTCCCTGGAATGAAGATAAGACAGGATGCATAGTTTTACCATGCAGGTTTTTGTGAAGGTTTGTGAAACTAACTACAGTCCATGAATAAAACAGACTGAATGTGGCAGGAAGAAAAGAAAAAATAAGGGTCCTAGCTGAGAAGTTACTGCCTTGCCTGCCAAAATATAAGAGGTCCAGAAAGAGAAAATTGGCTTAACCAGAGAAGACTAAGGTACAGAATTTGGCTGTAACTAAGTCAGTGTGTATAGGACACTCATAACAAGCATAAAGGTGTCTAAAAAGCAATAGAAATAATATTACATAAGAAATAAAAAAGAAAGAAGTATGCATTCAAGAGTGCAACTGTGAGGGAGTATTTCAAGACACTTTCAAAGTTTATATCTACGCTCTTAGCATGGGTAGAAATAATAATAATTTTAACTAAAGCCACACTTTGCAGGGAGAGGGGAGAGATTGTCAATAAAATGAATGAGTTGCAACATTACAGCAATGCTCTTTTCACCTAGACTTACTGCCTCCAACAGTAAGATATACATAAATCCAGGCCCTCTGGACATGGAAAAGAAAAAAAACTACAGGGCATATTTTGCATATCACCATAATTTGATGGTCTGTGATTTCTCAAGAAAACAGAAATGTGAGAAACATGCTGACAGTTCAGTCTAATTCCAGAAATCTTTTGACTATGTTGTAGTTGCAACTTGTGAGTACTGCACATAAAAATAATTTCCCTTGACCTAAAGAAAAAGGGATTTTTTTTTTTAGATGAGGTGAAACCCCTTTGCATCACTAAGCAATATGGAGCTAAAATTTACTTTATACACTGCTCTCCGTGACAGGATATTTGTGAGCATATGTTCAAGAGACAGATGCAGGTTTAATGAAGCTGGCATGGCTTGATCATTTGAAAAGGTCTTTCCTAACGTACAATGTATGAAGGCACAAATAATGTTGTAGCCCTATGTGTAATAGGTACAATAAGACATGGTTATCCTACAGACTATACCAGCTACTCTGAGCACAATAGCAGCATCTTCATAATGCGTGTGATCCTCTGTCCTAACCCAGGATCACATGTTGACTTTCCTGCCCCGGGGTTCAGACCAGAATAACTCTGAAAAATTATACAAAGACAGCTGGACTTCAGAAATAATACACGAAAAATAAAAAGATATTTTCCAATATCATCAGGCAGAAGAAAATGCGCACAAGCTATTAAAAATATATAACCTTTGGGGAAAAGGGCAAAAAGACTGGGTTTTATCAACTCCCTTGAAGGTGGAACTTCATTATTATTCTCATTTTAGATTTCCTTAACATCAAGAAACATTTTCGCTTTCAAACCTCACGCAGCTGAGCTGACAAAACACCTTGCACAATAGCATTTCTTTGTTTGTATTCACTAATTGTCTTTCTTATTCTTGATGGATAAATGTTATAAATCCTAAATTTAAGATGCTAATTGGCCATGCCCTGCTTACTTCACAAAGCAAAACTCTTCAGCAACAAACTCTGGGGCAGGCTGTTCCAGCTTCTCGACAAGAGGAGATGAGGTTCTGTTACTGGGGCTTATATAGGTGCCAGATGGCAAAACCCCCTTGTAGTGCTATGGTAAAGTGAAAGAAAACACCAAGGCAGGACAGAACTGACCTTAGACCAACCCATGGAGAGCTCTAACAGTTTAAGAACAGAGATAAAAGTCTGGAAAACAGAAGTCTTCTCATTAATGTTCTCAGATCAGTGAATGATATGCTATGTGGAAAAAAATATTGAGTACAATGTTGTTGGTCTCTTCTTCGCCCAGATTCCCTACCTACAAATATGGCTGCCTACATACACACAGCTGCATGAGCAGGGGCTGAGTTTCCAAGATTTTATCAAAATTTCAAAGAATCCTGAACTTCACATTTCTGCAAAACAAACTGCAGTTGTAAGGATCTTGGCCATAGCCCCATCTCCACGTTTGCTAACATACCTCACAGGGAACCTGTGAGAATTCTTTAGCTGGGACAGGAATTCACACAAAAGGGGATTCAACACGGCTCCCAGCCCATCTATTTCTACTCCTATAATCATGAGTAACAGAGCTGGACCTTATATTCGCTTCTTTACTTGATACAAGAGTACATAGAGCAGGAGCATAAGATAAGCAGATGATGCCAGGGACTCTGAAAGACATGCTGCAGATGCATCTTCTCTTACCTCCTGCCATACTCTGTCTCTAAAGATACTTAAAGACTGCCTTGGAAGCAGTATCTTCAAATCCCTCCTATTTGTATGTTTATTAAACACTTATTTATCTTTCTCCAGGGGGACAACAGAAATGCTTGACTTTTTACACCAGAGTCCCATCTCTAGCCTCCACAGGTTACACTCAGTCATTTATGAAAGGCGTCTTGTTTTCCTTCCAGTTGGCAGGCAGTTTAAGTTCTGCGCTGATTGGTGACAATTTTAGATGATTTTCCTCTGATTTTCCCCTTTCCACTCTCTGCACTGCCCAGCTCTGCTAGGTTTCATCCATCCCACTTCAGCCTGGGAGCGCTGCCTGACACATTACCAGAGGCAGCTCAAAACCAGCCCATACAATAACATCGCTCTGGATCTCCACCACCTTTTTGCCCATGCTGCTTGCCCAGACAGACCTGCTTCAGGCGAAATGCTAATGCAATTCTTTCCAAAAACATATCCCCTTGTTTTTTTCCAATCTAGCAATAGTACATAGAAAATATCAATGGTTTTGGTCTTCCTGAAATTTTCTCTCACCCTTGCAAAAAAGAAAGGACATCTTTTTGCAATCCCATTATTACACGTGTGTATGGTTATAAGAAAATGCTCTGAAGGGACATCAAGCAAATAATAATACGAATTTTCAAAATTCTATAGCAATGTATTTATACAAATTACAGAATTCTGTATGTATTTACACACCATTACAGAATACCAAGTAAACAACATCAATTGTTCTTTTGTTTTTCCCTCAGATTTTTCCAGTGAATTTTAGTGCTCAAGACAGGTGCCAGATGGATAGCACTAGAAAATGAAGACTTCTGTCTGTCCACAGCACAGGAGGAGCGGCACTGCAAGACTCCGTGCTTTGCCATCTCAGCTCTCTCCAGCCCTGTTTTAGCAGGATCACGTAAGGAGTGGGAGAGGATCCATGCCCCTTCACGCCTTGGCAAAGGAGCTAAGCAGCACCCAGGTGACGATGGCTTTGCCCATTTCCCGCCAGAAAATGAACAGAAAGATCTCATTTTACACAAGTGACTGAATCTGTTGTTCGCTACCCGAAACAGGCTGAATTTGACCCAGTGAACCTGCAGGGAGTGGCAAACTGCCAGCTCCTGGACCATCCAGTCTCGCAATAATGCCTATGTTAAATTACAAGTTTCTATATTTACATAAAGTCAGTATTTACACACCATTATGGGTTATTTGAGTAGTTCGGTTACAGTTTATTTATATGGACTGTCATAAACTCATAACATTTTTCTTGGGTTTAATCCTTTCTTTAGAAAAATACAAAAAAAAATAAATTAAATAAAACATGTTAACTAGTAGTAATGATTTGCCTATGATTAAAAATCCAAGTTGATTTAACATTAAGACTAAAACTGTGGCCTAGCATTATGGCCCCAACTCATAGTATTTTTAACCTTTGGAACACAACTAATTGTGTGGTGTATGTCAGATTACTGAAAAAGCAGAGTTGTAACATCCCTTCCTTGCAGTGGGATTATCTGTTCAACACGGAGCGACGAAGCCCAGCCCTACCCAGACGCTCGCTTTCTTCTCCTATGGTCCAGCATGGCTTTGCACTGCCGAGATGAACTGTTCGGCAGCCGGTCGACCCACAGCAGCCAGACTGCCTGCAGGTCTCAGCAGCTCCAAAGGGTTAAAAAAAAAACTCATGGGCTGCAGTTGCAGGCTGTAAATTCCCAGACAATAACAGTCCCTGGACAAGTATGTCTAACTGTGTCCTACAAATCAACTAACATAATTTACATTTCCTTATCATTCATAAACAATTATAATAAAATGCCATGTTTTATTTAAGATTACTGGTATCACTGGTTGAGACATGGCCCCTCCTACCTGCTCGAGTACAGAAAGCTCACGTTCATTCAGGACACCAAGCCAGAGGTCATTCCAGAAAATAATTACATTTCAAATAATAGATATCACATGGACAAGAGTGCCTTAGAGCAAAAATTGCTTAATTATGAACAGGCTACAAACTTATGTATAGGTCCTCCAAAGCACGTCTGCGCTCAGCCTCCGCTCCTCTGTGGGCAGCCGGGGATGTCAGGACCAGCCACGCTCCCGACAGATCCAATGGCAAAGGTTACACTCAACTTACAATGGCACCGGATTCAAATCCTAGGGATAAAACAACTACAAAATGCATGTCATATGGACCTTACATGATTTTTCTCTCTTTTTTTTTTCCTTCAGGGTACTGTAGAAAACATGCCTCTTCCTAAGGGTTAATTCCCACATGCTAATTGCTAATCAACATGTTTGTGTGCTTAACGTAAGATGCTACAATCCCTTAAATATTACATACTGTCAGCTCACTTATGGTTCATGAATATTTGAACATACTTTAGGAAAAAAAAAAAGTCTAATACTGTCCCTCTCATTGTCATTATTGATAAGAGATTTATTAGTTTCATTTTGCAAGTTTTACTTTAGGAAGGGTGCTAATATCACACTGAAAGCAATTTTCCATAAAAGATGTTACAATGACCCCTATGGAACTTGTATAATTTCATAGTAGATAGTCAAGTGCACAAATAAACATGTTTACAAGAGTGATCCTGTTAACCTGGTTCTTGCCCTCTGAAACCATTATTGCTATTTGTGGAATTTTAAAATTAGTACAATTGTTGATATTACTTATGTTGTTTCTGGCATTCTGCTTTAGGAAAAAAAAAAAAAGCATATTTATTATTTAGCTTTGGTATAATCAGCAATAGGTTTTAACAAGTAGAATATATTCCAACCCCTATATTCTCCACAGCTGTGAAGTTTACAATGATGTAAGAAGTCACTTTTATCAGAGAGAAAATATTACAGACACATAAAAGAAGTTGAAGACCCAGTTTTCTCTTTAATCCTCTGGGGGTAAGCTATGAAACAAGCAGTCAGAAGAGTGAGGACTCAGTGTCATGAGTGGTGTGCATACTTGTACAATAATACAGGCACAAAAGAGATTGTCGCCTTTAGTACATGAGGGTCACTAGAATTTATTATTATTATTACCTTTTTATTAGGTTTTTTTTTCATCCATGCACCTTTATATTTACTTGCATGAATTTACCACAGGTTCATAGTGGCCTTTGCCATTTTAATGCTTACAGAGCCTAAAGCTTCCAAAATGCCTATCTGGCCTGTACATATTTCATTAAAAATAAACTCTATATAATAAATAAATATATAAAATAAATAAAATGTTGCCTTTGGAATTTCTATAAATAAATTTAACTTTTTATTTTTATTTTTTTACTAAGAGGTCTTTGCTTTAAACTCAATGGGGTGAGACCCAGAGAGTGATTAACTGAAAAGTCTCTTGTTTAAGTAAGACTGCACCCTCCATGCCTTTGTAAATGCAGCGTAGACTTGAGCAGGCCACCAGTCAAAATCCTGATGAATCAACGTATGGCAGCTATGCTGATATATGACGAAGTACAACTGATCAAAAATTTAAAAGCGTGTCTATTCCCCAGCATGCATCAGGCCTTCCTCCTCCTCCTCCTCCCCTTGGCTCCTCTCTCGCGTGCTCTCACTCCCATTCACCCTCTCCCTTTCTCTCTCTCTCTCTCACTCACTCTCTCGCGCTCCCTCTTGTACTAAATCAAGCGAGTGGGCATAGGCTCTCCTCCAGGAGGACAAACCTTCAAGTGCAGAAGAAAATCAGCATGTTCCATCCAAGCCTCCATCATATATTATGCATGCGACAAAGTTTGGCAACAGTGGAGCTGATGTGATGACACAGCTAATCAATAAGAACCCATCGCATGAAACCTTTATAGTGGTTACTTTTTAAGGGCTCAAGTGAAGGAATTGTCTTTGTCAACTTTGGCTTAAAATATCCTTATATAGTTCCGGTACTTTCTCAGGGTCCACTGGTCTAGGTAAAAAATGTGTAAATTTTTGATGCCGTTTAGTCCTAGTCCCTTCTCTTGGAGTCCCATCTTTATTTAACGCAACATAGTATCGTCTTCCAGTGTCCACGTGTTTATATAGATTTGATGAATATGTGTTATACCAGTTTTCTTCAAACTGCTCTCTGAATACGCACTCCTGGGTTAATTTTTCCTATAGAGAGAAAAGAAAAAGTAGTAAGGAGATAGATAACCAGAAAAAGAAGCTATTTTTAAAAGAATTACTATTTTCACAGCTTGAAATCAGTATCTCCTTGCTCAATTTGCAAAATGAACCATTTCAATATTCTCAGTTTCAGCTAAGTAAAGCTGTGTTGCTGGGTATTTCATTAAGCAGTCACAAGGGTGGATAACTCTGTGGGCAGCAAAAATGATTCCCCAAAAGCCTTGTTCTGCAAATCAAATCAGCAACAAGAAGACTGAAAACAGATATCTGAATTTCTGATCTTTCCCAAGCAGCTCACAAGACATTACTGGACTTGTATAATTAATTGCTTCAATCGTGAGTGCAGGCATTGGAACAAACAGACATGAATAAAGAAAACTAGAACTGGTTTGCAGGGCTGCAATACAGTTTAGGGCCTTAAAATTGCTATGTCCTTCCATTGCATAGAGAATTAGATGCACTTCATTAATTTAAAAAGATACAACGTACTACCCTTCATTTGGTTTATTATTTGTATCACAGAACCACAACCCAAGAGAGCTTCAAGCAGGAGCACAAACCCCACGTGCTGAGATGCAGTTAGGTGAGGAAACTGCTCCAGGCTTGCTTTAATAGGGTTGTCCTCGTGCCCTGTCCTACTCATGGGACCCAACTGAAGACATCAACCATTCATCAGATCCCCACATACTCCCATTCCTTCCAGTTCACCCACTTCTTCACTCCATATGTACCTCTCTACATCCTTTCGGTCTAAATAGACAGGGTTTACTTAACAAGCAGCCACCTGATAACCAGATTTATTTTAGGAAGGGCTCACACAAGTGACTGAGAAAGAAGACTGAAAAAAAGGTGGTAAGCTCTAGCATGGGAAAGCTGATGGAAAGCTGGGAAAAACTAAGCCTGGAAATAGTCTTTTCAGCTAGCACACAAAAATATAATAATGACAATTTAGTACATTTTTTTGTAACAAGTTCTCACTTGAATAGCACTCACATCGACCAAACTCAGCATCCAGCTGAGGATCAATTTCTGACTATGACAAAGCTCCACACAATGCAGACCTCTGTGCATGTGTTTTACAGACATTAAATCTTCAAGCAGTTCTTTTAGATAGATACACAGAGAAGGCAAAACGGAGACCAAGGCCCAGAGGCAGCAAAGCATTTACGGCACCTAAGCCATAAATGTGTGCCAGAACACCACTGCTAAGGAGCCACAGCTCAAGCTTCACTGCCCCCAAGAAGCCACCATCCATGGCTTAATCCAGGAGCTTCCCAAAACCCACCATCATCAAAGCTGGCAGCTTGCCCTGGGGCTGCAGGTGCCTTTGGGGCCACCTCTGCTGCTCAGGACTTGGCTCACAACCCCTTCCCAAAGCGATGTGCTTCAGCCCAGATGTTTCACTGCTGCTTTTCACGGCAAGCACGCTGCTCCTGGGGTAGAGCTCTGCAGCTCCTCTGCACCCCTACGAACTGGCTACGAGGTTGCAAAGCCTGGATCCGCAGTGCCTAAAGGCTTGGCATTTGGAGGTTTCTTCAAAATTCAACCTGTGCAACTCCAGTAGGCGAGAAAGACAGCAAGTAAGCAGCTCCTGACTTCTTCTTTGATGGGCACTGGGAACCTCATCGCCCCTCAGGAAGGAGAAATCCCCAACAGGACCAGGTTTCGGAAGTTAAACACTTCAGTATTCACTACTGAAGCAGCCATGCCCTTGTGTGGACCCGGGTGGCTGCGGCTCGCACAGTCGCAGGAGGAACGTGTGGCAGAGAAGATGGCAGCCCCACCCCTCACAGCCTCCCCTGCGGTTCGACCCAGAGAATTCCCTGCCTGTGGGTCCAGCTGAGCAGCGTGTGCAGAATTGTGAGCACGTGCGCAGGCTGCCTGTATATCACAATTTATTTTAGAGGCATTTCTGACTAAAATGTTTTTAATGTGTGAGGTACCTCTAACACGGCAACACTCCATACGGGTTATAGGGAAAAGAAGCACAGATCTGTTTACACTAAATCCTTATCTGGGGGCCAGATCCTGCACCCTCCTATTGATAATTGCCTCTATGTCCTTCGACAGCTAGAAACTGCAGCAGCAATGAATATTACTGGACTTCAGTAGCAGCTGGAAGTTACACGCATTGCAGTAGTCCCCTGTACAGCCTCAGTGTGCAAACTATTATAAAAACTATTCAGCTACTATAAAGATTTTCTTCAAGTACAGCTTTCATTAGCGTTGTATTCTGCATCAGATTTAAAATCACTTTCTTTGCTTTAAGGCAGAAGCAGATGCTAAGGAGTATTATACACGGGGCTTATAAGTCCATGGGGAAAGAGCAACCGATTCAAATTGTTTTCTTGCTGTCAGAAGGCAATAGGATCACATGACAAGCACTGCAGAAGCACTCCCTGCTAAAAATAGCAACATTTTAGGAAGATATTTCAGTCCTGTCTTGAATTCATTAATTATTCACCTGATCTGCATTTTTTTTAGCATCATCATAAATTTCTGTCTTTGCAAGAACAGTACTTCCCCATGCCCCGGAGGAGAAATTTTAAAATAGCCTCTCTTTTTCTGTCAGGTTTGATGGATCATGACAGTGCTGTGGTACATTTAACTAGCAGACCTTGAATAAGGAGGTTTGCATTGTACTGTGCTCTGGATGAGTCCAATGGATTTCAACCTTACAAATTCAATCTTTATTTTACAAGCTTATCCTGTTTCTACTTTTCATCCTCTTATAACACAGCTACATCTCTTTTCTCCTTCATCAAAATTCTCAGAAATTCATGCGTAGAGAGTAGGCAAATACTTCAACACAAACTTGACACAGCCATCAGGATGCAGGTTCAGATACGTAGGGACACTAACAATCACACTTTCAGAGAAGTGAAATAATATCTTTATAAATTCATCAAACTGTTTCCTTCTAGGACACCTAGAAATTCTGGTTGTAGTCAGAGACCAGTGGAGTAAATCGGTATCGGTGACTTTGGATCAGGCCCTGTAAATAATGTGGGGACCAAAACCCCAGCATATCCTTCTTCCCTTGCCCTGGGAGATCCTTACCACAGTGGCTCATCTAGTACCACAACAAACAGAAACCAACTTCCACCAGGATAGTCAGCTACGTAGAATCATAGAATCATTTAGGTTGGAAAAGACCTTTAAGACCATTGAGTCCAGCCATTAACCTAACACTGCCAAGTCCACCACTAAACCATGTACTATCACAACACTACTTAACACTAGCTTATACTCATGTTTTGAGCACACATGCCTTTATTCAAGCCAGAAATGAGCATAACACAGGGGTGCGGCTGGTCCACCCTGCCAACAAGCACCTTCTTGCCTCACCAGCTTAGGATGGGAAAGTTTTGCTGAAAGCCAGCTCTCCCAGTACGGGAAGGAGACGGTGTTTTGTGATCACAAGTGGCTTGCATTTCCCCTTCTGGCTAAGACTTCTAGAAAGCCCCCGTACACACAGTCAAAAAGCAAGATTTAGCCCTAGAATACAGACATTTTTGCATACTGTTATTCTAGCAACAGATTTTTCTATCATTTTTCCAGTGCAAATATTTCCTCGCACCATACTTACTGTCACTAGACATCTTTGCCAAAGACTGACACAAATACCAAACATACCCAACTGGAACAGCTATGGAAAGCAACCTGCATTCCTGTGAAAGGGGAGGCTGCCTGGCTTGTTCAAGTCATTTAATTCAAGGGCCAAATAAGGAGGTGGCCTCAAAATTACATAAATCAGATGTTGCACCACATAGTACATGTTTTCTATGAGGACTGTTCATAGAATATTCCACTACAAAGTGACTGATGCTCATTTTACTACATTTCCACACTTTACCTGGGGTTTTTTTTAACCTGTTATTTAATTTTGAACATTCAAATAATTGAATTGTGCAAAGATGCACATATCACAAGGGCAGAAACCCAAGGCAGATTTAATTCAGAAGTCTGCTAATTTCTGGTCAGTGTTAGCAAGCCCTGAATCCCTTTTCCTTCCTGCATCCTCCACCATCCAGCCAGGGAGAAAAATAATTATGTTATCCTATTTCCAGGCAGATTAGCTAAAAGTGAGATTGTAAATTAATAGAGTAGATAGTTACAGCCACCACAATGAAAGATTTGCTAGCTTCTTTAAAAATAGATACCCCTGTGAAGCAGCTAATTGGAAATAAGTGGATATAGACCATACACATGTACAATGCCCAGAGAACGGTTTGATGACTAAAGAATGGTAAGACATTTGTGCTGCTTAGTAGTTGGAAGCACAGTAAAGTCCTGTACAAAACACATCTTTTTTTTTCTTTTAAATAACCTTACAGAGTTTAAACTCCAATTTATTTAACCTGACAAAAGGAAACCTCTTCAGACCATCATTCCTAAGATCATAGCAAATATATTTCATGTCTAGCAAACTGTTCTGTTCTATGCTACACGTAGTTTTCCCTTTTGCAAATGGCTACACTTATTCAATAGAGACACTTCACAAGAAAACACCTAATCCAGAAGTCCAAACAACTATTAACAACTAGCACATCTGATTTAGTCAGCACTTCCTATATACCTCCTGCACGTTATCACCGTGTTAATCCACCCTGTCTTAATGAAATCATGTTTAAATATATAGTCTCCTAAATAAGTTCATGCAAATTCTTCATTATGGCTATATGATGTTACTAAAAACTGCATATGTAGTAAAGAAAAACAACAAGAAACCCCCCCTACTCTCTTCCAAAGTGGTTTTCTTTGCTGTTCTGCCTACAAACACGCACATTTTACGTGCAGCTGGCCCTTCCCATGCTGCAACGCAAACAACCTCTAGAACACACTACATTCAGCTAATAATTAACACTCATCCAGAGTTGTCATAAATAAAGGTGTAGTTCAGCATTTGCTGTGGTGTTGCCTGATCTCCCATGCTAAGCCTATTAGTCTCCGGCTGGGTGGACAACCTCCAGCCACGCCAGGAAGCCAAATATCGGTGTCCAAGCAGCACCGCTTTCCTTTCCAAGTCAGACAGCAGTGCGAGGCAAGCCCTGCACATTGAGTGCCTGACTTGGTGAATGTCACAGAGTTTTCTTGGAACAGTTTCTCCAAGCAGTGGTTTTTTTCAGAATGCTTTGTTCAATATTTGACAGAATATGGAAAAAAAAAAAAAGCAGAAAAAAAAAAAAGTCTGCCAAAGGACTAGTTGACTGGTTTTATGTGTTTGTGTCAGTCCTTCTCCACGAGCACATCAGAAAGACAGCAGGAAACCCTGCAGGGCCAGAAGAAAGATCAAGCAAATAGCCAGACACCCACGCTGCCACGCACATGCATTTCATATTCCACAGCACTTTGTATAAGATGAGGGAAATTAGGCAAGGTGTCCTGGCAAAACTACAGTTGGGCAATTGCATTCTCCCTACCTCAGGTCACCTTGTACTTTCACAGAGATGGAGTATTCATCTTAGTTTCTCCTCTTAAACTCCTCATTAATTTGTATAAGGTTTTCATTATACATAAATTCCCACTTACCGAAAAAAAAAGTGTGACTGTTCTGTACTGGAGCAGTTATGAGACTGCTTAAAGATTAATATCTTTCATACAAAAAGCTTGTAAAGTTTCCAAGACCCAGCAGAACCTGGTGCCCTTGGGAGCGTTATCATCAAAAGCCGCAACAGCTATATAGATACAGACACCACGGTGCTCCCACGTCCCGATGAATGCGACAGAAAAGTAGAGCTCCCTGAACAAAGCAAGCGGACTCCAGCATCAACAATGAAATCCCAGGAGACTGTCAGTGCAGCAGGGATTTCATTGCTTCTCCCCTGTGCCCCATTGCCCCTCTTTTCCCGCTCCCTTGCTCTCCACACCATCATGGACCTCCTCTGGAGGGACCAGACTGGGATCCAGCACTGTGCTATCCCAGGGTTGTTTACAGAGCTCTTCTGACATGATCTGCAGCCGGATGAGATGCCAATTAGGCCTCCATCCATTATTGCCACTGCCAAATCCACAGCTTTTGGTTTTACTGGTACTCACTCCTTTGAGATTTCAAGTTTGCAGCATCTGTCAAGCTTTAAGCATGCCATCCTTGGACATGAAATCGTTATAGGAAGAGCAACCCCACTGTGCCTGAGCTCGCATCTGTCAGCACAGGCTGCCTACCAGCAGCCATGCTTATGTCCTTAAGGATTTGATTTAGATCTGCCCAGCCGAGTGCATTAGATAAAATCTCTTTTTCACCTAAACACGCAGGGTCTGCTTGTGCTGCTGTTGGAAGTCATGACAAAGCTCCAGGCACAGGCCTCGGGCCACATAGGCTGTCACAGCGCCATTTCCCTGGAAGCTGAAGAGGTTCCTTCTCTGCACCACAATGGAGCAGGACAGGGACAAATTCAACTCTTCAAAATCAAACAAAAAAACAGGTGGGTTCCCCTCCCTCCCACGCCAGCAGGACCAGGCCCACGCTGTGCCATTTACTAGTCACACTTCTGACCTCTATTTTATTTTTGGTTTCCCTGGCACAATCCAGAACTGCAGTCATCAATGTTATCTAAGCATCTAATTCATAACGCTTGGCTGAACCCTTCCAAGAATCAGAAAGCAAGGTGGTATGCAATCTGATACAGGGGCCGGAGCCAATTTTTAAAGAAGACAGGAGAAAAGTTCCCATCAGCTTAAATGGAACTTGGATCAGGCTTGCAATGATAAAAAGGCAACAAATATTTTAAGACACTAAAAGAACCATTTCAGGCAAGTTCAGATTTACTGAAAGCTGTAACTTGACCTACCCTGGCTCCCCACTCCACAAATTCTCTTGTATCAAAAGCCAACACGTATGTCAAACCAGGGCTGTTGTCCTACAGCTACACACACGCGCTTGAGCCTGAAATGCTACTTAAGCTTTTAACCGAATAGAGATTTTTAAATAAAACATGTTTTACTTAAATACAATTAAGATAAAGCATAACATTGAAGTATTTTGTCAGTATTTTTTACTTTGTTTTGTGGTTCTCTAAATTTAAAGGAAAGACACCCCTCCTCCAGCAGAAAGTGCTGCCTTTTGCAGGAGCAGCTGAACTCACACTCTCAAAGACATTGTAAAGTGGGTGATGAAAAGTATCTGATCGGCATGAGTGTCTACACCCAGTGAATAGTCCCCAAGCTGGATTTATCCATCATTAGAGGAGCACCTTATCCCTCAGCTACAAGGTGTCACCATAAAAACAGCAGAATGCTCAGGGCCCTTCATAAAACACCTTGCCATGTGGACCAAATAATTATAATACTATGTAGTGATAAAAATGCACGCTATAAATGTACTTCATGTTTTATTATTTCAGCAAGATGATTTGGTCAAGGACTGATGAACAAAAACCTGTCTCTATATTTTGCTACTGACTTCATGTAAAGCTACCTGATAGGTACTAGCTCAGAGGACAGGGACATTACTGACCACATTGTCATTCTGGATGAGGGTCAACAAATAAATAAAGCATCAGAGGCTACTGCATTTTGGAAAGATCCAGTCCTTCTCTCTGAAATGCCGAACATCCACTGGAGCCTTGGAAACCAACAAATCTGCCAGAGAGATTTTAAAATCTACAGTGCTTCAGTGGCAGTACAGCAAAGTGTTGGTACTCTAAGATCCTTACCTGACAGGACTCGACTGCATATTCACTTCAAGGTGTTTAAAAATGCCTTTTATTTTCCCACCTTTTTTGGACACAAAGGAAGGACAGCCCAGCATTTCAAATAGCTGCTGCCAAAGAAAAGATGTCATGTTTGCCCTTTTAGACAACAGTGCTCCTCTGCTGACAAACATCTCTCCTAAGTGGTCTTTCCAGAGATGACTCTTTGGACACTTTCCCCATTCCTTTTCCCAGAGGCAATCCCACCATAAAGTCATGGATCTAGATACACAATTTTTAGTATTTCACTGTCTGAGTAGAACAAAAAAGATTTCCCTAAGATTTCTCAGAAAATCCACATATCTTTGATGCTGCTATGCCCTGACTTAGGTTCTCTGCAATACAGCTGACCCAGCCTTTGGGAAACACTGGAGGAGGTGGGGTGGCTGTGCTCCTCCACGAGCCCCCTACTCCTCACACACACATGAACATCAGTGGACCTGTCTTTCAATGGGTCAGACTTTAGCCATGCAGCTAATTTCAGCTTTGATGAAACAAGTTGTCAATCTGTCTGGAAAGAAAAAAAAAATATATATATAATAACAGCTTCAGCAGAACTGGTGACTGAAGAGCTCAAAGACCAGGCACTTCGTCTAATAGGTACCAGCAGCACACGGACCTTCCAAAGAATTCAGATTTTTAAAGTATACCAAAAAAAAAAACCCTGATTATATTGTTAAAACTTTACAACATTTGTATAATCTGAAATGCCTTAAAGGATTTTCCTGAAGCCTTCCCCAGTAAGTTTCCTGTCCAGATTACACACTAGGTGCTGTCCTAAAAAAGGCATCAGAAGGCCAAAATCTCCCTTGCTAAGCAAAAGCAATAAACATTTACATGTTAAAAGACTGTCTTCAGATTGCAGGCTCTCATGGGCCCTCTCTAGATTCAGGTTTTTAAAATGATGAATACAGTAGAGCTCTTATCTTGATCGGGGTCTGCTGACACAACCATAAAATTAATTGGTGGTTTTACAGGAGCAGGTCCAATCCTGATTCCGCTGAAGCCAATGGCATTTCAACCGTAATAGAATCAAGTCAAAATTTCTCCTGAGTCACAGTTGTCTCTGTAATTGTGTTTAATTTGAAGAGTAAAGTTTAGCAGATTAAAGATGCACAGCCTGGGCCAGACCTCAAAAGCATGCAGCATCCACACCAGAAGCCAAGTTTTTCCTCAGCAGCAGTTGTGGAACAAGAATATAAAACCTGATCTTCAAATCAAAAGCAACAGCAGAGGTCTGCCTTTATAAAAGCAGTGAAAAAGAAACCAAAGGGCTTTACAAAAGGGGGGCAAATGGATTTGACTGTAACAAGCTTTATTTCTTAAGCTTTTTGAGTGCAACACCAATTTACTGCGTTACTGCGCATCACCAAATCAGCCTAAGTGCATTCAAACTGCAAAGCAAATCTCAACCTAGACAAAATCCCTAATGAAGTCCCCACAGGGCAGACTTTTTCTACTCTGTCTTTGAAAATGATGAATGGTAAAGTGGGAAAGAGTGCCACGTTCACATCCCACTGGCTCCTGAGTCAGAAACAGAGCACATCAGATCTTTATCTGATGCAGCGAATAATCCCCAAGCATATCTCAGTGTGTCACTGCTGATGATGCTCTTTTAGCATGTCACTTCAACATAGTATTCTCAAATCAACTGAAGATGCTGAACCTTTTCACACCTCCGTATCGTTAACACAGCTAGCTCCAGAAACGTTCAGGGCTGCAACAACTGGGGAGCTACACAACTGCAAAGCAGTGAATCTGAAGACATTCAAAGTGAACATACCCCATGCTTGTTTGCTGGGTAGGATTCGGGTTTGTGATTTGTTTTGCCACTTCAACAACTACCTGCTGTTAACAGCACGGTATTCATCCCCTCTCCCATCCCATGCTGCAGCTGATTCCCCCACTGTGCTTGCCCAAACAGGCAACAAGCCAGTTCAGGGAGCTAAACCGGCAGAGAAGCAAACCTACAAAGAAAAAGGCAAGCTTTCTTCCGTGGCTTTATATCCCTAAGTTAGCCTCCTGACAGGCCAGATGATTGCTGGTGTCGGAGCAAGAAAGGGAGCAGAAGCACGCAGCAGAGGCAGGGAACCAGGACTGCCCTTTCTCGAAGGGGGTTTCTGCAGGGTGTTAATCACCTTGGCTGCCTCCTCAAGCAGCACCTGCAATTTCCCATTTTTGTAAGAATACAAAATTCCTCACATCTTTAATTAGTGGAAAACAAAGCATTAAATTAAGGTTTGAGTAGGATCTTGCTTTACCAAAGCTTAGCTTTGTACACACACACACACACATATACATAATTTCTGTAGGAGATATTCTAATACTTTCCTGTCCCAGGCAGGTAGTGAGAATCCAAGTTCAGCACAGAACTGCAGACAAAAGTAAGGAGATCACTGAGGGTTTTCTCTTCTATAAAATTATCCCCAGACCTATTAAGTATCTGTAATGAAGTCCTCTGAGGAAAATCAAAGACCTGAGGAAAAGTATAGTATCTATCCCACCTATTAGCAGGTGTCCCTGTTTGGTGACAGCCGTTACAATCTGTGAAATTCTGGTTTAAAAAACAGACTGAATCCTTAGTTTTAAAAAAAAAAAAAAAAAAACACGCAGTAGCTGCAGTTTCTCACAGAGCTTTCTCCCATATTACCTGTGTTAAGCATATGGATTCACCCATCAATTCTTCCTACACCAGTACCCACATCTCAAAAGATCTTTCTTTTCTACAGAGTCCTTCATACCTTGCTGAATGGGTTGTGGTTTCTGCTCTCATCGCCAACGCTGGCACCTGTGAGGAACACCATTTAACAGCACCCAGCTTTCAGCAAGGCTGCCCATCCAAATTCAGGGAGAGGCTATCTGCGAAGGTGAAGTAGATGAGGTTGTAGACAAACCTTGCCAAGTAACTAAAGTTTCAGGGCTTTTCTCAGACCTATGCCTTCCACAAAGAAAATGTCCACCATTACAAAGCTGTTTCCTACCATACAGTGCAGAACGAAAACGTTTATGCTTCATCTCCCACCTCCCTGCAAAAATTCCGCAGGCCAGCTCAAAATCTGACTTCCTCCTGACCCAAAGCTTTATCATTATCCAGCCTCAGGTTTCTTGTGATCCATTCAAAACAATTCATTCTTGTCCTCTCTTTCAAGGACTTTTTTTCTCTCCTTGGTGTTAAACCTCAGTGTATTTACAGAGACCAAGAGCGTACCTTCTCAGTTTTCATTCTGCAGACTAAGTAAGACAAGATCTTTAAACTCTATCATTTGATAGCCTTTTCATCCCTCTGATCATCCCAGTAAGCCCTTTTTGCACCTGTTTTGGTTTCAGTTCTTCTTCTGTAACTCAGGTGACTAACTGCACTTTCCAATTAGACTGGATCCTACCAGTGCCATACGCAGTGGCACCGATACAGATCTCCCTGAGCCCCATGTGTAAACATTTTGGGCACTTTAGGTCAAGAAGTCCCTTCTGTGAGGCTGCCTTCTGTGCTGAAAATACTTACCAACCTTGCAACAATTTCAGTAACATACTACTACTTTTTTATGACAAGATGTTTAATGTCTGTAATAAAAACAGGGAATAAAACCAGCGCAAGTATCAATCCATAAAAACTCTGCTAATAGCTTCACTCCACATTAATACTTTTCAACACTCCCCATTGCTGCCTTCTCTTCAGTTTTTTCACCATCTATCATACAAGTCTTCTGCTAACACCCATTTTACCCACCGCAGCAAATACTCTCTTCTGAGGGTCATACCTAACACAGCCCTGCAGATTAGCACAACCATATTTCCCATTTCTAGGAAAAGAAACTTCTACCAAAAATAAAATACTGGGCTTGCCTGAAACTATTTCTCCAGCCTCAGTAAACTCCTCTTGCATGTAATTCCAGATCCTCCTCTACTCTTTCTTTTAAAAGCATGTTCCTACGCTCTGAGCACAACCCGAGTCAGACCGATGGTTCTCCAGCTTCCCAGGTTGTGCCCCCGGCCAAACACAAACCACACTGCCGCAGGTCCACAAACACTCAAGGCTGGCAAACACGTGCATTGCCTCGGAGAGAAGCAAACCCTCCCTCACCCAGGCTTGCTCCCACCTTGGCACCGCACCTTGCTGTGACCTGAGAGGGAATTGCTGTGGCTGAAGACAGCCCTTCTGCTTGGCCAGATTACTTCCCAGTTCCCTGCTTCAATTCACCAGGCAGCAACAGAAACGCTTATGCCAGCAAAAGCGAGGGGATGGATGGTTGGAGGGAAAATAGCCACTTCTTTCAGCCGTGGTGTCGGATGCCCCAGCTCCCTTTGTTCATCACAGGATAGGGAATGCCCCAGCCCCGTGTTGCCACCCCAAGGAGGCCGTCAGAAATGCTGGCTAGCCCAGCTAGCAGCCACATTCAGACTACAGCGTTTACACTCTTGCTGAGTACACCACATTTGTAAAGATTCCGGTTTCCTTTCCATTTACATAGCTTAAAAAGTTTTTGACATATTTTAGTGTATGTTTCGGGGCCCCAGGCAGCTTTATTGCAGCAATTTCCATTTTATCCCCATGCTTCTATACCTCTAAGGCACGTGCTTTTCTGCAGCCTGCCCTTCTCCCATTCCTGACAGACCCTCTGCCAAGTGCCCACAGCCTATTAGTCTCCAAATCCTTCCCGGCAGTTTCACCCTTCCTGGGACACTGTTTCCATTTCTGCAACCCTGACAAATTTTCAAGTTTCCTTCACATTCAGATCCACAAGCACCTTTTGTAACCAGTACTCTTCAGATCTCAAAGTTTGCCCTTTCAAGATAGCTACAGGCCTGATTCTTGCAACTCCTCTGCTTAAAGCAGATTTACTCAGGAAGGTAGGAGTCGCTGTTACTGCTAAAAGACATCATCAGGTTTTTGATCAAGAGACTGCTACGTTTTCCTGGGCAATGCTGCTCGTACGGAAAGCCTGACTGCTCCTCGTAATTCAGCCACCCCACGCCCTCTGCCTCTTCACCATTTCTACCATTTACCAAAAGGCACCATATTATTTTACACACAAGCAGAAGGGTGTTAAACCTGCTGCTGTAGCCACTATCCCTCCTGGGATCTGACCACTCTCAGCCTAGAAGTCTGTGCCTCCACTCGGGGAAACTGCATTTATTTCTCCCTCCAAAAATTGTTGTGCACTGCAACTGTCCTGTTTCCAGGCTCACCTCAGCCCTAGGTGCCTGTGTCTACACTGACAGACAGATAATCCAGATTATTAAAAAAAAAAAAAATCAATCAATCTGAAAGCATATGGAATCTCTTTAGATCGGAGGTGTTTAACACTAACAGGAAAGTGTGAATGATACTGCAGGGTAATTTATTTTTCTACGCTGTTCTTAGATATCTGTAGTGACCACTCACTTGGTCCAAATGCTGATCCCAACACACACCTTCAACCTGTTTTTTCCTTCACTTTGTTTCCATGCACCTTGACCTACCATTTGAAGGGCTGAACAATTCCCTTCCCTTATTTGCATGGGAACATAGAAGATATTTTTAGAATGCAGCAAAACAAATCCTTACCTACACCAAGCAATTTTCAGTAGACTATGAAAATTGTCCCTGTTTTGTCAAAAAAAAATCTATTCACTCATCTTTGTAGGTGCATACTCCTTCCAGGACTGTGGGGACCCAAACAAAAGCACAAAACACTGCAGGTGCAGCCCTGCTGGGACAATAAAGAGGCATATCATCACCTCCCCGCACACTTGCTGGGAAAACATGTTTCTTCAAGGACAGTACTCTCTCTCTCCTCCTCCACCCTCTCCCCAGTAGTTTTAGAAGCAAAAGGCAGGTTTAGTGTCCCAAAAACACTGAGACCAACAAGTTTTCAGTTAATTTTTTAAAGGACAGCAGTTTACTGCCCTGTTATAAGCAGTTCTAAATCTCACTTTGCTGCACACATCCATAAGTCTGAAACCTAGAGGTAAGGAGCCTTCCTCCCTGGCTCCAGATCTGGGCTCTTTGGCTCTGTCCCAGATGTTCTGTGGGCACATGAAGCCTCTCTCTCTACCCTCCCCCCGCCCCTTGCCAAGCACTCCTAGACCTCTCTCCCTTCCCCAAAAACTCCGCTATATGCCCTCCTGCCTTCCTCCTCCCGCCTGCACGGCTCCCCTTGTAGCTGCTCCAGATCTTCCAACTCCCAGTTTTCCTCCTGAGCATCCAACCTGAACCACCTTTTGTCACTTGCCAAGGACCCAAGGAGCAATGGAGACACCAGCATTTCATAGAATCATAGAAAGGTTTGGGTTGGAATGGATCTTTAATGGTCATCTAGTTCCAGCCCCCCTGCTTGGACATCTTCAACTAGATCAGGTTGCTCAAAGCCCCATCCAACCTGACCTTGAATGTTTCCAGGGATGGGGCATCTACAACCTCTCTGGACAACATGTGCCAGTGTTTCACCACCCTCATGGTAAAAAATTTCTTCCTTATATCTACTCTGAGAAGAGGAGCAGAGCAGATCTGCGTCCATGGGAGATCAGTGGGGCAATGATGTCAGCAGTGGGATGTAGAACAGCTCTCTACTGCAGGAGAGTCTGGGAAAGAGAGGGCACCTGAGGCTAGAGTATCCCATGGTCCTGCAGTGTTTGAGGCAGCTCAGGACTGCTTCAGAGGACAGCCTGCAGCGTAAACCCATGGTGTGGGTGCTCATCGCTGACTGCCGTGTGGGTGCCAACCGTTGATATTCACAAGGGCGGCAGTGTAGGGCAGCATGACAGTGCGGACAGCACACACAGGCACGAAGGTCATGGGACTGATCAGCAAGACCTCCCTCACACCATAGCATGGCACCAAGGAGCACAGCAAAGACACACTTGCTAATACTCTTGCCAGAGGTGTTGGCAAGAGCCGTTTGGCACTCAGGAAGGAAAAAGGTCTTCATGTCTCGTCTTAACACCCTTCGGGTTCTATCTGTAGTTTGGATTTCTCCTCCTCCTCTCCAGTGACAAGCACAGTCGCCGTTGTGAAACACGATGAGTCATAGCTGCAGGCTGCAAGGGGAAGGCAAGGTAAAGGGAGAGCAGGAACTGAACGAGACGGGAGGGAAAGCTGTCACTAACCAGCCTCCAGGTCATCGCTACGTAGCTACCACTGGCTTCTCTGCAGTACCACATACACATATCTTCAGTCTTCCCTGGCTAAAACCATGGGATGAGCAGGAACTGGAGAACAGCCACTATGTTATATGTTGCTGCCTCAGAGCAGCCTGAAGGTCACTGTGCTCTTCTAATCATGAGCTGCAGTAGGAATCAGCTTCTGATTTGAAGAGCACAGCAACACTTGTAGTGGTGGCAAGTTGGGAAGAGTTTGTCAGGCAGCTAATCTAGGAAGAAAGCAGCACTTTGAGAAGGTCAGGAGGAATATGTCTGGATCAACATACGCTGAAACTGCCTTTACTGTTGCCTTTCATGCAAACTGGCAGCAATCATCCCATCCTGGCTGCTCTGCTTCACCATATGTCCCATCTCCAGTGGCACCACAAATATGCTGGGAAAAATCTTCCTGTGCCAAATGTTTCAAACCCAAATATAGAAGGATAGAAGTCTTTTAGGTTGCTGATTCGATTCACACCTAATATATTTTTCATACAGTAATTTGAATATAAATATGAAAGTGTCACAGACACAGGGCATATATTCTGTCAGTGTCAAGGGCTGCAGTACCAAATGCCTGCAGAAACACACCTGCTTAGATCCACAATGCTGATGTAGAGCAGGATCACGTATTTCTTAGGCTGCTCTTCAGTTGTGCATGGGAAACAGTTTTCTCACCTTAGAAAACACATTCACAACCTTGTAAGTGTACCTGCTCCATGACAAAGCTGGTGCTATTCATGGCCCTTAGTGAAGAACCCAAGGCAGAGGGACCCACCTCCCAGCACAGGCAGCACAAGGACAGCTTGCTGGTGTTAAAGAATGGTTCAACTCAAGTGACTGCTCCGCTTAATTCAGGTGAAAAACTTGAACCTCAATCTACCAGGTATCGGTCTCAAAACTAATTTCAGTTAAACTGATCTTCTCTCTCCTCAGGAAGATAATTCTGTGCTGGATCATGCCTTGCTTCTAGTTCAAACGGCAACACTTACTCCCATCAGAGAACTTCATTTTCAACTAATTGCATTTTTTTTGACCAAAAGCAAAACACTGTCACTTAAAAATGTCCAGCCAATCCCACATGAAAATCTGCTCTGAGGCCTGCTTATCTCAGTGTTTCTATGAGAGCTGACAGTTGCTGAAATATAGGCACCAGGATTGCTAGTGTTGACAAGGCTTTAAAGCATCATCACACTGACTGGCCATTAGAGGTTATATTTCATTGGAAGTAATGTAATTCAATTACCATCACTCTTTAGTATGTCCTATCTCTAGAGGCTGACAATAAGCCATATCATCCATCAGATTTTAACCTGAACTTTGCATTCTGGCCCTTCAGATTGCCAGTTCTCCATTATGAATGGCTTCATCTTTTTAGCGTCGTTTCTTAGGGAAAAGAGGTTATCCAATTATATTGAATGTCCATCTGCCTGACTGTCTGTCCTTCCTTAGCTTTTCAACCAGTTTCAATCAGGAGGCAAAGGTCTTCAAGAAAATTAAGTTCCTATCAGTTCTGCGACTAATCAGAGGCAGGGTAAAGCAGAGAAATCATTTGCACATCCCACTTGGGAGTGGTGAGCTATGTAATCCCTGCAAACTAACAATCCGGTGAGCGTGGACAGCTAACACTGTCTCTTTCTTCATGCGAGAAACACAAAAGGCTGGGGAATTTGTGTTACTGCAGGGACAGAAGGTCAGAGACACCCATGTCTCGGACAGTGAGACACAGACCCCTAGGAAAGTATGCTCCTTTAGAACTGCGATTCATGGAACAACTATTTTGTTAACGCAGTGAGGTTAGCAATTTATGAAGAATTTCTTGTCCATATTTCTTCGGCAAGAATGTTTTAAGTAATTCACTCTGGCAGTCAAACATATTGCAAACACAAAATACAAATTGCACAGAAAGCGATGTAGCATTTGCTCTCACAGGTCTATGCACTTAAGCTCTATCAATAACCACATTTTCTTTTTCTGAATATCTGAAGTGTAGAGTAACTGATTCACTGTGTTTATCTGTTTAAAGGATTGCTCTTACTGATGATTATCAACATTACTGATTCATGTTACTGTTGTTGTTCTGCCTTTTTGTTGCCTAAGTGAACCATAAAAGCACTCATGACTTCACCAGTTCTTTATCCCATTCATCAGCTGCATGAGGATTGTGACTTACGAACTTACTCACTCCTCACCAGCAACTTGTTTACATCTGTCATTGCGCCCACTTCCCTTTCTCTCTTCCTCTCCACCCTGCTAACCTTTTTCTCCCCCATATTACCATTTATACTAAATCCCTTTTCTTTGGTTTTCCAACTCACTGGTTCTCACCATCTCTGCATCTCCCCTTCTCCTGTGTTCACACATTCTCCATCCCAGACTTGCCCTTCATTCTACCACCTCTTTTTCTGCCTCCCATATACACTGTCGTGACCTGTACCTTCTGGCTTCCTCCCCTAGCTTGCACTTCGTTCAGAAGACAGTCTCCCTTCCCCTCTCTACCTTCCCTGTCTCACACAAAATGTTACTAGAAAGGGATCGGTGAACTTGGACATCCCATAAAAACACTTCTGCTGGACATTCCTGGCCTTGCTTCCTAATGCTCTGCCACGGATCACTTATATGGAAGCTGGACTCCCCTCTTACTTCTTCTGTTTTCACCTGTCCACTCATTACAGAATCACAGAATGGTAGGGGTTGGAAGGGACCTCTGTGGGTCATCTAGTCCAACCCTCCTGCCAAAGCAGGCTGCACAGGACCGCGTCCAGGCGGGTCTTGAACATCTCCAGAGAAGCAGACTCCACAACCTCCCTGGGCAGCCTATTCCAGGGCTCCATCACCCTCAGAGGGAAGAAATTGTTCCTCATGTTCAGATGGAACTTCCTGTGCTTCAGTTTGTGCCCATTGCCCCTTGTCCTGTCGCTGGGCACTACTGAAAAGAGCTTGGCCCCATCCTCCTGACACCCACCCTTCAAATATTTATAAGCATATATTAGGTCCCCTCTCAGCCTTCTCTTCTTCAGACTGAAGAAGCCCAGCTCCCTCAGCCTTTCCTCGTAGGAGAGATGTTCCAGTCCCCTCACCATCCTTGTAGCCCTCCGCTGGGCTCTCTCCAGTAGCTCTTCATCTTTCTTGAACTGGGGAGCCCAGAACTGGACAGAGTACTCCAGATCTTCTCCAGATCACCATCTTCTCATGTTTCCTCCGGCTCTCGCTGCTGTCCTACCCAGTTCCCTCCCCACCCTTTTCCCAATTACCATTACTCCCCTCTGACACAGGTATCTTCACCTACACTTTCTCACTTTAGCACCTTTAACTTTCTCACTTTAACTCCTTTTTGAGTGTCTCTCTTCACAATGCTTAGACCATCAGTCAGCCATTGTCACTTTCTCCTCCACCCTTTTAATGAACCCCAGTGAATACACCGCCTCCCTTCACTTCAGATGTTTGCTTACCCTTCATACCTGCCATCCTCTTCTTCAAATACAACTGCTTCTCTAGTCCTTGACAACTTTGGAGGTCGATACGTTACTGCTAGAAGAGGTTGCCTTCTACTATTTGGAGAATTTCCTGCTCGATTTCAGATTCCCCCTGCCCATGATCCACCCAGGGTATGAGCCCCAGTGTACATCGGATGTCTCAAGTACTCCCAGGTAAGGGTTGTGGCGCACACACACACACACACTCGCACTCCTCTGCTGCAAGGCAGCCCACAGTGCCGAGAACAGTCGCCCATCAGCTGCAGGAGGGCTGATTCGCCAGCCTAACTCCCACATCTGAAATACCAAGTTTTGCTCCTCCCTCACACCCATAACTCACTCCTGCTGCTCAGGGAGCACCAGCTGGACTTTCAGGATAAGACCACCAAGCCTCTTGCACTCACTCCTATACTTTTTCTAGCTTTTATTCACTCTTGTTTCTCTTTTCTTATCCACATATGACATAGAATCATAGAATGGTAAGGGTTGGAAGGGACCTTAAAGATCATCTGGTTCCAACCCCCCTGCCATGAGCAGGGACATCTTCCACTAGACCAGGTTGCTCAGAGCTACATCCAAACTGGCCTTGAACCCTTCCAGGGAGGAGGCATCCCATTCCACTTCCTTTTGTCAATTCCTAGAAAGCACTCTGCCTACGCACAAAAGACAGCGACTTTGTCTCATTTGAGGTTTCCACTGAAAGGACACGTTTACAAATCTCACCGTACATCCTTTAGTCTTCCGCGACCAGCTCTGGCCATCAGTTTCCATTGTTTGTACCTAAACTGTCATCCATCCGCATTATTACTCATTGCTGTTTTTGTCACCTTTTTCCTCTCCCATGTTCGCTACACCACCCACAGGGTCTTATTTCGAAATAGGCTGCAAGATATTCAGAGCAGAAACAGTGCCCACACAGCACCTAGTGCAACAGGCGCTTGTAGGAGCTACCAAGTATTTTTCCCACAGAATGTAGGGATTATGACTGCCCAAGGCTAGTGGGAACTTACCGAGCCGTATAGCTCCCCTTTCTCGTTCATTCCAAGGTAGAGTCCACTGTCGACTCCTCGGATGCTGACCAAGCCCACTGCTATACTGATAAATTCCAGTATACCTATAAAATGCAGGGAAAAAAACAATGTACATATTGTTTCCATTGAAAGATTTTTTTTTTTCAGATGTGGCTGATCCCTGAGCGACAAGCAGCTATTTTCAAAGGTGTTTTCCCATTTTCAGAGTTGTTCGGAGGAAGATGAGGAACTATCTTAAAGTACAATACTTGAACAGTGAAGACCTTTGAGTCTCTGCTAGAACAATGTATTGCAGACAGCATTAACATACCTAATCAAAAGATTACTCTTGATCTTTCTCATAATTTCTAAACACATTTCTACAGCTCAGTCATGTTCTGATTTGCACAACAAATAATACATTCAAAGAAAAAAACCACAAGTTTTTAGACTGCCAAAACTAGCAGTGTTAAAGAACCTATGACCTTTGTCTTGCAAAATGAATTCTGCAAAAAAACACATTTGGATCAAAATTGTGAGATAAAACCAACGTCACACACAGAACCAAAAGGTCTACTTCCAGGCATCAATGAATTGGGAATATAGGGAAAGATTTACTCACAGTATGAGCTTCCAGAGGCTTTAGAAAGGCAAATCCTTAGTATAGTCCAGAGTCTCACACATTTCTGTCTATATGGTAACCATTCTCTCTGCTGTGTTATTTTTTACTCCTCTCAAATCCAAAAATTAAAATATTCTAAATCTATGTAATAGTGTATAAACGATTAAGTCTTCCCGTGCACCTAGCAGCAAGCTCACACAGACATTTGTGCGCTGGAGGTAAGGACATTTTCCAGAGAAGCACTGCTTCTCCAAAGCTCCTAGGTTCAGCATCAGCGTGCACGGTAGAGCAAGTATCAAATATCAGCTCATCTGGTTCTGAGGGTTGGAGGGTTTTCAGGCAACCTTCCCTGCAAGTCGCTTACCTCTTCAGTGAGGATGCTACCCGCCAAACCTTGCATAAACCCAGAAGTCTTGTGGAAGAAATGGAAATTGCTTGCTATTTGGGAGCTCTCATGTAAAGCTGTAATGATCTCACAGGAGTTATCCAGCAAATTTCAGACACACACTGCTGCGTTACGCTACCTTCTGAGCCGCAAAATACAGCACAAAGTAGCATTCTCAGTACATTTTGTGAATTTCCATATCTAAGCACACCATGTAACTATTTTTAAAGCTTATTGGAACCTATCTTTACATGAAATAATAAAGTAACAGTATAGTATGTGTTGAGCCTCACGTGGCCAATAAAAAAGCACTTTCATGGATTTTTTGAACAATTAATTTGGCATCTCCCACAAAATAGTTGTGCGCTAATCAATAGCAGGCATGAATCACATAAATCTAACACGGCACAGGTTGAAGCCAATAGGGAAAATTTATAGCCAAGCTAATGTAAAGATGAAATGTATTCCCTGTAAGGGACTATTGATCATTACCTTATATATTATTCAGTACTACAAACACCATAGTCTCATTGTTTTGATAACCCTGTTTTAAGGCCTGGGCGTCTTAAATTATTCTCTATATATGCACAAATAATAAATACTGGGAGGAAATATTTAGTAATTATGGATTTTTTTTTAAAGTAATAAAAAGTGGTAGCATGCTGTTTATCTGGTATATGTAGTATCTCAGATACAATCAATCCATTGAAACAATTTAAACATTCCCATTATATCTGGACATGCAATACTTCCAGATTTCTTACTAAGGCTTTTTCTGTAAAGCTTTTACCAAACTATCGTATTACCCGATACATATTACCAAGCAATTTTAACTGAGGTTAAATCTTACGTTAAGTGTGTATTATACCATACTATAGCTAAGTTACTAAGTCTGGCATCTTTCACATCAGTATAAATATAGACTTTCATTGCTGTCCTCATTTCAGATATTTGGGTGCATGCTGCTTGGTATGTCAAAAGAACAAAAAAGCACTGTCACTTCCTATTGTAAGCGCAGAAGACGAATTTCAGGTACTTGTCAAAGAGCATCCATGTATTTGAGATCAGAATAGAGACTTCTTCATCTGAAATATGCAAAAGCCTGTTCACAGCAAGTTTTATGTGCCACACTGTTAAGTCCTTCAAGGGATTATCTTGGGCCAAGCACGCAGTCTTAGACAAATCCTGTCAGTTTAAGGATTGCACGATTTGGCCCAACACTCCTGTGAATATTTTCACCGTGCAGTTTCTGCAATATACAGATAGTACTTAGGACCTCAACCAGATATTAAAATAGATTCCTCTTCAGAACAAGGCTGGACCAAACAAAAACCAGGACAGCTCCAAACTTTTAAAACCTATGGCTCTATTTATAGCTAAAAACGGGGAACAGGAGAAAAGGAGAGAGGAAATAGCTGTGTCAGCACCTGGGATGCTGAGTATCTTGTCACACACTGAGCATTTTCTTTAGCGAAACCACTTCAAGGCAAAGACCCACGCCTCCACAAAGGCATCAGGAAGAAAGTTTTGGGGAAAGTCGTTGCTGATGTGCCCACATCAGCCCTTCACACACCTTCTTCCACACCATCCAGCTTCAACCATGCTGAGCGGCAGCGGGACACCAGCCTGACCCACAAGGCTGGTCCCGCTCTCCTGCCAGGCTCGCAGAGGAGAGGGGGTGGGTTGCTCATACAGCGTGAAATTTTAACTTTCATCTAGATCAGCTCTGGTGGAGAGCAGACCCACAGAAGCATTTGCCTTGGCTTTAAGGAACAAACACCCCTGCATCCACACACCTTTTTGCCCTTGCTGTTCTGCCCTTGGCACATTTTTGTCTTTGGCTTTGTGCAGGCCCTCTCCATACGGCTGGACTGAAGGAGCTGAGCTTCCACGCCGCACCCTGACAGACCGCCTGCGGGTGAGGAGAGCGCGGGGACCCCTCTGCCAGCCGCAGCCGCGGGTTTAGCGCCCACAACAGCGGGGGAAGGGGAAGCGGGGGGAGGAAAGCGGGGCCCCCAGAGGCTGCCGAGGAGTCGGCCGGGCGATGGGCGATGGGGCGAGGGGCTGCCGCGTCCCGCCT